>ODAI014754623.1_pt1 | contig 10297 bp, 3 predicted proteins | sample 1539321 | NCBI WGS metagenome assembly ODAI01 (sample SAMN02144231, study PRJEB22623) | gut metagenome | biome: sheep rumen | host: Ovis aries | place: New Zealand | reverse complement strand
ATCAAAATAAAATCCTTAATTTAACAAGTAATAAAAAAAAGATCCATTTTCTAACATTTTATCATCCTAAAAAATGAAATAAATAATTATCCCAGTAAATTTATTTCTCTTTGGATAATGGAGCGACATCAACAACTACAGGAGTTGGAGATAAAAATTTTCCATTTTCTATTCTAGGTCCATATACAATGCATTGGCCCTTTTTAAGGTTAGATAACTTAGTTTCCCATTTCTTCTTTTCACCATTGTCTTTAGTCAAAGTTTTCGCAATTGTATCCACAGAAGTTTCTGGAGGGTTAAAGTAAATTTTTTCTGCAGCATTTTGAAGCATGCCTATAGCATCTTGGGACATTTTTCCTTTAAGGAATTGTGTTGTGAACCATCCGGACCAACCAAACTTACGTCCTTCCTGTAAGATTTTAGCACAAGGGGATGAGTTTGAGAAATCAAGGTTTTGGGCTTCGTCTAAAACAACGGCAAAAGGATTATTTTCAGTACCTGCTGATAATTTATAATACCATATATCCCATAAAATCATTTCAGTAATAATGTTCTGAATTTCCCTAGTGTAAGTAGTTAATTGAATAATATTGACTGATCTATGAGGGTAGTTTAAATATGACCAATCAAAATCACTGTTGGAATCAAATGGATTTTTATCAATAAAGAATTGGAGCTGTGATAATGCGCTAAATGCCTGTGTAGTTCCCTGGATTTTTAACTCTTCTTCAAAATCATTCAAGTTCATTGTGTCGCCATATTTTTCTAAACCTGTTAGAACAGCTTTGTAAACACAATTTAACTGTTGGATGCCCATTGGATAAACTGATTCGATTATTGATCTAAAACGGGATGCGACATCTACATTATCCTCTTCTATAAATATATCGTCATCAATTTCTTTTTCATATTTTCTAAATGGATTTAATGGGAATTTATCTTTAACAACTAGATGTTGTTTTAAATCATCTCCTAATGCTTCTTTAAATTCATCTTCAAGTTGAGAATTTTTGAATCCATCAGTATAATCAATAATAATTATCGGAATGTCCTGTTTGTGTAATTCCATTATTAACCGTTGGATGAAATAGGTTTTTCCTTGACCTGATTTACCTTCAATTAATAAATGTCTGTTTGCAAGTCCAGGATGTCCATATTCCCAGAATATTTGATGTTTAGAACCTTCAGCACTTCCGATTAATGCTCTGATATTCGCCAGATTGGATAGGGTGCTGCTTGTTGCTTCAATTGCTGTCTCCCCTCCATCAATATCTGGAGGATTAGTGGTTAATCCACTAATAGTGCCTGTACTGGAAGGCTCGCCGCCAGTAACTGGTTCATCATCAATAGGGGTTCCATCAGAATCTTCTTTTGAATCTGGGCCATAATCTCCATCATGGTCAGTTGAAAGGATATCCTGCTCATCTTCACTTTCAGGTTCTTCATCAATATAATGAGCATCGGAATTGATATTAATATGAGATAATAATTCTTCTGCTTTTATATCGGTTTTATCTTTCTGGATTTCCTCATTTATGTCTTCAAATGATTTTAGCAAACCATAGTATGCATCGTCTTCAGTAAGTTCTATGATATAATCTCCTTCTTCCATATGAACTGATCTGAATGGATTGTCTTGCTTAAATGATACAATAGCACCTCTTCCAATATATGATTTCAAATCACCTGATATTTTATAATCGTCATTTAAAAATCTGGATTTTAAGGATTCTATTTTTTCTATCTCATCATCATCAAATAAGCCATTAAGTTTAAGTTTCTGTTCATTTGTAAGAGCTATCTGCATGAAGAAATTCCTATAGAATTTATTTCTGAATTGAGCGTTTTCCAAATTGCTGAACAGCTGTTCATTTAATAATTCATATGTTTTTTTAATTTGCTTATGTGCCTTGTCTACAACATTGTCATTGTTTATTCCTATTTTAACTTCGATAGGATAATAATAGACTTCCACATCATCTTTAGGATTTATTCCTATGAACAATAAATCATCTGAGAATTTTCCATCCAATATTCTAGGATTGAAAATGCCTTCTTTTTTGCTTAGTTTAACTGTACCTGCGATTCTCAATATTTCTTCCATTGAAATAGGAATCCAGATAATATCTTTATTATACAATATGGCATGGCAATACTTGATTGCGGAAATAATGCTTATTTTTTCCCTATCGCTATGTCCATATGTGCTTATTATCTTAAGCAGCCATTCTCCATTAATTGAATTAAATAATTTAATGATTTCATCCAATTTCTGATCTGTTATTAAATCATCTTTAATCTCGGTTTCATCATCCGCTATTTTCTCACTTAAGAATTTTCTAATAACGGATTTGTACTGGTTGGATTTGTTAGTAACTGTTATGGTATCATATTTTGTGGATGAGGAATACTGGTCGCTGTAATGGATAATGATTAAATTCTGATTTTCTTCTTTATTGAAATATTCAAGACCAAAAGAAGGTTCAATGAAGGTTACCCAACGGGATTTCTCATATAATTTCTCAGTTAAATCTTTTTCAAGCTCCATTGGTTTTGTAATGATGGTTATTCCTTTTTTATATGAATTCTCACCATTCTTTTCGTAATTTCTGCTTAATTCATTTAAATTAATTACGGTTTCAACCAGTAAATTGTCATGATTTAAAATGTTTTTGGTACCAAAACCAGTCCTATATTCTAATCTGCTGTTAATTGATGTGATGGATGATAATAAACCATCCAATGATAGGCCTGTTTCAATTTGATCCATTCTATCATCTGCAATAGTTGAATCATAATCTACTTTATAGAATGATATGTGTGCATATTCAATATCATCTTTAGGGCTATCATGCTTGTAATAAGTAATATTATCCTGTATGGTTCTTAAAACATCCATGGAATCCATGGTTCTTGAAGATATTGAAATACCAAACTTCTCGTTAAGTTGATCCGGGTTCAAGCATTCAAAAAACTCGTCGAATTTGGAACGTTTGTTCTTATTATATAAATTAATTTCTACAGGTATTATGTTCTTAAATTTTCTATCTGGAAGTCTATCTCTTACGAAATTGAAAATACCCCGAACCAATTCCTTATCTTCATTAATATTAATAATATTTAACTTTATTGGGGCTTTGGCATCTTGATCAAATAAATATTTGAAATGGGAGACGAATTGATTCATTTTGTCTTTCACAACATTAGCTATAAACGCATTTGTGCTGCTGATGGATACTTCATCGCTTTTTTCAAATATTAACCATTCATGAGCATCATTTTGATAAACAGGTTTGTATAAAATATCCCTTCCGTTTTTATCCAATCCTCCATAAAGATAAGGTAATAAATTTTCAGGACTTAATCTGTTTAGGATATTGGTATCCAATTTTTCATTTTTGCATTGCTTAGCTACTTCCAATTGATATGCGATATTTAAAGGAGATATCGGAGAGAATAGTATTTTATCATTTTCAATTATTGTGCCTATTTTAAGCAGATTTAATTTGGTTTTATCATTGGATAAAATTGAATTTTCCTCAATTTCTTCAATTTCACTGTTGAATATGCCTATGAAATCTTCATAAAGAATCATTAAATCATTGTCTAAATATGCTAGACTTGGAAGGATAATGTCTCCATAGTTTTTGTAATAATCGATTATTTTATCTAATGCTGTTTGCAAGTCATCAGATAATGCCAAATCGATTTTTTCAACCAATCCATTGGCTTTGCGTTTGCCATATAAAATAGAATGTTGAATCATCTGTCTTTCTAAGGACAAGTACTCTTTAAACTCAGGGTATAAATGATAACTTAATGTTTCTTGAATAACTTTTTTGCCATTGTATTTGAAGTCAGCTTGATTTTCCCTCTTGTTTTTCCAAATTGTTATTGATTTAACAGGGCGAGCTTTGGTAGTGTCCTCTTTAATTTGAATAGGAATGGATAAATCATCATAAACTAGATTGAAATTCAATGTTCCATTTTCATCCACTTCAGAATCACTATCGATTTTTATGCCATCTTCGTCAGATAATTCGATATAATCATCATTTTTTACTGAGATGCTTTGCATGTTTTCTCCAGAACCGAAGTATATCTCCTCAGTATTGTCATCAATGACAACTATTTTATTCAATTTTTGATTTACTTGGAATTTATCTTTTACAGGATTTAAAATATCTTCTTTACATGGGAGAACGACTATGTTAAATTCATATGTTGATTTGGCTTGGTTATTATGGTTGTATTTGATTTTTTTAAATGTAGGTTTATTATATTCCAAACCAAATTTAGCTTTAAGAGAATTTCTTGAAATGCTGCAATAGTCCCTAGATGCATTATCTAAAAAGGTTCTTTCGAGATTTGCATCAAAATTAAATTTTAAGGATACTTCTCTAACCATATTATTTTCATTAAAAATGATTATATGTCTTTTACGTCTACCTGCTGGCGTTTCTTTTTGGGATTTTTCCCAATAGATGCATCCCTCATTTGTAAATTTATCCAAGTTCTCTTCATAATGAAGAGTTTTAGTAATAATCAGGAATTTTTCTCTTGAATCCTTTATCTTTTTAAAGTCAACAGATTTCCAATTGTCTTTCATTAATAAATTTACGCCTGTGCTGCTGTATCTTTGCTCCAATCTATCTTGTTTATTCTCATATTGGTCGCTAAGGGTCACATATTCAAAGTTTTCAGCATTCTCTTGAAGCCGGTTTTCTTTTTGTTTAGTGGTTTTATAAGTATCCAAGGTAGAATCAGGGAATAATCCTAGATTTTTATAATCTCCCTCTTCAATTTCTCCTTTATTAATGATTGATAAAATGTCTTCATAATCCCATAATGTAGTTTGAAATGCATCTTCTACTTTTTTATCTAAATAAAATTTACTTACTGCCTTATCTACTTTGGAAAGAGTTTTTGAGGAATCTATTTCATCTTTCAAGTTATCTTTAATTGTATTTATATTAAATGGCATGTCTTCTTTTTCTAAATTTCTCATACCATCATAAATACTGTCAATGGTATCATAGCAAATAAGCAGAAGTGCTGAATTTTCCCATACTCCCTCTTGAGTTGTCACTTGATTTCTAAGTGTTACTAGATAATCAAGTGATACTTCATTAGAATTTACTACAATCACTTTAACGTCATTTTCTAAAACGCTTGCAAAAGTCTTATAAAGAGAATCACTGTTTTCGTGTTGATATTCGAATGCTACCACATTCTGCAAATCCTCTTTTAAAGCATTATAGAATTCATCAACCCTATCATGTTCATCAAATTGGATAAAAAACTTATCCCCGTAACGTATTTCATTTGTATTAAAAAACTTAATTAGTTTATCTGACAAATAATTATAAAATTTGTTTGACATATTGTGCATCCCCGCTGTCGCTTTTTTTATCAATTAAATTCCATTTATTTAATAAGGTAACTATTTCTTCTTTAGAGTATCTATCAAAGAACAAACCTCTTCTTTCATATTCTTTAAATAAATCATTTAGCTTTATTTTATCCTTTTTAATGCATAATGCTGTAATCAAGTAAATCAAATCTTTATCAATATTTAGCATGAAACCATACTGTCCTCTCTGTTTAACAAAAAATTTTTTAGCGAGATTCTGTAAATTAAATGAAAAAGATTGTCTTTGTTGACGTACAATTCCTGCAAATAAATCTTTTTTGAATATATCAATCAATTCTTCAAAGCTTAAACCTGTCAAATCAAGATATTCCAAGCCATTCTGTTCTTCATAATAATTAATCCATTTGGAGAAGGTGACTAAAAATTCCTCTTTTTCTTCTTCATTTTGGCTGATTAAATCATAAATCTCATTAGGGAATAATCCCTGAGTTCCGCCTAATGTGTTTAAATGTTCAAGTAAATTCATATTTAGAAATAAATTATCATTAGCGGTTTTAATTAAATTATAACCTTCATCTACAGATTTTCTATTTTTACTGGAGCTTTCCCAGTCCAATAGACTGTATACTTTTGTAGGTGCGGATAAATCTACTTTGGCAAATGGTTGGTATAATTTCAATGCAATTTGAGAACAATAAAAGAAATAATAATATGCTATAATATTGCTTAAATTATTAACTAAAAAACTGGTTTTATCTTTAATAAACTCAAAATCTTCTTTAAATACATCAACTACAAAATCTAGTTTGGAATAGAATTCAGGTTCTGTTTTTTTATAAGGAAGATCCGGAACATTTTCCAGTATTAATCTCACAATAATATTATCAATTTCATGTTCATAATTAAAGAAATTCTTTAAATCAATATCTTTAAAGAAGATATCTCTAGTAAATAAGGCTATTTCCTCTTCTATATCATATCTAAGTGATTTGTTTTTGTCCAGATATAAAAATAGATAAGGATGTAAAATATTCATGTTTGAATCATCGCTTATTAAATATTCCTTAATAATCAGCTTCAGATATTCCTTGTTTTCATCATTGGATTGTAAATATTTATTTGCAAGAATTTGGCTGACTAGATTATCTATGCTAAAATCTTCATCCCAATCCTTATCTGATGAAATTCTGGCAAAATCTCCCATAATGCTTTCAAAACCATTATTGAATTTTGTTTGAGAACGTGAATCGGTTTTAAAAGGCAAGATATGCGAATTAATATTTATAATATGTCTGAATGATTTTACTCCGCATTGTTTTTTTAAATTTTCAAGATTGTTTTCATACATTTTAAACACCTATTATAAAATAGATTTAACGTATTGTGCATCTCCACTATCACTTTTCTTATCAATCAGATTCCATTTATTTAATAAGGTAACTATTTCTTCTTTGGAATATCTGTCGAAGAACAAACCTCTTCTTTCATATTCATCAAATAAATCATTTAATTTGATTTTATTCTCTTTAACGCATAAAGCTGTGATAATATATAGGAAATCTTTATTTAAATTTAACATTAATCCGTATTGGCCTCTGCTTTTAGCAAGATATTTTTTAGCTAATTCTTCAAGGTTTTTACCATATCTGCTTTTAGGAGCTTGTTGTATTCCCTGATCCAGACTATTGAACAATGATTTCACTAAAGGTTTATAATCATGTGCAACAGTTGAAGATATTATCATCTTTTTTTCATTGTAATAATCTATCCATTGCTCCAAAACAGATAAAAATTCATCTTTTTCCTGATTTGAAGCTTCATTGATAATGTTTAAGATTTGGAATGGGAACAATCCATGAGTTCCAAGCAAAATATTCAACTGTTCTATGATGTTGATGCGAACCAATAAGTTTTTGTTTGCTTCTTTAATTAAATTATATCCCTTGTTCACACTTCTTCGACTTCCGCTGGCTTTTTCCCAGTCTAATAAATAATATGTTTCAGTTGGCTCTTCTAAACTAACCGCCTCATAGCTTTGGTTTAATTTTATGCTGAATTGAGAAACATAATAAAAATAATAAAATGCTAAAATATACTCAAAATTATTTATTAAAAAGCTTTCATGTTCCTTTGCAAAAACAATATCCTCTCTAAAAACATCTGTAACAAAAGGAAGAACGGAGATATACTTTAGTTCCTTATCTTTTGAAGGTAGATCTGGAATGTTTTCCAAAATGAATTTGATTATGACTTGATTGGATTCCTTGTTTTCAAAAAAGTCTTTAAATTCAGTAATGTCTTTAAAAAACACATCATTAAAAAATTCACCTATTCTCTTTTCTCCGGTTTTTTCTAAATTATCTGATAAAGGCAGATATAAAAATAAATGAGGATGTAAAATATTTAATTCCTGTTTTTCATTAATTAAATATTCCTTAATGAAAATCTTAAGAGCCTCTTCATCTTCCTTTGAGCAGGATATCTTATCATTGCCTGATAAAATATTATTTACCAAATTATTAATTTCAAATTCATCATTCCAGCTTTTTTCAGAGTATATTCTTGAAAATTCACCAATGATTCCATCAAAACCATGATTGAATTTAACTCTTTCAGGTTCTCTTGAAACAAATGGCAATAATGGTGAATTTTTATTGATGACATGAGTGATTTTGGAACCCATTTGATTTTTTAATTGATCCAAATTGTTTTCATACATTAAAATTCACCTTGTTCAAATGTAAATTCTTCAAAAGTGGCATCGTATTCTAAATTGAATTTTCTATTGGTATTTATATCTTCAATAAGCAATTGCTTGTCTGAACTTCCTTTTTTAATCAGTTCATCTATAAACTCTCTAAAGACAACCAGGTCTTCCTTATCATTTTTATTAGGTTTATAACCTTTATTGAGTTTGGTTATCATGCTATATAATGTATAATCCATATGCAAGGTTACTGGTTCTTCATTATCGTTTACTTTGAAGTTCAGTATTATATCGGTTTTAAAACGATTGCCTAATTCTGATTTGGAATCATCTTTTTTAGGTAGTACAAGACTTAGATCGATTTTTTCAGCAATATTGAAGTTATCCAGTTCATCAATTAAAATGAAATTTTTCATTGGAGAGCCTTTCCACCTGAATACCGCACCCTGGACTCTTTCAAATAATTCTTTAAATCCTTGTTTGTCATTGGTATTATATACATAGAGATAATGTATGAATTCCCTGTAGGAATCTCGGGTATACATGTATTTGATATCCTCTTTGCCTAAAATTGAGGAATATCTGATAATTGTATTGATTACATCCTCTTTAAAGGGTTTAAGTTCATAAATATACTTTTTACCAATGCTTTTAATAAGTGAAGATGTTTCTTCACACTCCACTAAATACTCACTGATTACAGAACCAAGATCATTTGTCATATTCAAATTGATCAAGAACTCATCAAGCAATTCTCTTCTTAAATGAATCGGGTCATGCATTTCAATAATTCTAAGTAACGGAGATCTCTCTGAAGTGGTATAAATCAAATTAGGTAAAATCTCAGTGATATAATCTAAAACTTCGTAGGTATCATCATATTCTTTGATTACTGGAGGAACAATGATTTCATAAATGAAGTTTAATAATTCTCTTGTGGATACGATTCTTTTGAATTTGACTATTGCTTTAATAACAAGCTGTGTAATTTCGTATCTTACATTCTCATTCATTAAAAGTTCATAATTGTATTTTATAGGGCCAATATAGTTATTGGCAACATCCCTTAAATATGCCTGGTAAAATGGATTTTCGTAGCTGACATCAGTTACTTTTCCGAATAATTTTTTCAGATATTCTGAATCAACACCATCTTCATTTAATTCAAATAGATTATAATCACTGAAGCTTATGATGTGTATTGGTTCCTTATCATAATTTTGAGAAGTTTCTTCAGTATCAAATATGTTGGTTTCTTTTAACAAGCTGTTCAATTTAGTATATTGTTCTTTAGCATAATCAGATTCCATAAAATTATTTAAAACACCTAAATTTATGGCTAAAATAAGCTTCTCGTTGGAATAACTTATATGATTGTCATCAAAAGCACTTAAAACTTTAGCTAATGTGTCAATAGCGGTTTTATCAGGATCAAAACTTTCTGTAGCATCATTATGAATCTTGAATTTAGACATTATTTCAGGGTGTTCTGAATTTAAATAAGCTATCAAGTGGGATTTACCATCCCCTACACTACCACAGAGCATTACAAGTTGGGCGCCAGGTTTGTCCTTGACTTCGTTTAATTTTTCTCGGAATTCAGCTTCTATTTCACGTTTGACGTGTAGATATTTTTTAAATTCGCTTAATGATTCGTAACCTTCCACAGCTTCATGAGAAGAGTCTTTTAACTTTGATAGTTCATTTAATAGGAAACTGCCGTTTAATTTGTTAAATTCCATATTCGGATTGATAAGGTCTGAATTATCTAGAGGCAAGGTTGTTTGTGACTTGTCTTTTTCAGATATTTCTTCATCAGTTTCTTCTTCATCTCCATAAATATCATCTAGCATACTGCTCAGTTCATCATAATCAACTTCATCTATTTCATTATCAGAATTAGAAACAGATTGATTATTGTCCTCTTCAACAACGGGCTCTATAATTTCTTCTGTTGTTGTTTGAACTGGTTGAACTGGAACAACTGATGGTGTCGGATCAAAACTCGGATATTTTACTTTAACATAAGTTTCATCCTCGGCATAATTTTCATACAGCCAGCAAAGGGATTCGTATAGATTTCTATGAATTCTTAAGCAGGATTCCAGATTGGCTTCTATTTTGTAGTGGGCTACATCATTACATGTACGTCTAATAGTATTCAATGGTCTTTCGATTTTTTTATCTAGAACATTAAAATCATTTAGTTTATTTAT
>ODAI011228877.1_pt1 | contig 10297 bp, 12 predicted proteins | sample 1539321 | NCBI WGS metagenome assembly ODAI01 (sample SAMN02144231, study PRJEB22623) | gut metagenome | biome: sheep rumen | host: Ovis aries | place: New Zealand | reverse complement strand
TAAATGACATCGAGGAGTTTGTTTTAGAAAACAAAGGTGCAGTACTATCGAAACTGGCAGGGAGATTTAATACAGGTTCTAGCGAGGATTATTTATGTGATCTAGATGAATCAGAGTTGAATATTCTGGAAATCTACGATGGCCAACCTTATGGACATCTAGCTAATGTAATTGCTGAAGGTACGATTTATGAATCTACTTGGGCCCTTCGGGAGGAAAAACTGGAAACTTTTAAATGCAATATCTCATTTTATGTAGATCTTGATGAGGAGGAATATTTAAAGTTCGCCCATCATTTGGACGAAAATGGTGAAATTGACGTGGATAAGAGCGTTTATACAGACTTCTAAGTTACAACTAATTGGAACTTTATTGATAATGGAAAAGAAAGGAGCATTATATGGTTAAAAACACTTTAAATAAAACAAAATACTTACTTGGGGCGCGCTGTCCCAAATCACTTCAAATGTATACACAACATCCGGAAAGAAGTGAAAACTTTGGTAAAGAAATGGATTTTAGCGAATTTGAGGAGGCGTACGAGTTATCTCAGAATTATTTCCCCAATTGCATAACTGTAAAAACAGACAGTTTTATGGATGCAGTGGAAGAGACTCAAAAACTCATTGAACGTGGTGTAGAGACCATTGCAAATGGTGTATTTCAAACGGAAACCAATGAATTGTGCCTTGTGAGGTTGATGCATAAGAATTCGAAGAAGTCTTATGATATTTATGATATTCAGTTGAAAAGACCGGATGATAATCGCAAAGAAAAGAAGCTAAAACCGGATGGCGTTGCTTATATTTATCAGGTGCTTAAGCGATGTGGCATTTCAATTGGTGACGTATACATCATGCATATTAACTATGATTTTGTCCGAAATGGAGAAATCGATCCCAAGGCATACTTTGCTTTACTTGATGTAACAGAAAAGGTTTACGAACTTCAGCCTACAGTAGTAGAAAATATTGATAATTGTTGGAAAGCAATCAACGCATCTACGGAAATAGAACGAGAACGGGATTATTTATGCATTCAACCAATGACAGATGCATGTGAGTTCCATTGCCATTGCTTTAGTGATGTTCCGGAGAATTCAATTCTTAATGTGACTCGATTGCTACCAAAGAAAGCACTTCCGTTTATTGATGAGGGAATCGTAACGATTTCAGATTTGGCGAACGCGGATCCAAAGAAAACGGGACTAACCCCTTTACAAAGGCAACAAGTTGATACAGAAGCTTATAACCTACCGCCGAAGGTGGATGTTATTAGAATTAAAGAGTGTGTTTCCACATTAACATATCCATTATATCACCTTGATTTTGAAACGTTTAATGAACCGGTTCCACAGTTTGACGGAGAGCGTCCATGGGAACAGGTACCATTCCAGTTTTCTCTTCATGTACAAAACGAAAAAGGTGCAGAGCCTACGCATTATGAGTATTTGGCTCAAGCAGGGGAGGATCCCAGACGAGAATTGGCTGAGGCTTTGTGTAAATATATTCCGAAGAATGTTTGTGTGACTGCTTATCACATGAGCTTTGAAAGAGGACGTTTAACGGATTTGGCAAATCTATACCCGGATCTTGCAGAGCACTTATTATGTATACGTGATAATATTCATGATTTGGAAGTCCCTTTCGCAAAACGTTACTTCTATTGTAAAGAGTTTGAGGGAAAATCATCTATCAAGAAGGTATTACCGGCACTTTGCCCAAACGATCCGGAATTGGATTATTCTTTGCTTGAAGGTGTCCATAAAGGAGATGAGGCAAGCTTGGCGTACAAGGAGATGAAACATCAAACACCGGAGCAGGTGGCCATGACGCGTGAACAATTATTGAAATATTGCTGCCTTGATACACTTGCGATGGTAAGGGTTTTGAATCGACTTTATGAGATTGTTGATCGTGAACTTAATGGCGGAAACGCAGCATAATACATAAATAAAGAGAGCGTTAGGATAAATCCTGCGCTCTCTTTATTTATAGATAACAAAGAAATTAAAGTATTAAATAATAAGGAGGAAAAATTATTGAAAAAGACAAATAATAAGAGTTTAAAGGATGAGTTGATTATGGAAGAAGGCACAATGGAAGTTATGGACTTAAAAGAGGATGAAGCATTTAATGTGAAGGATGTAGACGAAGAGGGCTACTATACAGATAATACGATGAAACAGTATACCCACGATATAGCCAAGATTCCACTTCTTACAGCGGAAGAAGAAATATACATTGGTCGTATTATTAAAGAAGGAAGTGCACAGGAAAGAAAAGAAGCAATAGATCATTTGGTGAAATCCAATCTACGTCTGGTAGTCCATTATGCTAAGAATTATCTTGGGAGTGGTGTGGAATTCGAAGATTTAAATGCAATGGGAATCGAGGGACTGATTAGAGCTGCTGAAAAATTTGATTATACAAAAGGTTATAAATTTAGTACGTATGCGACTTGGTGGATTAAACAGACGATTATGAGAGGCATTGCAGACGAAGGTCGTATGATGCGAATTCCGGTGCATATGGGAGAAACCATGAACAAGGTTCGGAGAGCACAGAAAGAATTGTTTCAGGAAATGGGGCAAGAACCAACGGTAGAAGAGATAGCGATTCGTAGCGGCTTTTCTGAAGAAACGGTATTGACCGCATTTCGTTCTATGAGTACGGTTGTATCCTTCGATTTAAAAGTCGGTGACGACGGAGATTCTACTTTGGAAGACTTCTTGCCGGATGAGAATGCTGTGAATCCGGAGGAGTCGGTTGAGGTAGATGCATTAACGGAAGCGATTCAGGATGTTTTGGGCCAGTTGGAGCCGAGGGAAGCGATGGTTCTTTCGTTTCGATATGGTATCGGAGTGAATCGTTGCATGACCTTGGATGAAATTGCAAAACTTCCGGAGTTTGGTGTAACGAGAGAGCGTATCAGACAGATTGAATCTAAGGCTATGCGAAAAATCCGAAACAGTAAAAGTATGAGGAATATGCTTCGAGACTTTGCAGCATAGTATTATATATTATGTTGCTTGAAGTGTAGTGAAATAACGAACTGTTGATATAATGTTAACAAACAGATGGTGTTGCGCTAATGTTGACAATTACGAGGGGGAGTGTTATATTCTAATTATAAAAAGTATTTGTTTGGCGGAGGCCGTATGAGCGAGATAAGAGGAAAACCGAATAATGAATTAGAATTAATAGACAAACGCGAAATGGTAGCAAATCTGATAAGAATGGCGTGTGGGAAACGGAGCTTTCGCGCATATGCGAGGGATGCAGGTGTAAGTGTTACAACTATATCGCGGATATTGAATGGAGATTTTCTTCCAAAACCGGATACGATTAGAAAACTGACATCGGAAGAGGCGGCTCCGCAAAACGGCGTGACATATGAATTGTTAATGCAAGCTGCGGGGTATAGCCCGTTCCCGTTAAAGCCGGAATTGATGGTTAAGCTTGGGAATCTTGAAGACGTATATGTTGAGTTTCGTGAATCCAGTAATGGTAGAGAATTACATCATTATGAATACTGCTTAAATGCAAAGCTTTTAGAAAAGGAATGCTCGTCTGTAATTTACACTGCTCTCGTTGAAAAGAATTTGATGTTTAAGCGGATCAACCATGAAGATGGTACACGAAGAGGTTATATGGATTTAGAAATAGAATTATTTGAAAATCCAATTAAAACGTGGACGTTTATTTTTAGACATATGCCGAAAGGGAGACCTCACCAAATGGATTTAGACAGATTGTATGCAATGATGGGTGGCGCATTAACGTTTCCTGTTTCACCGGAAAGAAAGCATACGATAGTTGTCGACAATCAGAAATTGTTTGATGAGTGGAAAAAGTATGAACGTTCATTATCATTCAGAGGCGAATTATCCATTGCGTTGTTCGATTTTAATGAAAAAGAGTTTAAGGAAGAAATTTATCTTTCGAATTATGAATTAAATGATACCAGTAAGGAAATTTACTTGGTGTAGTAAAAAAGAAACAAGCGGTCTGCAAACCGCTTGTTCCAAAGAAAAATGCACCGGATTCGCTATAATCCGATATAGAAGATTAAAAATTGCTAAGATCAATCTTCTTGTGCATACAATATCACACGGATTTAAACACGTCAATTATCTCAAAAGTTAAATCCGTATCTTATTTTATTCTTTGGATTCTTTAGTTATTACCCAACGTACAATATAGTTTAAATGACATTAATAAGGAGGGATACTATGTGTCTACCTACGATTGATGTGCAGAAAAGCGGAAAAAGATTGAAAGATCTATGTGATGAACATGGAGTTTCTGCTAAGGATCTGCAAAAGGCATTAGGGCTTGAATCATGCCAAGCTTGTTATAAGTGGTTCGCAGGGAAAAATCTACCAACAATAGACAACCTGACTGCGATTGCATATTTGTTAGGTGTATCTTTGGAAGATATTTTGGTAACAAAAACAGAAGTAAAGAAAGGATAGGTGTTAAAAATGATAAATATCGAAGAAAACATTAAAAGATTTGAAGGTTTGATGGCAAAGGTAAATAGACCGGGGATAGAACAGTTATTGGAACATATTAGAAAGAATACCGATTTTTATTCGGCTCCGGCTTCAACAAAGTTCCATTTATCGTGTGATGGTGGATTGTTGCAACACAGTTTGAATGTTTATGACTGCCTTGTGCAGAAAAAGAATAATCCTTTGTGGAAGAACATTTTGGAAGAGATCCCGGAAGAGAGTTTAATTCTTATGGCTTTGCTTCATGATGTGTGCAAGGTAAACACTTACGTAAAAGGTACAAGAAACCAAAAAACATATGACCCGGAAAAGGTGGCGGCTGCAGATTCTTGGAGTGTTAAGACAGACTCGTTGGGCAAGTTCATTTGGGAAACAGTGCTTGCGTATGAATTTAAAGATACGATTCCGCTAGGTCATGGTGAAAAGTCGGTTATTTTGTTAAACAGCTTTATTAAGCTCACAAAATATGAAGTGTTTGCTATCCGTTGGCATATGGGTTTTTCGGAAGATAAGTCACAGTATAATGCGCTGGGAGATGCGATGGAAAAGTATCCTATCGTTTTAGCGTTGTATGAGGCAGATTTGGAAGCATCGAAGGTTATGGAAGATGTGGGTGGAAATAAGGAAGGTTTTTAATTAAATAAACTTACGTGATTGGAGGGGCTTATTATGTCGATACAGAGTGATAAAGGAATCATAAATAGCATATGGTTAATGGATGAGGAAGCCGTAAATCGAAAGAATAAGCCAGCAAATGCGAAAAACGATGCAAAACTAATTCAAGGAATTCAACAGAGTGCGTCGATGATGCTTTCGATGTTAAAGGATGATGGTCAGATCCCGATGGAATTTGTTAATACATATACATTAAAAGCGAAGTCATTTTATCATACGTACTTGGTTGTAAAGCATCGAAATCCAGATGTTGTATCGTCAAGCGTGAAAGTATTAATGGATGATTTACGCCTTGCCTCTGAAGGAAAAGAGGCGGAGATGTTGCAACTATTGCGACAGCAGATGGTTGGCGGTGATCGGATTGACTTGATGGCGATTTTATCGGAGAAGCGAAACTTGAAACGTTTTTCCAATATGTTGGCAAGAGATATAGTTTTCGAATCGTTGAAGGAATGCACGAAAAATGAAGCGATGTATTGTATTACAGATACAGGAAATAAGTATCATCGCGAAGATTGTCCGTATTGTAGAGGACGTTATCTTTTGAAAGTGCCTTTTGCAATGATTGAAAATCAGAAACTGAAACCGTGTAGATGCTTATCTATGGCAAAAGACTTTGATGACGGAGACCTTTTATATGTAACGGCTTTTATAGATGAGTCGATCCATACGGTTATGTGGGATGAAAAGGGTGAAGTCGGAAAAGCGGGAAGTTACAGTTATATTATTTGCCGTGGGAACTTAAGAGATGAATCTCAGGTTGCGGAGGATAATATCATAACTCAGGGTGTGGAATACTCTTCGGAGCATGAACATATTGAAAAAATCGCAAAACAGGCAGTTGGGAAAGTCCTATCGACGCTTGCTTATGAGTTGGAATTTGCTGGCGGTGTGCAGATTTTTACGGATAATGAGCCTTGTGCGACAACGTGGAAAAATGTTCCTTTAAATGGAAAACTAGTGAAAAGCTTTTCTTCCGTGAATGTAACCTTTGTACATCGCGAAAAGAATAAAAAGGCGGATGCTCTTGGTCGGACGCGGATGTTACTTGATGTTCCAATGGAGACCTATAGTGAAATGATACAAAATATGAATGAATTGGAGAAACTAAGATATCGTGTGGAAATTTTGGAGTCGGAGAACAGAGACCTTCGGGACACTGTTCAAGATTTGGAATCAAAACCATGGTTCTTAAGAAGGTTTTTCAACTACAAGTTCAATGACAAACGTATACTGACGTGATATGATGACATACTACCCTGTTAACCATAGCACCGCGTGCTCGCGTATCGAGTACAGAAGGAGGTAAATATGTTTCTTAGACCGGAATATGATATGAAGGTGATTGGATATAATCTAAAGCGCCTTCGCGAAGAAAAACATCTTTCTGTAGAAGATGTAAGACAGTATCTTTGCTTGGGATCTGTGCAGGCGGTGTATAAATACGAGAAGGGCATTGGGTATCCACAGGCAGATACGTTACTTGCTTTAATGGAACTTTACGAAGCAGATATATATGATTTAACCAGAGAACACGAAGAGGACCTTGAGTCCTCTTCCGTTATTTATACCACTTATGAAGTTGCAGCATAGCCATTTCAACTACGAGTTAAATGTAATTTGCGAATGCATTTGGTACTATTTATGTATAAGAAAGGAGGATGTATGGGAAAGAAGAAAACAGAAAAAAACAATACAAGTAATACAAACAAAACGTCGCAGGCGAAGATAAAGGATCTTACGAAGAACGAAAGAATTGATGCATATAAAGAAAAAATGAATATTCCGGAAGGATTTAAAATTGGCGAAGGCTTTCGATTTGATGATCCGGAGGCTCCACCAACAGAAATCCGTTTTATGGATCGAGACAAAATGTTAAAGATGGATATTCGCAATTGGTTGGAAAACACTCCGTTCTCGGAGTTTTTGCAGGAAATACAAAAGCGCGTCATCGGACAGGATGAGTTAAAGCTGGTTTTGATTAATGTTTATTCATATTTGCGTGCGATTGTATATGGAAGAAAAATCAGCCATAACATGATTATCAGTGCCCCGTCCGGATGTGGAAAAACTGAGACCTACCGTGCACTGCGTGATTATTTTGATGATAAGATTCCGACTCTTCCGGTATATATCTGTGATATGTCTCAGATTACAACCACAGGTTTCAAGGGGGCGGATGTCAGTACAATACTCACAGAGTTTTCTCGTAGACGTATGGAAAAAGCGGTTGGTCTTGTATTCTTAGACGAATTCGATAAAAAGATGGAGCCAATATATGACGGACACGGTATGAATGTTAATCGCGAAGCGCAGGCAAACCTGTTAACCCTTATAGAAGGAAGCAGGATTTCTGTGCCGTCAAAAAGCAATAACGTTGTGGATACCAGCTATACCATGTTTATAGGATTGGGCTCTTTTTCTGCCATTCGTGAAAAAGACGAAAAGGTAAAAAATCCAATCGGTATGGGAAATACTGAGGAATGGAAAAAGTGCGAAGAACGAAAAAACCACTATCGTTCGCTTGAACGAGAGGACTTGATTCGCGCGGGCGGATCTATGGAGTTGGTGGGACGTTTCCCATACATTTTTAATTATAAGACCTTATCTGAGGATGGCATTCGTAAAGTCATAGAAAAAATAAAAGAAGAAACAATGAATTCTATGATGATAGATCAGCTTGAGCTAAGTGAAGACGTTATGAAATCGCTAGTTGAGATGGCAAACACTGGATTCGGCTGCAGATTAATTGATGCAAAGTTAAAAGAAATCATTATCGAATCCTACGAAGCTGCCTTTTTTGATAAGCCGAACGAGGAACTTTTGATGGAGATGGAAGTAAAAAAGAAAAACGTCGTCTCCGTTAAATGGATGGAACTACCGGAGATGTGGTATGAAGATTTGTAATGAGGAATATACGAAGGAAGAATTAAAAAAGAAAAATCTTATTGTTGTCTTTAATTATAGACAATATATGTTTATTATCTGGGTAATCAACCATATCCCATTTGCTACTTTTTATAAGAGGGTAAGTGGGATGTTGACTGACCCATTTACGGACAATGATTTAGCCGTATGTTTTTATTATGATTCGCCGGATTGGCTTGCGGTGCTTTTAGATACAATCGTTCAGATTCTTAAAGATAGCACGGCAAAGGAAAACGAGGATAAATGTATAAAATACGGATTGCTAAGTCGAGTGAAAAAATAGTCGGTTCAATTTGAAACTTTATTTGATGAACGTTATTTGATTAATTGGAGGAAATTGATGAGTAGAGAAGAAAATATAATTGTATTTAAGGAGACGGAGCAGGCGTGTAAAACAAATGCGAAGTTAATGGAATCGGTGAAGTATTCGACAAAGAATCAGAAATTGATTTTGGAAACCGATGATTTTCCGGCTCAAAAGAGAGATATATACGAAAAGCCGGCAAGTATTGTCGTTTCAAAGAAGCGCACTTTTGAGGCTGCAAGGGAATACGTTGGACACAAGACGGCAGTTCTTAACTTTGCTTCCGCAACCACACCGGGCGGTGGAGTTGTAAATGGTGCTACCGCACAGGAAGAATGCTTATGCAGATGCTCAGGTCTATACTTTTGCTTAGATACAAAAGAAATGTGGAACGGATTCTATCGTCCGCATAGAAATTCAGGTAATCCGCTTCATAACGATGATATTATTTATACTCCGAAAGTCACGGTATTTAAAACCGATTCCTATCGACCGTTAGAGATGCGAGAAGAACTTTGGTATGACGTAGATGTCATTACCTGTGCAGCACCGAAGCTTCGTGAAAAACAGATTTCTGATCAGGAACTTTTAGAATTGCATGAAAAGAGACTTCGCAGAATTCTTGATGTGGCAATATCGGAAGGTGTGGAAACTATTATCCTTGGAGCATTTGGCTGTGGTGCATATATGAACAATCCGCTAATTGTGGCTTTGGCTAATCGCAATGTATTAAAGGATTATGTATATGCGTTTAAAAATATTGAGTATGCGGTGTATTGTTCTCGCGATAATGACACCAATTACAAGGTGTTTGATCAGAGTTTAAGTTCACATAGAAAGTAGGAGGGACTTTGCATGGCAGTTTTTATGACAGAAGATAAACAGGAATTAATCGTGACCTGTAACTGTGGATGCATGGATGCCTTTTGTATAAAGGTTTATGAAGAGGAAGACTGTGACTTATATGGATACGCAGGTTTTATGAAGAATGATTTTAATACCGAATACGATAAGAATCCATGGCGAGCTTTTAAAATAAAGATGAAAAAGATTTGGTGTATCCTTCGCGGAAAAGATTATTACTATTCGGATGTGATTATGACAAAGGAAGATTTTGAACGGTTTAAGGCATATGTTAACCGGTTCTAGAAAGAGAGGAATCTGATGAAGATAGAAAAAGGGGAAGAATTATTAAGAGATTTAGACACGATTTGCGCGAAATATGATGTTAAAAAGAGTACGATTTCTTCATTCATTGAACAACTCTCTGAAGATGAGTATATGGAGAAGATGGAAATTGAGATAGAAAAGAATAAACAATATGTTGGGAAAACGTATCGCATAAAGACGAAACCGATAAATCCTATGTTTCCCAATATGTATCGTTATGTAAAAGTTGTTTCCGAGCGCGGTAGTTGGTCCGGGTGCGTTTCGTGTTTGGTATTCGATGAAAAACCCTACTATTGGTTTGAATATCAAGCGCATAAACTTCATCAATCAGGAGATTATTATTTAGGAAATTATGAGTTTGAATCATTTTATGTGGAAGAAATTCGCCCAACAGATTTAAAAAAATATGAGGAAATCGATAATGCCACGTATAAACAAGCTATGCTCTCGTTTGTAGAAAATCTGAATGATTTAGAGTGGACGGCAGATCATTATCGTGCTGGTGGTGTTATGCCTGATGATCCCAAGTGGAAAGAAGAAAAAAAGAGGAGAAGCATATGGGATTTGTTCGAACGATAGAAGGAAAGAATAAAAGCGCGTTCGGAAGTTTGCACGGCTACGTTCCGGATTCTTTTATTGAGGATATGGGGACTCGGATTAAGAATTATCGAAACAAGTATGAGAATGGCCGCCCGTATCCAACG
>ODAI011119091.1_pt1 | contig 10297 bp, 5 predicted proteins | sample 1539321 | NCBI WGS metagenome assembly ODAI01 (sample SAMN02144231, study PRJEB22623) | gut metagenome | biome: sheep rumen | host: Ovis aries | place: New Zealand | reverse complement strand
TTCGACGAGGTCATCTCCTCGCGCCGGAGCATCCGCGACTACCAGGCGGGCACAACCATCTCCGAGGCCGAAGTCCGCACCCTCATCTCCACGGCGCAGGATGCACCCAGCTGGGCCAATACCCAGACAACCCGCTACTATGTCGCACTGAGTGAGGAAAAAGTGGCGGCGGTCAAGGAACTCATCGGTCCCTTCAACGCCAAGAATACCGCCAATGCCCCTGTCATGATCGTATCGACATTCGTCACGGGCCGCTCGGGCTTCGGGCAGAACGGCCCCGCCAACGACGCCGGAGACTTCTGGGGCGCCTATGACAACGGTCTGAGCAACGCCTACCTCGTCCTCAAGGCCCGCCAGATGGGTTACGATACCCTCATCATGGGCATGAGGGACGCCGAGGCGCTCCGCCAGCTGTTCGGCATCCCCGACGGCGAGCAGGTCATGGCCGTCATCAGCCTCGGCAAGCGCGCCTCCGATCCCCGCCATCCCGAGCACATATCCCTCGACGAAGTCGTGAAGTTCTACTAGTATCACCCCCCCACCCATCTATCCGCATTCATCGTGAGACAACGGCCGATATCCTGCATCTTTCTGATCCTCGTGACTTTTTCGTGTAATAAAGCATCGGTCACACGCATACTCCCTTCCGACTTGGTCAACCCTCTTGCCGGTACGCTGTCCACCTTCTCGTTTTCCAATGGCAACACCTATCCGGCAATCGGCGTTCCCTGGGGGTCAGGATTCTGGACGCCACAGACAGGAGCCAACGGCGACGGATGGGCGTATCAGTATGACAAGAATTCCATCCGGGGGTTCAAACACACACACCAGCCCTCCCCATGGATGAATGACTACGGGGCCTTCAGTCTGATGCCGGTGACGACCGGGCCATATTATGACCAGGGAGAAAGGGCGAGCGTCTTCTCACACAAGACTGAAACTGCAAGGCCCTACTACTACAGCGTCTATCTCGCGGACCACGACACCCAGGTGGAACTGACCCCCACATCCCATGCCTCCTGCATGCGTATCACTTACCCTGAAAGGGAGATTTCCTATCTCGTGACAGACGCATACGACGGAGGAGAAGTGCATGCTTTGGACAATCACACGCTTGTCGGTTACAGCGTCCAGAACCATGGAGGCGTTCCGGACAATTTCAGGAACTATTTCATCGTTGTCTGCGACACGCCTTTCAGTGTGTTTCCCTCTTCAGCCCAGACAGCACTGGTGGGATTCCATACAGCCAAAGGACAGCAGGTCAAGGTCATGGCCGCGACTTCGTTCATTTCAGCGGAACAAGCCGCAGCGAACCTGAAGGAGGTGGACGGGAAATCCTTCGACAACCTGTCGCTCGAAGCCAGGGATGCATGGAATGAAGTTCTCGGAAGGATAGAAATAAAGGACGGTCGTCAGGACCGGATTGAAACATTCTACTCATGCCTATACCGGGCTCTGCTGTTTCCACGGGACATCTCTGAGACCGGCCCTGACGGCAAGAGGATACATTACAGCCCTCACACAGGACATATCGAAGAAGGCTACTGTTTTACCGACAGCGGTTTCTGGGATACTTTCCGGGCACTCATGCCATTGCTCAATCTCGTCTATCCCGAGCTGAGCCTCAGGATCCAGGAAAGCCTGGTCAATGACTTCTTGGAAAGCGGGTTCCTGCCGGAGTGGAAAAGCCCGGGGCACCGTAACTGCATGATAGGAAACAATAGCGCTTCCATAGTTGCCGACGCCTATCTCAAAGGAATCCGCGGACAGGACATGGCCGCTCTGTGGTCCGCTCTGACCCATGGCGCCCATGCCGTCCACCCGTCCGTACCCTCTACTGGGCGGGCTGGATTCGCAGCCTACGACAGCCTGGGATATGTACCATATGACATAGGCCTGAATGAAACTGCAGCAAGGACGCTTGAATACGCCTATGACGACTGGTGTATACTCCGGCTGGGAGAAGCGCTCGGGAAAAGCGAAGAAGAACTCAAACCATACCGTAAAGCCGCACTCAATTACAGGAACGTCTTCGACCCTGGAACCGGTCTCATGAACGGGCGGGCATCTGACGGTACTTTCAGGGGCGGGTTCAACCCACTGAAGTGGGGAGGTGATTTCACGGAAGGTAACAGTCTGCACTATACATGGTCCGTATTCCACGACATTGAAGGGCTGGCAGAGTTGATGGGAGGTATGGATTCCTTCAATGCCACGCTGGACTCCGTGTTCGAGATGCCACCGGAATACGACGACTCGTACTACGGCTTTCCTATCCATGAAATCGTTGAAATGCAGGTCATGCAGATGGGTAATTACGCCCATGGGAACCAGCCTGCACAACATATGCTTTACCTATATGACTGGAGCGGACAACCATGGAAGACCCAGAGCCTTGTACGCGAAGTCATGGAGCGGTTCTACTCTCCAGCCCCGGACGGATACTGCGGCGATGAAGACAATGGACAGACATCCGCATGGTATGTATTCTCCGCACTGGGATTCTATCCCGTATGCCCAGGGTCCAACGAATACGCCATTGGTTCACCCCTCTTCAAGTCGGTCACGCTCCACCTTGAGGGAGGTGATCTCAACATCCTCGCCCCTGACAATGATATCTACCATCCATACATCCGTGAGATGAAGGTTAACGGTCGCAAGGTTTCGCGCAACTTCCTCAGGCATGAGGAACTGGTAAACGGTGGCGACATCCGCTTCAAAATGAGCGAAAGCCCGTCAAACTCGCGCGGAACGGCAGAGGATGACAGGCCTTATTCTTTCAGTCGTTGAGATTATTCAGCGCAAGATCAGTGTCGGACCCATGGGGAAACGTCCACTATCGGCGCCATATACGGCGAGTCCGCCTCCGGTCCCTTGAGGCACTTCCAGGCGGATGAAGGCTTTGCCGCCGGCCTGCAGCAGCCGCGCGGGGACAGGGACCTCCACACGGTATCCGTATGAGCCTGCCTCATCCAGGTGCTTGGTCTTGCCCTGTGAATACCACGACAATGCGCCACGATGATCTGCGGGATCATCCTCCAAAAAAGCGGTTCCGCAGACTTCTCCATTGACAATCACCCGCACCATGGAGGGGAATTTCGTCCCGTCCGTCTGGGCGTAGGCATTGGGAAGGCGGCAAGGGTCAAGCGTCCCTTCCCCACGCATGAAATCTCCACCTACGGCAGAGAGATCGGAAGCATCCTTACCGAAAAGCTGCTTAGCCGAAGCCTCGAAAACCAACAAGGCATCTGTGGAGACAGAGGCCTCGGAAGGGATGTCCACAGTGTACTCGAAGTAGCCGTCACCGGCACCATCCACCTTCTTGCCGTCCATGGCATGCCATTTCTTCAGGCTCCACTCCGCAGAGGAATAGGAATCGGGAGAGAAAGAGACTATGCTCTCATGGGACGGGGTCGCGCCCTTCACGCGGAAAAGTGTGAAATTGCGGTGAAGTACCCGGCCGTTTCCACCCTTGAGAAGGATGCGCACCACATACAGGCCGTCGCGACTGGGAAGCGTGAAGCTTACGGGCTCCAGCAGGCGGTTCTCGTAGGCCACGAATCCGAGCGAAGCTTTGCACAACCTGGTCTCAGGAACTGCAAGGCCAGTATCGTCCCAACCGGCCAGGGACAGTTCAAGGCTCATCCCACCGGGATCTTTGTCCGTCATTACAGACAGGAAGAGGGGCAGCTGCACAGCGCTGCCTGCGCCTGCCTCCTGGAGAAGGTCACAACGTGGAGAGACATAATAAGCGGAATGGAAATCCGCAATGGTCATGCCCGGAACGAAGTCCTCAAGTCCGAAAACCTTTTCACTCCTGTCATAACGGACATAGCCGTTCCACTCGTTTATGACATCGTGATGCTCGGTATACAGCCATCCGGCACACTTGGGATGGGCCCTGAAAGCATTCATCATCAGATGATAGTCCCAAGTGATATCCACATCTCCCGTCGAGCCGTCATATCCCCAGACATTGCCGCATTCGCTGTTCAGCATTGGGGCGCCGTTCTGGGTATTGCCCTCGGTATAGTTCCAGGAAGACCCCTGATAGGTATTGGCACAAACATCGTCCAGATGCTTCTCCCATTCATGTCCCGGAAGGTAGGCATGCCATGTATTCAAGTCGCTTTCCACATGGTCATAGTTGCATGGAGACATGTCTTCGACAAGCCTCGAGGGATCCAAGCTCTTCGCCAGATAGTACATGTCGCGCACCCACTCCTGGGTATCCTTCTTATACTCACGATGTTCGCCCTCCCAGGGAGTGAAGAGCCCCCAAGTCTCATTGAAGTTGACCCATGAGAACACGGAAGGATGGTTGTAGTCCCTTTCGATCATGCCGCGCATGGCACGCTCCCAATCCGTCTTGCCTTCATCTTTCGGCTCATCCCACCAGTTGGGGGTATCGGCCATGACCAGCAGGCCCAGCCGGTCCGCCCAATAGAGCTTTCGGGGGACCTCGACCTTGATATGCACGCGGATACCGTTCAGTCCAAGCCTCTTGGCGATGAGGATTTCATTCCGTGCGAACTGGTCGGAAGGGAAAGTATAGAATCCTTCAGGATTGTAGCTCTGATCCAGAGTCAGCTGGAGGTAGATGGGCTTGCCGTTCAATGCTACGTAAGAGTAGTCCGTGCCCGGAAGGGTCGTTACACCTACGCTCCTCTGCCCGAAATACGTGCTCACCACATCGCGCTCACCATCTCTGGGTTCCAAGGCCACTTCGACTTCATACAGGTAGGGATCATCCAACGTCCACAGATGCTGGTCCGGGATAGGCACGTCCCACGCATAGGCACTCTCATTTCGGAGCTTGAAGATGGAATCCGGCACTTCCCCTCCAGGGAAATGGAGCCGGACAGCATCCCGTTTGGAAGCAGAAGAGTCCAGAGACACCTCCACGTGCACGCATGAGCGGTCTATATCCGGGGTGAAATGGACCGACTTGATATAATTGTCCGGCCGGGCCTCCAGATAGACCGTCTGCCAGATTCCCCGGACATTGCCATAGCCTTGCTTCCCGGCAAGATGCTGGCTATCGGGGGTATCATCTGCCCTTAAGAGCAAATGCTGGGACACTTCGCTTCCGATAAGCGCGTCGGTCAGTTCGAACTCGAAAGGAGTATAGCCTCCCTGATGGACACCGAGGTCCCGGCCGTTCAGCCAGGCATGGGTTTCCCAGTCGGATGCCCCGACCACAAGAAATATACGCTTTCCTTCCCACTCCTTGGGAATGACTATATCGCGGGCATACCACCCGGCGTCACCCTCGTCGGGCACTCCGGACAAGGCGCTGCCCCATCCGAACGGAACGGATATCTCCCGGTCGAAATCTGCAGCCCCCTTGGCCGATACTGCGCTGCGGCCAAGCGTTTCGTTGAACGTGAACTGCCAGGTACCGTTGAGGTTCTGCCACGCCGGGCGTTCAAAATCCGGCCTGGGATGCTCCGGCAGCGGAATCTCACCGGCAGATGCGGAAATGCTTGCCAAAAGTCCAAGGAAGATGGCCAAGGACGAAAGTATACGGTTCATAAAGAATTTCATAATCTTATTTTGATTTGTTTGTTCCTATATACCAATTCCCGGTCGCAGCCGGCAGCGGCTTCCATTCCCACAGCCTTTCCTTCGCCGACAAGGGTGACACGGAACCTCCTCTCTTTCAGCATGCCGGGGAAAGAGCCAGAAGGTTTGTCGATGGTAAGGGTCCTCCCGGCATTGTCCCAGTGGAAAACAATCCTGGCGGAGCGCCCTTTCTCATATCCATACCCGTCATTCTCATCCTCATACAATGTAAAGGATCCGTCAGCACCGGGGTAAATACGAACTTCCAAGAGGTCGGCCGGACGTTCACCGGCGTATTCGACGGCCTCCCCAAGAGGAAGTATGGTCCCGGCAGGGACAAATATCGGGATCTGCTCGATCGGGGCCTCTGCCCTTACACGACTTCCTCCATCGAAGCTGTGCCCTGACCAGAAGTCAAACCACTTCCCTTGCCCGGGGAGATACACCTCACGGCTGCGGGATCTGTACTCCGTTACCGGACATACCATCAAAGCAGAGCCCATCATGAACTGGTCGTCCATCCTGTATGTGGCAGGATCGTCCGGGTAGTCCATAACAATTCCTCGATGGATAGTGTAGCCTTCTGAAGTGACGCGGTCTGCAAGCGAGTAGATATAGGGCAGCATCCTGTGGCGGAAACGGTCATAAGCCACCTGGATGGCCTCAGACTCCTTATCCAGGTTCCACAATTCAGTGCTCCTGCAACCATGTACACGCATGACGGGAAGGAAGGTGCCGAACTGGAACCACCGTACAACGAGTTCGCGGTATTCATGGCTATGGGTCTTCATGAAGGGACGGAAGCCGCCGATGTCGCTGGACCAGTAAGGCATGCCGGCCATGGAATAATTCAGCCCGGCCGCCAGCTGCTGACGGAAAGTATTCCAAGTGATGCCTATGTCTCCGCTCCAGCACTGGGTGCCATACCGTTGCTGCCCGGGAAAAGCGGATCGCGTGAGAATAACGACCCTCTTTTTGTCTGTTTCGCCACGCTGGCCGTCGTATATAGCGCCGGTCTGCATCAGAGAATAAGTATTGAGATTCCGTGCTCCGCTACCGGCAAAAGTCTTGGAAATGCGGAAGTCGTATCCCCACTCAGGTTCGCTGGCGTCCAGCCACCAGCCGTCGACCCCCTTGTCCCACAGACGTTCCTTCATGAAATGCCAATAGGCTTTCCTTGCCTCAGGATTGTACGGATCTATGGCGACATTGTCCTGCTCACCGATGATGGAGATGCCTTCTGCACTCTTGGAAGCAGTATTCTGCACACCTAGTGAGTATCCATTCTCAACGAAATAGTCAAACAGGTCGGCATCCCGGTTGATACGCGGCCAGACGGAGATGAGCACGTGGACCTTATAGTCATCATGAAGCTTTTTGTACATACCTTCAGGGTTCGGGAATTTTTGAGGGTCGAACAGATGCGATCCCCAAGTATTCCGTTCATCGCTGACTTCCCAGTAGTTCATGTCCTGGACCACGACATCCAAAGGATAATGCCTGCTGCGATATCCATCCGCAACGGCGAGCATCGCTTCTTCAGTATCATAAGTATATCGGGACTGATTGAATCCGTATGCCCACTGAGGGAACAGCGGAGCTTCCCCCGTCAGTTCGCGAAGGTCAGAGATCGCCTTGTCCGGCGAGCCAAGCATAACAAAATAATCGATGACGTCCGCGACTTCCGATCGTAACGTGCTCTTCCCGGACATCGAGGGTGTCCTTACATAAAGGTTCTTGAAATCGGCTTTGATATTCAGCTCATAAGTCTTGCCTTTCTCCAGACTGACCCTCCCGGCAAGGCATGAAGGGATGACGTCATAGTCCTGGTTGATGATACGACGGCTTATACGCTTCTCGAAACCATCCTCCATGCAGAGTTCATCGATGTCCACATACACAGAGGCATTGCGTCCAAGGCCGTCCACAATGAATATATACTCTCCATCCTCTTCGGGCTCGAAAAGGGCCCATTCATAATCCCAGCTGGCCTGGATCTGGTGCTCCAGCTCTATCTTCTCAGGGTTCCATTCAGTGAGGGAACTATTGTTCCAAAAAAGGCCATACCCCTTTGTAGAAAAAAAGAAAGGGAGGGCTATTACGGTATTGAACTGCTTAAGCCTCAGGAAATAATCCTTGAAGTCCATAATCCCTTCGTGAAACTGGCCAAGACCATATATGGCTTCATCCTCAGGGGAGCTGAACCGCTGCTCGGCGTGCCATGTCCGTTCTCCGAGAACCTCGCAGGGCTCAAGGATACGGCTGGACCCGTCCAATTCAGAAAGCAGGACTTGCCCTCTATGGTCCTCGAAACTGAGGATACCGTCCGGCTTGGATATACGTACCCGGTGCGTGGACGTAGAAAGCACGATGTCATTGTCCGACTCGCGGACATCAAACGGAGGCGTGGACCAGTCGTACTTTACCACCGAAGCGGACCTGACAGGGCATGGGTCCTGTCCTTGCGGAAAATAAAGGATCCTGAACATATCGTTCTTGAGAACCTCGACACAAAGGGTGCCACCGGCATCGTGCAGACGAAGTCCATCGCGTGCTGCTGACCAATCCTTGACAGGAGAGGCAAATCCCGTCAATGGTAAAATGGCAAGAACTACGGACAAAATAACCCTGTTCATAACGAATAGATATAATTATTAACAGGACAAAGCTACCAAAAAAACGGTAGTTTCAGTAACATCTTTATAAAAAGATATTTTTTCCGGTTTTACCCCCCTCAGGACCCTTTTTCCTGCGGGGGGTTAATTGTTTTTTTCGTAGCATTGCATCGGCAACACGCATCCGAAACCGGATGCCCTAAAACAACTGCTATGAAAAAGATACTTGAAGTCCTCCAGTATGGAGACACGGATATCCGCTTCAATACGGATATCGACGTAAGAAAGAACCCCAACGCCGTCATGGATATCCTCAGCAGGGTAGCCTTCGCCATGACGACAAGCCTGTGGGGAGGGAACGAAATGAGCGTCCTGGCCATGATCAGGACCCTGTCCATCGCTGACCTGGCGGTCAGCGTGAACCGGGAGGAAATGATCCACCAGCTGGATGAGACCTCCGCAATGCTTGCCCGTTCCTATGCGGAAACCCTCGAGATGATGAGAAGAAAGGGCAAAGTCGTCACCTTTCCCCCCGGAGTCGCCCCATCCGGAAGAAAGAGCTGACCGCGGCTGGACTGTCGGACATTCCGCTGGACAAGAATACGTGTTCGGACGAGGATTCTACCGCTGGCGGACCTGAGGAGCGCCCTGGGGAACTTCTTGGGGGCGTGCGCCGGGAGCACCAGGGGCGCCGGGAGCACCAGGGGCGCCGGGAGCACCAGGGGCGCCGGGGGCGCCGCCCTGGCCGCGCATGCGGTTCACCGCTTGGTACTGGCCGGGGCGCACCGTATCGAGCCAGTTGGCGTCGGTGCGCGGTTTAGGGGAACGCTCGACGGAGTGGACCTTGATGTTCTGGCCGCCGAGGACGATACGGTCCAGGAAGGAGTCGATCTCGTTCCAGAACCATTTAAGCGGGAGGAGAGCCACGCAGTGGTCGCCGCCGAAGTACTCGCAGAGCATGTACGGAACGTCCATCGTGTAGAGCTGCTTGCTGACGTAGTTGGGGCCGAAACCGTGACGGTTAGGCCTGTTCTCGACATCGAAAGTGACGGTCGGGTCGGCGGAGCCGTGGAAGAAGCACATCGGGCAGGGGGTCCTGTCCCAGCGGAGCTCCGTGTCGTCGGCGCCGGTCAGATAAACGGCGCCCGCCATGGGGACTACACCGGCGTAGTTGAAACCGTCGGGAAGCCCGCTTTCCTTCGCAATCCTGTGGCCCGTACAGAGGTAATACTCGGCATTCATGCTGTTGATGGCTCCGGCGCTGCTGCCGCTGATGACTATCTTTTCGGGATCGATATTGTACTCGTCAGCATGCTTGATGAGCCATAGAGTAGCGGCATAGATATCCTCGACACCGATATCTATCGAATACTGGAAAGCATTGTAGCCTTCGGGCGGGGTGATGAGAGGTTTGCCGTCACGGCCGCGGGCGGAACCGAGACGGTAGTCGATGGCTACGCACACCCAGCCTTTCTCGCAGAGGTGGTCATACAGAGGGTTGCACAAGGCGTCGACGCGGGAGCCCATGGCCCATGCGCCGCCAAACGAATAGATGAACACGGGGCGCTTGCCCTCGGTCTTCCGATCCTTGAACTGATAGATGTCCATCAGGATGGGCTTGCCGTCACGGACAACGAACTCAACGGTGTTCATGTCCGCCTTGGATACGATCTGCCGTGCCTGCGGCTGGGCATTGGCCTGGACGGCCAGGCCCAGGACAAGCGCCATGCATAGAGTCAAAGTCTTTTTCATGTCTGGAATTGTTTTTCACAAATATAGTCAAGTCCGGGGAGAATCCAGTTGCACAATCTTACCGAATCCATGCAGTTTCTTCGCCAAGTCCTGCACTCCCCGTATCGGTTTCGTCCTCACTTGGCACGATACTGCCAAAAGAAGAAAAGAATAGGAAAGGGCGACGGGACAATCTTTTGTTGACAATCTTTTGTTAACAAATAAACACTAAATACTATTGCCATGCGACTGAATACCCTTTATCGAAAAATGTTGCTTGCCGCGGCGGCCTTTGCCGCCCTGGCGCTGCTGCAAGGCTGCAGCAGCCCTGAAGGCGGCTCCCCTGCCGCCGCTTCCTCCCCCACCTTCGACGAGGTCATCTCCTC
>ODAI010977426.1_pt1 | contig 10297 bp, 7 predicted proteins | sample 1539321 | NCBI WGS metagenome assembly ODAI01 (sample SAMN02144231, study PRJEB22623) | gut metagenome | biome: sheep rumen | host: Ovis aries | place: New Zealand | reverse complement strand
GCGCATAATAGCCATTCTGCGCTCATTGTTTATCATTGCAGTAGCAGTCTCGCCCTTGCTGATGCTGCCCTGCTCGATAGAAGCGATGTGGAGGAAGTGTCCCTCTGACTTGATAGTGTCCTCAACTGCGGCAACGCCTGCACCTGAGAAGATACTTCCGGTATCGCCAACCTGTCCGCCGCTCTCAGCGTAGAAAGGAGTTTTGTCGAGAACGATTACAACATCGTCGCCCTCAGCGGCAGTCTCTACCTCAGCGCCGTCCTTGTATATTGCGAGGATCTTTACATCGCTCTCGCTCATTGAAGTATAGCCGGTGAATACGGTCTTGGGAGCGTCTACCTTGATGCTGTTGTCAGCCCACGATGAACCAGCCTTTGCTGCGTGGTCAGCCTTAGCTCTTGCACGCTGCTCCTTTGCAAGCTCTGTGAAGCGGTCGCGGTCAACGGTGAAGCCTCTCTCCTCACAGATCTCCACAGTGAGGTCTATCGGGAAGCCGTATGTATCGGAGAGCTTGAATGCGTCGTCGCCTGAGAGTACCTTACCGCCCTCAGCTGCCAGCTTTTCTGTGAACTGGTTGAGGAGCTCTGTGCCCTTGTCGATAGTCTTGGCAAAAGCTTCTTCCTCAACGCCGATTATCTTCTTTATGTAGTCGCGCTTCTCAGCAAGCTCCGGATAAGCGTTCGCGTTCTCGTTGATAACAGTATCACATACATCGCAGAGGAAAGGCTTTGTGATGCCTAAGAGTCTGCCGTGACGAGCAGCTCTTCTCAGGAGACGGCGGAGAACATAGCCTCTGCCCTCATTTGAAGGAAGTATACCGTCACCTACCATGAATGTAGTGCTTCTGATATGATCGGTGATAACGCGGAGAGAAACGTCAGTCTTGGCGTCCTTCTTGTACTCAACGCCTGCTATCTTTGAGATGTGCTTCATTATGTTCTGGACAGTGTCTACCTCGAAGATGTTGTCAACGCCCTGCATTACACAGGCAAGTCTCTCAAGACCCATACCTGTATCGATGTTCTTGTTCTTCATCTCAGCATAGTGACCTTCTCCGTCACTGTCGAACCGGCTGAATACGAGGTTCCATATCTCAATAACACGGTCGCAGTCACTTGCCTGCTCAAAGTTCTCGAAGGGACCGTAAGCCTCGCCGCGGTCGAAGTGTATCTCAGAGCACGGACCGCAGGGACCTGAACCATGCTCCCAGAAGTTGTCCTTCTTGCCAAGACGGATTATTCTGTCGTGAGGAATGCCGATGTGGTTCTCCCAGATCTGCTCAGCCTCATCGTCACTCTCGAAAATGGTTATCCAAAGCTTTTCAGCCGGTATTTCGAGTGTCTTTGTGAGGAATTCCCACGCCCATTCGATAGCCTCAGTCTTGAAATAATCGCCGAACGAGAAATTTCCGAGCATTTCAAAATAAGTACCGTGACGTGCTGTCTTTCCGACGCTCTCGATATCAGGTGTTCTTATACACTTCTGGCAGGTGGTAACTCTCTTATTGGGAGGCGTTGCCTGTCCGAGGAAGAATTTCTTGAGAGGCGCCATACCTGAGTTGATGAGGAGTAGGCTCTTGTCACCCTGAGGCACAAGTGAAGCACTCGCCATTCTTGTATGGTTCTTGCTCTCGAAGAACGAAAGATACTTTTCACGAAGATCATTAAGACCTGTCCACTGCATAGATATATCTCCTTTTGATAAAAAATAATACAAAGCAATACAAAAAAGCCCCGCCGCCAAATGGGACGAAGGCTCTCGTGGTACCACCCAAATTCAAAAGAACAAAGTTCCTTTCTCTTGTTCCTTAACGCGGAATACGCCGCAGTTTCCTGCGAAAGCTCCGGGGGAGCACCCATCCTGCACCTGAGAGCTCTCACCTGCCGCTCTCTCTCTTAAAGGTGCGTCTGACGGTCATTCCCATCAACGCCGTACACTTTATTATAACGCATTATTCGCATCTTGTCAATGGTTTCAGATAAATTTTAGAACTTGTTTTGGTAATAAGAACTTTTGAAAATGTGCAGTGTTCATTTAAGGGTTGACTTTTTTTTTTAGGTAGTGTATAATATTATTGTCTATTTTAATAAAAAAAACTATCAATATGGATGGAGGCAATTTTTATGTGTGGAATAGTAGGATTCATCGGAAACTCACAGGCTGCCCCGATACTCCTCGACGGGCTCTCAAAGCTCGAATACAGAGGATATGACTCGGCAGGCATCGCTGTCCGCAACGGCAGCAGCGAGACCGAGATCGTCAAGGCTAAGGGCAAGCTCAAAGTGCTCAAGGAAATGACAAACAACGGCGAAGCTGTAAAAGGCTGCTGCGGTATAGGTCACACGCGCTGGGCTACTCACGGTGAACCTTCGACCATAAATGCTCACCCCCACTCAAGCGACGATGATAACGTTATCGCTGTTCACAACGGCATCATTGAAAATTATCAGGAGCTCCGTGAAAAACTCACAAAAAGCGGCTATACCTTCAATTCTCAGACAGATACCGAGGTCGCTGTAAAGTTAATTGATTATTACTATAAGAAGTATTCGCTCGGTCCGGTAGATTCTATCGCAAGGGCTATGATAAGGATCAGAGGCTCATATGCACTTGCTGTTATGTTCAAGGATTTCCCCGAGGATATCTACACCGCCCGTAAGGACAGTCCTATGATAATCGGCGTCGCAAACGGTGAGACCTTCGTTGCCTCAGATGTTCCTGCTATACTCAAATATACAAGAAATGTTTACTATATCGGTAATATGGAGATCGCTAAGCTCGGCAAGGGTACTGCTGTATTCTATAATATCGACCGCGAGGAAATAGACAAGGAAGTCACTGAGATAAAATGGAACGCCGAGGCTGCTGAAAAAGGCGGCTATGAACACTTCATGCTCAAGGAGATCTATGAGCAGCCTAAGGTCATCAGAGACACTATCAATTCTGTTGTCAAGGACGGCAATATCGTCCTTGAGGAATTCGGACTTACCGATGATGAAGTCAGGGAAATAGCTCAGATATATATCGTTGCCTGCGGTTCAGCTTATCACGTTGGTATGGCGATTCAATACGTCATTGAGGAGCTTACTACCATTCCTGTAAGAGTCGAGCTTGCCTCTGAGTTCAGATACAGAAAAATGCCGATCAACAAAAAGAGCCTTGCCATTATCATAAGCCAGTCCGGCGAAACTGCTGACAGCCGCGCTGCACTTGCACTTGCCAAGGAAAACGGAATAAAGACCCTCGGTATCGTAAACGTAATCGGCTCCAATATCGCAAGAGATGCCGACAATGTTTTCTATACACTTGCAGGTCCCGAGATCTCCGTAGCAACAACAAAAGCCTACAGCACTCAGCTAATTGCCGGTTATCTCCTCGCTATGCAGCTCGCAAAGGTCCGCGGTGAGATAACTGAGGAAAGATTCGCCCAGCTCATCACCGAAATACAGACAATTCCTGAAAAGGTCGCAAAGATACTCGAGGATAAGGAACGGATCCAGTGGTTCGCTTCAAAGTTTGCCAATATACACGACGCATTCTTCATCGGACGCGGTATAGACTATGCGGTTAGTCTCGAGGGCAGCCTGAAAATGAAGGAGATCAGCTATATTCACTCTGAGGCTTATGCTGCCGGCGAACTCAAGCACGGTCCTATCAGCCTCATCGAGAAAGGTACTCTCGTTATCAGTGTTCTCACCCAGCAGTCGCTCTTCGAGAAGACCGTTTCAAATATGGTCGAGTGCAAGTCAAGAGGCGCTTACATTATGGGACTTACGACCTATGGAAACTACAGCGTCGAGGATAACGCTGACTTCACTGCCTATATCCCCAAGACAGACCCGCTGTTCGCGGCAAGCCTTGCAGTAGTCCCCCTCCAGCTCATGGGCTATTATGTTTCCGTGGCAAAGGGACTTGACGTTGATAAGCCAAGAAACCTCGCCAAGAGCGTTACAGTTGAATAAAACTAAAAGCGGACGCAATGTCCGCTTTTTTAATATGCCATGATCTTGTTGACACGCTTGCTGCCTATCTCCGTCCATGCCGGTGCAAACCCGGAGTTCAGCGCAACATTCGCTGAGTGGATATTGCCTGTCGATGTCCCGTAAAAAGGAATCGCTCCCTCCTCTATAACACGCTTTTTCAGCAGCGTGACAAGATATGCTCCTATGCCCTTTGAACGGTATCCCGGAAGTACATCTATACCTATCTGCATCCAGCCGTCAGCATCCTCAGATGCACCTGCCATGCCGATGATCGTCTTTCCGTCATAAGCACATACAACAAGCCTGTCAGGACGGTTCTTGTCAGGTCTCGGACATATCGCGTTAGGGAAGCTCTTATTGCCATAAAAACGGTTGATCTCCTTGTCACGGAACCACTTCACGGGAATATCGAGCACCGGCTCAATATCCCTGTCCGGAAGATACATCCTGTAAATATCAGTAAGCGTCTGACCGTGACTGTTAAGCTCCTTTTCAAGCTGAACGAGCTTCGGAATCTGAAAAAGCTCATATCCCATGCCGCCCTTCATGAACCTCACAAGAAAGCTGTCCAGCGCCGGATCAGCCGTTATAACCGCATTCGTTCCTGTCGTTACCATGTGGAAAAACTTCTTTTGTGCGCAATAACGTCTGCCGCCCCTCGGTGTTTCTGCCTCAGTCAGAACATTTTCTTCAATATCAAAATCGGAAGTATCACAGAAATACTCCGCTGCGAGCAGCTCCTTCAATTTATCATAATACTGCATAATCATCCTTTCAGACAGAGCCTCCCCTGCCATGTGTCAAGCTGTGCGAGCCTTTTGTCTATACCGCCGAGCACGGCAAGCTTGTCCATGCTCCACAAAGGCGCGATAAGCTTTGACTTGTCACCGTCTCCTGTCAGCCTCTCTATCACCGTTTCTGGCGGAAGAACTTCAAGCTGACGGACTATGATATCAATATATTCATCCTTTGTCAGAAGCTTCAGCTCGCCCCGGGTATACATTTCAGCAAGCCTCGTGCCGCTTATTACATGAAGCATCTGAAGCTTTACTGCGCCCGGACGAAGCTTTGACGTCTGTACCGCTGTCTCCTTCATCATTTCAGCAGTCTCGCCCGGAAGTCCATTGATGATATGCAGACAGGTGCGTATCCCGCGTTCCTTCAGGCTTTGATAGCCGAGCAGAAATTCCTCATGTGTATAAAGCCTGTTGAGCTTCGCGATCGTCTGCTCATGTACAGTCTGCATACCAAGCTCGACCGTGAGCGAAGTTTTTTCATTCAGCTCAGACAGCAGCTCAAGAACGCTTTCAGGAAGACAATCAGCCCGCGTACCTATTGATATACTGCAGACCTCCGACTTTTCAAGAACTCTGAAATAAAGCTCCCGCAGTTCAGAGGCGGGAGCATATGTATTAGTATTTGCCTGAAAATAGGCGTTTACACTGATAGCTCCGCCATGCTTTCGCCTGAGGCGTTCAAGCTCGGCTTCGAGCTGCTCAGCCACGCTGAGCGACGGGCGGGTAAAGTAGCCGCTGCTGCCATCGCAGAAAATACAGCCTCCCATCCCCTTGCTGCCGTCGATGTTCGGACAGGTGAAACCGCAGTCGAGCGATGCCTTGAAAACCTTCCTGCCAAAGCGCGAATTGTTATAATAATTCAGCATGTGATAGCGCTTGTTATCGCATGAATATTCAAACGGGCTGCGTGGATTCATAATACGGTTCACTTTCCTGACGTGCGCTGTGTCTTGTTGACGCGCTTGTAGAGGAAGCTGTCACTGCGCTCCTCGAGAACCATGCTGTTCTCCTTCTTATAGTCGGAGGCTTCGTACTTCCGGTGTACCGTCTTGAGCTTCGCCTTCATCGAGCCTACTGCTATAAACGCAATTATCAGCGCGAGAACAAACGATATTATGAAAGCTCTTACCGGGCTGAACTTCTTCTTTTCTTCCTCGTCAGACCTTCTTGACGGAGCATCGTCATCCTGATCATTATAGCCATCGTAGTCATAATCATAGTCATAGTCGTATTCAAAATCTTCATAATCGTCTGCAAAAGCCGTAAGCTGCTGAGAATTCGCTCCCGAAGCCGGATACACCAGCTTAACAGGTGCTGCGATCGCCGCTGAGAGCAGCAATACTGCAAGAATTTTTTTGATCCTCATAATCTTCCCCCTCAGCGCATGAACAGATACGACAGCCCGAAAAAGACCGCTGTACCTATTGCTGTTATCGCAGCGAACCACTTTGCCGCTGCACCCTTGTCTACAGGAAGATCACCCACGAATTTTCCCGTCTGACCGTTCATCGCAAAAGTGTACTTATTGCCGTTCCATGAACTATTCAGCAGCCATACCGGGTAAAGCGCATACTTCGCCTTACTGTTATTCAGCCTGATATCGGTACTCTCTGCATTGACCGAATCGTAACCGGTAACTGTCTCTGCAAAAGCCCTTTCCGTGCTCTTCTTTATACGGTCATTTGCCCTGTCTATGCTCTGCTCAGCGGTAACATCATACCTGTCTGCAAGATAGCCTGAAAGATAGGCAGTCTGAAAATCCACTGCGTCCTTGAAATCAAACGGCTCAATAGACTCCATGAGCTCATCCTGCATCTTGCTCGAACCATCCACCGGTACGCGCTCAAAGGCTATTTTTCCAGACCTTACGGCTGAATAATAGCTCGTTTCCACATAATTGAACTGGTTGTCGCTCCAGCGGCGCTTCTTCTCAGCCTTGTATACGATATGAGCATCAGCTCCCGCATCAAAAAGCCATACAGGAACATACACGCCCTTTATCTCGTCGATATGGTTCTGTGAGCGGAAAACCTTAGGAAGAAGCGTCTTGCCATCAAGATGCTTGCTGAGTGCGGCTGTCGCTGCCTTCTTATCAAGCTTGAACGGAATGACGTAATCAGGTCTCAGGTCTCCGGCAAAGCTTCCTGTCATTACTATGGGGCTGTCGCAGTACGGACACTTTGAAGCGGCTGTTGTCGAGTCAGTGATTATCTCTGCTCCGCATGAACCGCAGTGATACACGCCCATTCCGGCAGTTTCACCTGCTCCCCATTCGCCTCCCGCAGTTGTCTCCCATGTCATTGCGCTTTCGTCCGAGCTCTCAACGGCATGGTTGAATTCCATAACAGCTGCAACATCAAATTCAGATTCACAGTAGGGGCATTTCATATTCTGTGTTCCACTGTTGAATTCAAGCTTTCCTCCGCAGGCAGGGCATTTATATTCCAGTAATTCGGACATTTCTGCACCTCTTGATATTATTGATCATACGGTGCAGACAGAGCTGCACCGTATTTGTTCTTATCATTTATTTTACGATATCATCATCTGTGAAGGGATCACCGCACTCCTCGCAGAACTTGGGAGGATTGAACGGATCAGCAGGCTCCCAGCCGCACTTGTCGCAGCGGTAGAGAGGTGCTCCGGCGGGTTTCTTGTTTCCGCACTCAGAGCAGAATTTACCCTTGTTTACAGCTCCGCATGAGCAGGTCCAGCCGTCAGCAGCAGGTGCCGGCTTAGGCTTGCCGCACTCCGAACAGAACTTCTTGCTGTTTACTGTGCCGCATTCGCATACCCATGAATCTCCGCCGGCAGCAGGAGCAGGGTTCTGTGTCTGTGCAGCCGGTGCGGGAGCAGGTGCCGGCTGAGGCTGTGCCTGTGGGGCTGTTGAAGCTCCTACAGCGCCCTGCTGTGCGCCCATTGCAAAGAGATTCTGCGCGTTCATGCCGCCCGCCTGCTGAGCCATTCCCATTCCGAACAAGCCCATTGCAGCTCCGTTGGGATTGCTTGCAGCGTTCTGCATTGCAGCAGCCTGAGCCTCGATAAGTGTAGCAGCAGCGTTCGTGGGATTGGTGTTCCACGCTCTGTCCTCGTACTCCTGTATCCTCTTTGTGTCGGCATCCGATATTGTAGCTGAATTGATAGCTACCTTCTCGATCTGGATACCTCTCTTTTCCTTCCAATCGCTCTCGAGCTCGGTATTTATAGCATTCTTTACCTCGCGCTGTCTTCCGGGAAGCTCGTCATATCTTATGCCTGATGCTGATATATTGGCAAAAGCAGGCTGAAGCACATCGAGAAATTCGCTCTTGAGCTGAGGATCAATAGTCGAACGTGTATATGAGCCTGTCACGTTTCCGCATACATTCGCAAAGAAAAGTACAGGATCAACGATCTTGTATGAATAGATACCGTTGCAGCGTACCCCTACGGTAAAGCTTCTTCCGAGGTCCTGATATGTCATCCTGAAGGGTACCGGATTCTGGGTGCCGAATTTATTGTCCATGATCTCCTTCATGTTGAAGTAATAGATCCTCTGATCCTTTGAAGCATCGCCGCCGTGCTTGATACGGTCCCACATTTCCTTGAATGTATTCTTTAATCCTGCTCCAAATGTGCTGGAGAAAAGGCTCGGAGCCGTGCCGGTGCGGTATTCATAGATACCCGGCTGTGTAGCGATCTCGACGATACAGCCCTGATCGACCATTATCATCGCCTGACCCTCATGTACAACTATCGTGCTTCCGTCAGAAATGATATTATCACTGCTGTTTTTGTTGGAGGAATGCTTGCCGAGCTGCTTCTTTCCTCTGACTACAAGTACATCAGAAGGGATGGATTCGCATACAAAGTATTCCAGCCATGTATCCTTGAGCGTTCCCATTGCTCCGACGAGTGCTGCCTGAATGATTCCCATAATTTTACTCCTTCCGGGTTTTATCCCTATAAAATCTATAATATCCGCAGATATTCCGTCATTTCCCGGCAGTCATCGCAGGATACTGCCGTCAATACATTGATTATAACATATTTTTCAGATAATTGCACTACCTGTTTGTGCTATTTTTGCCAAAAATGATAAATTTTTATTTTTTAACTATTCCCACTCCGACCATATCTCCGGACAATAACCTATCGTTGCTTTTTTACCGTTGCGTACTACCGGAGTACGGATGAGCTGCTGGTTCTCAAAAAGCTTCTCATCCCTGTCAGCGTCGGAAAGGTACTTCATAAGTGTGAGTGTTTCCTTGTCCTTTGCATTCTCATTTATCATTCTGTCGATCCCGCCGACTGACTGCTTTACGGAGTTGAACTCACCTGCGCTCATCCCCTTCTCCTTCATGTCTATCGACTGAAATTTCACGCCGCGCTCCTTGAACCAGCGCTCTGCCTTCTTCGTGTCAAAGCACTTCTTTGTGCCAAATATCTGTATATTCATTTTATCTTTCCTCGTTTACAAAAGCCATATCCAAACTTGCCGCCCTGCCAGTACGCCTGAAGCTTATACTGTGCAGGTCAAGACCGCTCTGTGCGAAATAAAGCCTTGCAGCCGTGAAGCGCGAGAATATCGGGAGCTCCTTGCTGAACGAAACCGGCTCTCCATTCGTTCCGCTCCATGTGAATGTACCGCTTGCGGTTCCTACAAAGAACAATGTCACCGGTATCTGTGCAAGCTCGCTCTGCGTTGACGATGCTGTGACCGTCACCTCAAACCAGCCCGGCTTCTCAACTGTAAGCGCAAATGCGAAGCTCTGTCCCTTCACGCTCTTTACGCCAATGTCTATCGTGAGTTCTTCATCAAGCTTGTAGAAGTTCACAGGCTCGTCTGAGATCTCCTCGCTGTCAGGACGGTTTATTATCTCTATACGGTCAGCCTCGCCGACAAGACGCTTCATAGCGTTTGTCCCGAGGATAAAGCTCAGTATATTCTTCGCGTTGCGCTGAAGTTCTGCTCTTGTGAGACTTCCGTCCGCAAGCGCTGCCTTTATGCCTTCGTCCTCTGAGGTGCAGTCTGAGCAGACCATATATACATCGTTCTGCGCTGCCGCCATAGGAGAATAGAGGCTTCTTTCGGGCGCGCCGCCTCGTACGTTGACATTTGCCCACCAGTCGGTCATTGTGAAGCCCTCAAACCCCCACTCGTTCCTGAGGATCACTGTGTTGAGACCGTAATTTCCGGCTGTCCACAAGCCGTTCACCGCACCGTATGTAGTCATTATCGAATCAGCTCTGCCCCGCTTGACCGCTATCTCAAAGCCTTTAAGATATATCTCACGCAGCGCTCTTTCCGAAACGACTGAGTCAATATAGTGACGGTTTGTCTCCTGATTGTTCCCGCAGAAATGCTTCAATGTCCCCGTTACTCCGGAACTGTGAAGTCCGTTCAGCTCGGCTTCTGCCATGCACCCGGTAAGATAGGGATCCTCAGAAAAATACTCAAAATTCCGTCCGTTGAGTGGATGACGGTGGATATTCATTCCCGGTCCCAGCAGACACCCGACCTTGTTAGCCGCCATT
>ODAI010918082.1_pt1 | contig 10297 bp, 5 predicted proteins | sample 1539321 | NCBI WGS metagenome assembly ODAI01 (sample SAMN02144231, study PRJEB22623) | gut metagenome | biome: sheep rumen | host: Ovis aries | place: New Zealand | reverse complement strand
TGCTGGTGTTCTCGTACATCGGCTATCAGACCCAGGAGCTGCCCGCCAAGGACGGCATGAAGGTCGAGATGAAAGACGATGCCCTGTCGCTGAACGAAGTGGTGGTGACGGGTTATCAGGTGCAGCGCAAGGCCGACCTGACCGGTTCAGTAGGCGTTGTCGAGACCAAGGACTTCAAGGCCAGCACCACCGACCCGATGGCCTCGCTGCAGGGCAAGGTGCCCGGCATGACCATCACCACCAGCGGCTCGCCGTCTGCCGACGCTGCCGTGTCCATCCGTGGTATCGGTTCGATGGGCGGCTCCAGCACCGCTCCCCTCTACATTGTCGATGGCGTGCCCTACAGCGGCTCTCTCAACAGCCTGAACACCTCCGACATCGAGTCGATGCAGGTGCTGAAGGATGCTGCCTCGGCCTCTATCTACGGTTCGCGCGCTGCCAACGGTGTGATCGTCATCACCACCAAGAAAGGCAAGAAGGGCGACAAGATCAACATCGACTTCAATGCCTCCGTCTCCGTGTCGTGGATGACCAACAAGATGAAGCTGCTCAACTCGCAGCAGTACGCCACCGCCCTGGTGCAGTCAGCCCTGAACGACGGCAAGGACCCCGTGGAGTATGCCAAGAACTACGGTCTGTCGCTGAGTGCCGTCGGCGGTACGCCCATCACGGTCTATGACCCCACCCTCGGCGCCATGACCAGCTATAGCGTGGGCGGTTTCTACGACGGCTTCATGAATGCCAAGCGGACCATGCCCTACAGCGATACCGACTGGGTGGACGAGATAGGCCGCACGGGTGTCACGCAGAACTACGACCTCTCCTTCTCGAAGGCTTCCGAGAAGACCTCGCAGCTCTTCTCCGTGGGCTACAAGAAGTCGCTCGGTGTGCTGCGCTACACCGACTTCGAGAACTTCTCGGCCCGCTTCAACAGCACCTACAAGCTGAACAAGATTATCAGCGTGGGCGAGAACGCCCAGTTCTCCTACTCCGACAACGTAGATAGTGCTCCCCTGGAGAACGCCCTGAAGATGGCCCCCACGCTGCCCGTCTATGAAATCGACGGCACCACCTTCTCCGGCCCTGTGGGCAGCATGAGCGACCGCCAGAACCCCCTGCGCGAGCTGTACCACAACCAGGACAACCGCCTGAAGAAATGGCGCATCTTTGCCAATGCCTATGTTGACATCACCCCGCTGAAGGGCCTGCTGTTCCGCTCGAACTTCGGTATCGACTATACCAACGGCTACATCCGTGCGCTCACCCACTCGTTCGAGTCGGACGTGGTGCGCAGCGACATCACCGCCAGCGAGATGGCCCAGACCCACAGCACGAAGTGGACCTGGTCGAACACCCTGCAGTATAACTTCGACTTCCTGAACAACCACAACCTCAACATCCTGCTCGGTCTTGAGGCCCACCAGGATAACGGTGTCGATTTCGCCGGTCGCCGTGTGGACTATCCCATGGAGACGGTCGATTACATGTGGCCCAGTGCCGGTACCGGCATCCAGACCGTACGCGGTGCCGGCGACGGCTATAAGCTCATGTCGTACTTCGGCAAGCTCGACTACAACTGGAACGACCAGCTCCTGGCCTCGTTCACCCTGCGCTACGACGGCTCCAGCCGTTTCGGTAAGAACAACCAGTACGGTACCTTCCCCTCCGTATCGCTCGGCTATCGTCTCTCGAAGCACATCAAGGCCAGCTGGCTGCGCGACTGGAAGATACGTGCCAGCTACGGTGTCACCGGTAACCAGGGCATGAACTCGAACATCGCCCACTACGGACTGTACGTCGCCGACTACGGTTCCGGCCGCGACACCTCTACCGCCTACGACCTCAACCTGCAGCGCTCGGGCACCTTCCCCTCCGGCTACCGCAAGGAGCAGTCGGCCAACGAAGACCTGAAGTGGGAGACCTCGTCGCAGTGGAACTTCGGTACCGACTTCTCGCTGTTCAACAACGAGCTGTACGGTTCGTACGACGTCTTCTTCAAGAAAACCAAGGACATGCTCGTGCAGCCTGCCTTCCTCGGTGCCATCGGCGAGGGCGGCCAGACGTGGATCAACGGTCCGTCGCTTGAGAACTGGGGTATGGAGCTCGTGCTGGGCTATCGCCACAAGACGGCCTACGGCTTGTCTTACCATGTGACCGGCAACGTCGATTTCTTCCGCTCGAAGGTCACCTACCTGCCCGAGAACTCGAAGAACTCCTACGAGCACAATGACTATCACAACCTGGCCCAGGACGAGAAGGCCTACGGCTCGCGCATCGGCTATGTCGTCGAGGGACTCTACCAGTCGCGCCAGGAAGTGCTGGCCGGCGGTCAGGCCGGTGCCCGCGTGGGCGGTCTGAAGTATGCCGACCTGAACGGCGACGGCCGCATCAACGAGAACGACCGCACCTGGGTCTATAACCCCGTGCCCAACTTCTCGTATGGCATCAATGTCAACCTGGCCTACAAGAACTTCGACTTCACCATGTTCTGGCAGGGCGTGGCCGGTGTAGATATCGTCAACGACCAGAAATTCCAGACCGACTTCTGGAGCATCACCGATGCCGGCTCGAACAAGGGCGAGCGCCTCATCGACGCCTGGACACCCGCCAACAGCGGCTCAGACATTCCTGCCCTGACCACCTCGAACGGTGCCGACGAGGGCCGCATGTCTTCCTACTTCGTAGAGAACGGCTCCTACGCCAAGCTGCGCACCCTGCAGCTGGGCTACACGCTGCCCGCCAACATCGCCAAGAAGGTGCTGCTCTCCAGCGCACGTATCTACTTCTCGGGCGACAACCTCTGGACCATCAAGTCTGGCTCGCTCACCTGCTCCGACCCCGAGAGCACGGCATGGGGCTATCCGCACACCGCCTCGTTCACCTTCGGCCTGCAGGTAGGATTCTGAACCAATAAACAAGAAAACGTGAAACAGTAAACATTGATTGAGACTATGAAGAAATTATCGATAAAAGAAATCGCCAATAGATTAACGCTCATTGGTTGTGGTTTATTGGTCTTAGGCTTTGCCACCTCCTGCTCTGTTGACGACGTGAAGCCGCAGGGCAAGCTCGACGAGGAGACCGCCTTCTCCAAACCCGAGAAGCTGGTCACCGCCGCCTACGCCATGCTGGGCAACGACTGGTACTCCTATCCCTTCAACCTCTGGCCCTACGGCGACATGAGTGCCGACGACTGCCTGAAGGGCGGCTCCGGCGAGAACGACACCGGCTATCACCCCATGGAGATTTTCTCTACCCTGCAGCCCGACCGCGGCGAGTTCGACGAGCTGTGGTACCGCCTCTATCTGGCCATCTCGCGCTGCAACCGTGCCCTGGAGGGCCTGAACGCCGTCACCGAGACTCCCGCCATCACGCAGTATAAGGCCGAGGTGCGCTTCCTGCGTGCCCACTTCTACTACAAGCTGCAGCAGATGTGGTACGAGGTGCCCTTCATCACCGAGGGTATGGACAATGCCACCGTCGAGTCAACGCCGCAGAGCTCGCACGACGCCATCATGCAGCACATCATCGACGACTTCCAGTTTGCCTACGAGCATCTGGCCGACATCGAGCCCGACGAGGCCGGCGAGCTGCACTCCGGCCGTGCCCACAAGGTGGCTGCTGCCGCCTATCTGGCCAAGTGCTATCTCAACTGGGCCTACGGCGACGGCTACGAGCCCACCACCGGCTATGACCACGTTGACCAGCAGAAGATACAGAAGGTGCTGGAGTACACCCAGGTGGTGAAGAACTCCAACTACGGCTATCTCGACACCTACGGACACATCTTCCTGCAAGACTATGCCAACTCAAAGGAGAGCATCTTTGCCGTGCAGCACTCCAACAAGTCGGACGACGGCACCACCTTCGGCCGCGCCAACTGGTCGAACATGCTGAACGGCGTGTGGGGCGAGGTGGAAATCAACGGCAGGATGCAGAAGATATGGACCTGCGGCTGGGACTTCCACAAGCCCTCGCAGAACCTGGTGAACGCCTTCAAGACCCGCAACGGTCTGCCTATGGACGACTTCGATGCCGACCACAACGCCATCGTCGAGGCCGGTGCCACGCTGGCCTACAAGTACGACCCGCGCCTGTTCCACACCGTCGGCATGCCCGGCTATCCCTATAAATACGAGAAGCAGTACACGCTGAACACCACCAACAGCCGCACCCCCGGCACCTACGGCTACTACTGCTCGATGAAGGAGATTCCGCAGCGTTCGAAGGGCGAGTTCTACGACAACCCCTGGCAGGCCTTCGGCCAGAACGACTACGTGCTGCGCTATACCGACGTGATGCTCATGCGTGCCGAGGCACTCATCGAGAGCGGCGACTGGAACGGCGAAGCCCTGCAGATTATCAACGACATCCGCACGCGCGCCAAGAAGGACATCAGTTCCACCTCGCTCATCGCGTATGCACAAGACCAGTGCGACATCGACACCTATCCCGCCTTCGCCTCGAAAGACGACGCCCGCAAGGCCCTGCGCTGGGAGCGCCGCCTGGAGCTGGCCATGGAGGGTCACCGCTTCTTCGACCTGCGCCGCTGGGGCCTGCTGTCGAGCACGCTGAATGCCTACTTCGCTTCCGAGAAGAACGACGAGTACAACGGCCAGACCTACGCCCAGTACTATAAGGACGCCTTCTTCACGTCGAACAAGAACGAGTATTTCCCCATCGCCAACAACCAGATGAACTATGTGCAGGGTCTCTATCATCAGAACCGTGGCTATTGATACGATAACAACAAACGTGAAACAATAAACATAAAATAGCATTATGAAAAAGAATATGCAACAGATACGCCATGCAATAACGCTTCTCGGCTATTGCCTCATGGTGATTGTTCTTGCTGCCTGTCAGGAGAAAGACCTGCCCGGTTCGGCACCCATGCAACTGCCCACCCCCGACCTCACGACCATACGCGGCACCGTGGGCGGAGCCAGCGGCTACGACTACGAGCTGTCGTGGCCACAGGTGCCCGCAGGCACCGTCATGCAGGTGGCCATCTATAAGAGCGGCATGCAGCAGCAGGGCCTGGTGCCCTGTCCCTCCAACAAGCTCACGATAGCCAACATGCCTACCCACGAGCCTTACGAGTTCGTGCTCAAGCTGGCCAGCCTCGACGGCTCCGCCACGTCGCAGGGCACCATCTTCACCTACACGCGTCCGGGCGCCTATCCCGTCAAGGACCTGAAGATGGAGTCGGTTGATAACGGCACGTCGTTCAGCGCCAAGGCTACGTGGCAGCCGGTGGCCGACGCCACGAGCATCATCATTACCGCCACCAACGGCGAGCGCACCGTCGAGGAGACCATCGACGGCAAGGCTACCGAGTATGCCGTGTCCGGTTGTGGCAAGGACGAGGTGTGGAACTTCACCCTCGTGGCAGCCAACGCCGAGGGCAAGGCGCTGCCCGTGAGCGGCTCGGTGAAGGTAGGCCGCACGGCTGTGGGCTTCCTCAGCGTCTATGCCACCCCCGAGGAACTGGTACAGAAGGGCGACGACGACGAGGCCTCGGCATGGCTGTGGCTGCACAAGCAGCATCCCGATGCCGACTTCCTGCCGTTCAGCACCATCGACAGCCAGGAGAAGCTGCAGAAGTATCGCGTGCTCTGGTGGCTGCGCGACCTGGAGGGTGTTGACGAAGAGGCCGTATGGACCATGCCCGCCGACGTGGTGAGTGCCACCCCGTACATCAAGCAGTGGTATAAGGACGGCGGCAGCCTGCTGCTCTGGAGCCATGCCACCGTATATGTAGGCACCTTAGGCCGACTGGAGACCAGCATGCTGCGCGGCAACGACCACACCATCGGTGCCGGTGCCGGCGGCATCAACAACGACACCTGGCGCATGGGCGTGGGCCTGAACCCCGGCGGCAAGTTCAGCATCGATTTCACCAGCCATCCGCTTTACAACGGCATCGGTGCCGAGGCTGGCGACCGCTGCAAGCTCATCCCCGTCAAGGGTGCCGGCTGGACGGAAGACCACAACTGCCTCTTCTTCAACATTCCCGCCGCTCTCACCGGCAAGGAGAATCAGGACGAGGAGTGCTACCGCCTGCTCACCGAGGTCTATGGCATCTATCCGCTCGGCACGTGGGACAGCCAGATTGACTTCGTCAGCCAGCTCAACATCTGGGAGGCTCGGCCCGGCAACACCGAGTTCCAGGGCACCATCCTCTGCATCGGCAACGGCGGCTGCGAGTTCTCGATGAAGAATCTCGACGGCACGCCCGACAAGAGCGCCAACCCGAAGAACAATCCCTATCAGGGCAACATCCTGAAGATGGCCACGAACGCCATCGAGTATCTGAAGACGCGTTAACGCATAGACATAGCGGTTAGTAGTTTTGTTTCGCCCGGGGCAGTCGCCAGACTGTCTCGGGCGAATGTTGGTTTCATGTGTGGCAATTGCCGTCCCCCGCAGGCATCATCTGTGTAATCCATGTAATCCATGGTTGAAAGAAAGGGGGGAAGTCCAGTCATATAATTTTTTTTAAAAGTTTTCAAAAATTGCTGCCACTCTGCCACCAACCTTCCGAAATCCCTGTGTTTCAGGCGCATGCGGGTGGTGGCAGCAAGGTGGCAGGTGGCAGCAGGATTAGTGACATCAAACGATTCCCCCAACCCGTTCACCACTGTGAAAACAGCGTTTTCTTGCGGAGAAAACGCCGTTTTCCAGCGTAGAAAACGGCATCTCCCCGCCTGGTAGCACACTCAATGCTGTCACCCCCTGTGCGCAGCCGCTCCCCTCCCTTTCGGGGAGGGGTTGGGGGTGGGGCCGGCTGGGGCTTTGCTGCCACTTTCCCACCATCTGCCACCACCTCTGCTTCCCCTTTGTACAAAGGGGTTTCAGCGGTGTTGGTGGCAGAGTGGCAGCAAAAACAGGAAAAAAATTTTTTTATTGGTGTCCTACACGTGTTCTTTTTGCGGCTGTCGGTTAGCGTGTACGTCCTTTTTCAGGGTTTGATTGATGCGTTCTTGGCTCCACTCACCGCTATCCCAGAGTTGGTCCATGGCTTCGTCTATCTTACGGGCGTAGTAGTCGCTGATGACCTTGTGGAGTTCTTTCACTTCCTCAACGGTCTTCATTTGTCCCAGCAATCGCAGCACGCTCATTTGTGCATCGTTCAGGGCTCCTCTAAGTTGTATGTTTGCTTCCATAATTGTGTCGTTTTACGTTTCTCTGCTGCAAAGATACGACTATTTCCTCAAATCTCAAAGAATATTCTCTTATAGAAGAAAAACTGTTATAATAGAAATAGGATAAGATGCATTGTAAACATTAATTATTAGAAGTGTTTCATGTTAAATTATTGTTTAAAATAGAGTGTGCCAAAATCTATAGCAATGCCTACGTCCTCAAAAAAAATATTATAAATTTTCGGATGTTTTTTATAAGGCGCTATTTTTATAGTTGCTCTTGCAGTTTTTTTTATATTTTCTGTTTTGTTACATACGCAAGGGAATTTGTGGAATGATGTCAAGGCTTTTTTTATAGTAGGGTAATCATTATTAATGAAATACTCTACGCTACCTTGATATTCATACCAAAGATTATTTTTCCTGTGATATTTGATAGTTTCCTTAGTGGGAGGTGTATAGTTGTCAATCTGAAATTTGAAAACATATTCTGAGGGATGTGAATTATTTTCATAAACTATGAAACCTGAATTATTACCATATAACTGGTAATAATTGCCAGATATTGGATCGAATTGATTTTTCCAATCCCCCCAGTATCCATTATAATATACGCATGTAGAAAGTTGTGCAGAAGATGATAAGGAATATAATATAAGTATCATTCCTAACAAGAAATTCTTTCTTACAGTAATCATAATATAAGTCCTGTTTTAATTATGTTCTTCAACTAAAAATAAATTTTTCCATAGCTATAGTCTCCAATATAATAATCGAAATTATCCTTTATTTCTTTTTGCATTAGTTCTGTTGAATATGCTCGTGTTTTTTCATTTGTCCATCCTACAGATTGCCTTTTTATTCCAACAACATAAACGTTATCTCCAATTATTTGAACTTTTATTAAGACGGAATTCCACTGATTATTATTTATATAATATCCTCTTGTAGATATGACTTGGGATTCTTGAACTTGTGGCTGTTGGGGCGTGCTACCAAAATTATAAGGATTAATGTCGAATGGGGCTAAACCGGGTGAATTTGTTTCATTGTTACGGTTTACCCAATTCCCATTTCTATCAACGATAACAGGCTTGTAAACAGTAAACTGAGCAGACGATTTCCCTGTTATTAGCATTAATGCAATGAATAACAAATGTTTTCTCATATTAACTATTCTATTATGCCAACCAATCCCCAGAAGTCAGCGGATTATTGTTTAAGGACGTGGGACTATTGCCTATTATCACCCCAGAGGTCGTGGAATTACCTATCAGCTAATAATGAAGCAATAGCCCACGCTGAGGTGTATTCTGCCCATTGAAAGGGGACAATAATCTCAAACGTGAGCATATTGCCATTACCCTTGCTGATTAGAAATTTTCCACGTTTCTGAGGAAGGATAAACGTCAATCGCTCTTTTTACAAACTATGAGTCATTAAAACGCACACCAACACGTTGGGTACTTGAAACTCTGCTGCAAATTTAACGATTAGTTTTGAAACAAACAAGAAATCGGACAAATATTTTTATACTTCGTGTTTTTTCCATTTGTGTCGGTAAGATAAGGTGTGCGCCAGAGCGAGTAAAGAGCCAGACCTGATGGGTATGTTAAAGACGGCGACAAATTTGGATTTGTTGGATCTGTATAAGCCTCTTTCGCTTGGTTCACCGATTGGTGGACCACCAATTGGTGAACCAATAATGATAGAGAATACGAGTCAGAATATCAGTTGTTTAGTTAAAGATATATAAAGTTTACCGATTGGTGAACCACTTGTTTGTGAACCTTGCAAAAGATTGCTATCTTTGCATCGTCAACTCTTAAACGGTAAGATATATGGGTAAGCCTTTTATGTATGGAATGTCTGTTGAGGGCACTTACTTCACTGACAGGGAACTGGAAACGAAGCGGCTGAAGTTGAACTTTGAGAACGGGGTCAACTCCATTCTCATTTCTCCCCGCCGGATGGGCAAGACGTCGCTGGTGAAAAAAGTGATGCGGCTTGTGAACAGCGACAGCATAAAAGTGGTGTATATGGACATCTATCGCTGCAGAACCGAGTACGAGTTCTACGAGAAGTTCGCCACCGCCGTCATCCAGGCCACGGCCACCAAGGTTGACAAGATGGTGGAAACGGCCAAAGAGTTCATCGTGAGCATTGTGCCGAAGGTGATATACAGCCCCGACCCCAACACCGAGTTTGCATTGGCACTGGGCATTAATCCGGCATCGAACACGCCCGAGGAGATTCTGAACCTGCCGGAGCGTATCGCCGCCAAGCGGGGCATAGACATCGTGGTGTGTATTGACGAATTTCAGCAGATAGGCGAGATGCCTGACACGATGACCGTCCAGAAGACACTGCGCAGTGTCTGGCAGCACCACCAGCACACCAGCTACTGCCTCTTCGGCAGCAAGCAGCACATGATGGCCAATCTATTCCAAAGCCGCAACATGCCTTTCTACCAGTTTGGCGACATGTTTTTCGTGAAGCGCATACCCACCGAGAAATGGGTGCCGTTCATCGTCGGCCGTTTTGCCGACTCGGGGAAGGTCATATCGGCCGAGCTGGCACAAGACATCTGCATGGCCGTCGATAACTATTCTTCCTACGTGCAACAGCTGGCATGGAACGTGTTTGCCATTTCCGGCAGCACGGTGACGGCACAGGACGTCAGCGACGGCTTCGAGGCCACGATGGCACAGAGCGTGTCGCTCTTCGTGGAGCAGACGGCCAGTCTTACGTCGTATCAGCTCAACCTGGTACGTGCCATCTGTCAGGGCTACCGTAGGGACTTTGGCTCCAAGGAGGTGACGAGCCGCTTCGACCTGGGCACGAAGTCGAACCTGGCCAAGCTGAAGAAGGCACTCGTAGAACGCGAAATCATAGAGATAGCCGACGACGGCAGCTGCTCGATTGCCGACCCGTTGTTTGAGCGGTGGTTCAAACGTTCGTTCTAAATCATGTGAAGCCCGTTCTGAATCTGTGAAGCCCGTTCTAAATCATGTGAAGCCCGTTCTAAATCATGTGAAAAAACGTGATGTTTTGCCGATATACCGAAAAAAAAGCGTAACTTTGCGCCCGAACAACGCAAAGCAACATGAAAATTCAGATTATCAATGGGCCCAACCTCACCCTGTTGG
>ODAI013829657.1_pt1 | contig 10298 bp, 6 predicted proteins | sample 1539321 | NCBI WGS metagenome assembly ODAI01 (sample SAMN02144231, study PRJEB22623) | gut metagenome | biome: sheep rumen | host: Ovis aries | place: New Zealand | reverse complement strand
TGGACTACTGCAGGCAACGGAGACGATAACGATGACAAAGAAGCCGTTGAAAAGACAGCCAGCATCGTATTAGTCAAAGAAGACCGGGAATTTGACATCGATGAGATCCGAACAGAACTGAAGATGGTGGAAAAAGACGCTCTGAAGGATTCTCATACGGGAAAAGCAGACAAGGCGGACACAGTTGCTACAGATGAAGCCCCCGTGAATAATGAAGACACGTCAGATGGATCAGTTGCAAATACTGATACATCGGATTCAGCTGCTCTCGATTCCGATGCGACCGCGAAAGACAGTGAGAGCACGGAAGGTTCTGATGTCATCATGCCCGCAATGAGCTTCACTGATTCCATCAGAGTAGTCACAGGAAAGCCCGCCGGAGTTGCCAACGGAGGCATGGCTGATGCGGCTGTTGCCAGCGCAGCGGAATCTCTTCCCGAAGAAGCAGAAGTTTCCGTGAGAGTCGAGGCGGATGAAGGGACCTTCCCGGCCGGCACGACCATGGTGCTCAAGGCAGTTGAAGATCTTGACGCGGTGGCGGAAGCTGTTACAGAGACTGTAGAGAACAATGCAGCAGTAACATCTTCTGAAGAAGCTCATAATAATTCTGTAGAAGCTGATCTTAACACGGATGCTGGCATCGAAGCAGAGACCGACCGGCAGAACACAGAAGTACCGAAAAATACCAATAAAAAACCTTATGGTTTCCAGGCTGTGGATATTACCTTCCTCGACAAGGATGGGAATGAGATTGAGCCCGTGAAGCCAGTTCGTGTTGCCCTGACATCCGAGATTGTCGATCGGGTCAGACAGGAAATACAGGATGCAGGAGAAAACAGAGAATCAGAAACATCTGAAGAATCAGACACCTCTTCAAATTCTGGAAGCAGCATAATCGCTGATCCCGTGGTTGTCCACGTGGATGACAACGGCAATACTGAGCAGATGGAGCTGGTCGTTCCGGATGATGTCGAGCCTGCCCAGGGAAAGACCGAAGAGGAACTGCTCGAGGAAGCAGCGGCAGCAGATCCGGAGAAGCCGGAGGTAGAATTTGAGACAGGATCCTTCAGCGTTTATGCCATCGTATATACAGTGGATTTCCACTATGAGATAGATGGAAAAGAGTACAGCTATTCCATCGACGGCGGGGCCGCGATCACCCTGAGCGAGCTTCTTCCGATCCTCGGGATCATCGCAGATGACGTAAACACGGAGACCAATGAAGTAAGGGCATTCCTGGAAGATGTGGATACCGTCACCTTCAGCAACCCGGAATATGTGCTGGTGAAAAAATATAATGAAGAAACATCGGTCGGGGTTATTGAAGACGCCCTGGATCTGAAGATTCAGTATTCGGCAGAGGTAACAGAAGCCCGGAAGGAAGAATACAAGCTGAAAACAGTTCAGGCCTGAGACTGGGTTCTGATCAGGGGGCAGCCGTTTACAACAGAGGAAACACTAACCATCACCATGAAGGACGGACAGGTGATCATAGTAAATGTCACAGATAACCAGGTGACAGTGGATGACACGTCAGAGCTCGTGGGGAAAATAGATGCGGAAAAGAATTACATCATCTATACAGTAGTCGGCAATGCCTATCATGTGTTGAAAGCAGACGGCACGACTCAGGTTTATCCAGGCAGACCGAATTTTGATGAACTGGATAATAATTATCGCTGGCATCTGCACTACATCTTTACAGAGATGCACAGAGAGCCGACTATGGAGTACACCTATTTCTTCATCCGGCCTGCCAATGTCAACGCTAAATCGATTGCCCTGAATGTGGCAGGAACAGATCTGGTCCAGAACGGAACCAATAATATTGCACTTCTGCCCCAGTTCAACGGTACGGAATTCACCGGATTTGTTATGGAGGGATATGACAATGTGAAACTGGCTGATAACGGAAACCAGTTTGTCAGCAGTTCCAGCGCTTCCAGCCTGATCCAGCTCTATGAGCAGGAGCCTCTCCCGACCTACAATTTTACTGTTGTTGCAGACGATACAAATCCGATGTATCAGGATGATAATGTAATGGGATATGTGTCCGGCATTGATAAAAATAATCAAAACAGGACCAATGTGGCACAGTTCTCAGCTATTACCAACACTGACAAAAGAAACAGCCGTAGAATCACTGCTGTCCCGAAACCAATGGCATCCAATCCATCGACGAGCCGGTATGCATTTGATCACTGGGAGCTTGACGGCAATATCGTTTACCAGCTGAACAGCGACGGGAGCATTAAAAAAGACAACCAGGGGAATCCATTGACGGTAGGTGCCACGATCGAAGCAAACACACTGGTGATCCCCAATAATGAAAGTGTTTTAAAAGCTGTGTTCAAATACAACGGCTATACATCAGACAACCCGAAAGGCCGCGTGATCAATCCGGATGACATTTCATCGCTGGTTGATGAATTAAGGGCCAAGAATGTCCCCCTTGATCCCGCCGGCTGCTCAAAAACAGCCGAAGTATATGACTATGAGAACAGGATCTACCGTGTAGACCTGACTTCCCGGGCCAGCCTGGCAACTTTCGCGGGAATCATCGACCTTGGATTTATCCTGGATGTTTCAGCTTCCATGCTTTTCCCTTCAAAGCTGAAGGATGCGGCAGGGGTGACGCCCGGCGCAAAAAGGATAAGTACAATAAACAATAATAACAACTGGCAAACCTGGGGATTATCGACATCACGTAATCAGAGCAATCCCTATTACATTATTGCAAATGAGAATAATACGGCAACTGTATGCAAACTGTTTTATGACAGCAGTGACAGGACCTGGAAACTGTCCGATTCCTCGGATGATACCAAAATATTCTCTGTCGGCAACAACCCGGCAAAACAATATTATTCGCAAAATAAATCCTATGTCATAAAAGATGCTGATGATTTTGTTACAGCTGCAGATCTGGCAGATTCAGACGCACGTGCTATTCTGAGCGAATTAGGGATTGACCGTGTAAATGCCACAAAAAACAGAGCTTTTTATCTGCAGAACAGTATAAACGGTACAATAAAGGAGCTGAACAGAATACTGGAAGTTCTCGCAATAGCAGCTGATGAAAACAGCGGCGCAGATGTCAGAATAGCCTGGAATACATTTAAAAACTATATTTCAGATGGCGAAGGCCAGACACAATATGATTTCGAAACAGCTAAAGGCGGCAGTATTAAGCTGGATTATGACAAAAACGCCTATGGTGGAGGAACAAGTACTGATATTGCAATTTTAGATGCAGCTGGTGTTCGCCGTAGTGATGTTCCAGACTTTGATGATTATTCTGATGGAGCATTGTATGTCGATTGGCAGGGCAGAGACAATTATTATAACAGCGCAACCGGATTAACAAAAAAATATAAATACCTGACCTGGGATACAAATAATGGCAACAGAACCTATACTGACAAATTGGCCGGAAAGGGATTTCAGTGGGACAGCAATTATAAGTATGCGGTCCTGATCACCGACGGAGCTCCTCAGAGAGGCGGTCTGGCAATAGATGATGCACTGGTCAGAAGAGCTGCTCAGGAACTTCAGAAGCAGGGAGTAAAGCTTATCACTATCGGCCTCAGTATGGCAGATGTCGCCGGCGGCGAGGAACTGCTTTTTAATCTTTCAAGCCTTGGAAATGACAACTATCCTTTGTTCTATTCCGCCAGTTCGGGCGACGAATTGCAGGAGATCCTGAATCAGATTATCCGCGGCCTGATCCAGGATGCAGCAGTGCAGGGAACCATCACGGATACTGTGCACGAAGCCTTCTATCCTGTCAATAAGGATACCGGCCTGCCATTGCAGAACAATGATGTCATCGATCTGGATGGTAAATTCATTCGAAATGGAGAAGGGGGACTTACCCAGGCCCAGAAAGACGCCGGCTATGGCGTGATCCATGAGACTGACGGTTCTTATCAGGTCATCTGGACTGAACAGAATATCACTACCGGGACGACCGGCTGGCATGGAACAGTGTTTGTCAAAGCCAAAGAGGATCTCCTGGGAGGCAATGGTCTCCAGACCAACGAGGGCATGGCCTCCATAGAAGTGGTCAGCTACAGCGTAGACGGCGGTGAACCGGTAACCTTTATGTCTGAGGAAGAAGACACAGAGCAGCTTTTGAAAACCCGTGAAGTGGAAATGGAGTCGCCCCGTGTCAATGTTAACGAGCTGTCCATTTTAAAAAATGACTCGGAATGGACCGTTTATCTGGGAACCGAAGTAGACCCGAAGGAACAATTGAGGAAGCTCTACGAAAACATTCTGGTTGAGGAGGTCGTGACAAAAGCAAAGGACACTGACAGCGATACATATGAGATCCCTGATATAACAGACACAGTAAATGGAGGCGGTCTGCGCTATTCACTGGCTCCTGATGATTTTACTGATGGCCGTGAGGGTACTGCGGGATACAGCACAGACTGTGAGACCTACCGGCTGGCAGACCTGATCCGGGAGCTGATTGATAATTTAATAGAGAAAAATACAGAAGGAACAGAAGGCGCAGATGCAGCTCAGTATGCCTACTGGAGCAGCTTTATTACTGAGGATGAAAACCATAACAGGATACTGAACTGGAACAAATTCATTGAGGAAGCGATGAAACCGGCCGTTGGTACCGGTAAGGCAGGAATCTATATTCCATACCATGTTCACGGTATTTCTGACGGAGGATATATCCAGATCACATTGAATAAGGAAATTGTTGATGATGAGGAGGATGATCTCATCATCAAAAGTCCGCACAGAACCACTGTTCTCAGTGAAATAGATGATAATGACGGAAGCTACAAACCTGTAGAGAAATACAGCCTCAATATTCTCTATGAACCGGACTATTTCAACGCGCTTCCTATCGGCCAGCATGGTACAGGAACTGCGGATTTCCACACAGGCGCCTATGGGACAAACTACCAGGGCCACGCCGCAGGTAATGAGGACAGAACCAATACCCATATCATTAATGTTTTTGCCAGAGACTTTGAAATCATCAAAACCGATATGGAAAGTACCGCCGCAATAACAAATAACCCCGCCCAGTTCAAACTATACCGGAAGGCGTCCGCTGATGAGATCACTTCCATTCAACAGCAGGAGGACGCTGCGGAGGAGGCCAGACGGCAGGGCTATATAGATGCCGGGAAAGAGGATGAATACGATCCGGCAGACAGAGCCCCCTCGCGCCTGAAGAAACGGATCGATTTTGAACCGGGTTATGATCCTGCAGCCGATCCTGTCTTTATCAGGATCGATAAGAGTGACATGACTCCCGCCGAGATAGAAGCTTTAAAGACAAGCCTGAAGAATCAGCTGTTTGTGGATGACCCGGCACTTGACATGACTACAAGTACAGCGGATGGAACAGCAAAGCTCGAGAATCTTCCGATGGCACCCGACAATATCTACTATATGGTGGAGACAAAGGCACCTGATAAATACAGCGCAATGCCGGAGCCTCTGAAAGTCTGTATTGATTTTACTGATGCATTCTGGGACCTTTCAGGAGCAAATCCCCGGAACTATATTACGGACGAAACGACGATCTCGCTTCCTGACGGATCGACGATCCCCGCAATTGACAGCACGACCGGAAAACCGGTCATCCCATATAACTGGGATCAGGAATACAAAGAAGTCGCCGGTGAAACGAAAGAGAACGCGAAGATCGTTGTTAAAAACATCAGTCCTCAGTACTATCAGGTATATTACAAACCGGTACAAGTGAATAAGGGGACCGAATCGGAACCGCAGCTGGAAGATGTAAGCAACAAATATTACATCAGGAATGAAACACCGGGTGTGGAACTCCCTGCCTCCGGCGGCCCCGGTACAGCCCTCATATATTTCCTTGGCTTCATGCTCACAGTGCTGGGATGCCTCGGCATCGCAAGGGGATATAAAGGTACGGTATAACCCGGTCTATGCCCATGTGGCAGCCGGAAACAATGCCGGACTGGGACGATGGATCAGAGTCCAGACGCGTACCTGTCACCGGGAAGGATTCATAAACATTTGTTCTAATATTTTATAAATATTTTTCTTGCTATGGCACCTGGATGTGGGAAAACAGCAACTATTCATCGCTACCAGAACCCTTCTTAAGAGGCACTAACGATCCATTTATGAGGTTTTCTAATCGATTGGTCCCTCAGTCAGCAGTCCTTGATTCAGCTGTTTGCGACAATGATCAAAAGACCGGCCATTCGGCAGGTCTTTTGATTGATGAATCTTTAAAGATATAAGTTACGAGACGTGTGTCATACCCCGAGCCCCGCGTACTTGGTAGAGCTGGTATTCAAATTAACAAACACTTCAACGATGCGTAGTCGCGTAGTAAAATCTGCAGGCAGCAGCCACTATGTCAGTAGTTGGCGGGGGTGAGTCAGTCTTCCTTTTTCCGGGCGTTATATACCTTTAAAACCTTTTCCGAATCGGGATCATCCATCCCCGCGGCAATAGATGCAAACTGATGGACTATAGCGATATCTTCCTCAACTTCGCTGGCAATTAAATCCTCAGTTTTTCCTTTATCCAGTTTCATTAGGAAAGGTACCTGCACCATAAACCCTGTGTCAATGCTGGTACTGGCACATATATGCTTTTCAATTGATACAGATTATCCATATTTATATAATTGTGAATATTAACCACACATGGCTGGGGACAAACACCGCGGATTCTTTTGCCAGGTATCAACCCCCATAAGTATTGAGTGAGGATATTGGAATGACGACAGTTAAATATGTTCTTTTAACGCTCCTGAACAAAACCGTTCGGGCTGCCATAGGAATCCAGGAGGATCATGTTCCGATCGTCTACTGGATGGACAGAGAAAGGCTGAAAGAAATACGGAATGGCGATTACTATGGCTCACCGTTTACTATGTATGAAGGTTCTCTTACTGAGGAAGAAGGGGAGAAAATCCTGTCTGCTGCTGAGGCAGATGATTATGCGAAAGCGATTCGTCTGTTTAAGAAGTACTTCCGGGGTGAGTCCAGTAAAAAAGTCTTCAAAGAGGATGGGGCATGGCGGCCGATCTCAGAAGAAGTCCATGACGACTGGTTCGATGAATGTAAGGAAATAATGAGCATGTTGGAAACGGACCTCAGAACAGTTCTGGTTTATGAGAGGGAGGAAGAAGAATACTGGTGAGCGGAGTGAATGGAAGATTGGAGGGAGATGATGTCAGGAGACAGAGATAAACTGCCGGGGATTTATGAAAGCCGGTATAAGAGTGAAATGTTAAAAGAGCAGATTGCAGATGATGGCATGTGGCTATTGAATCCTGGTATACATGGTGATATGGACAGCAGGGAGGGAATCCAAAGACTGAAGGAAAATGACCTTCTATTCCGGTTTATTGACAGGTTTTTTCCAGAGGGGCCTTTTTTCGTTTGAGCCAAACATGCAGAACGGGAGATTTGTTTTTCTGACAGAGAATGTCCATCATCAAGGCGTGGGAATTTGTGTATCAAAGGATTTGCCGGGCTTTCTTGAAGTGGCGCATTTCTGGTATCCCTGCGAGTTCACAGAGAAGACCATATCATTCGGCCCCGGTCAGGTATATGTGCCAATGTTTAGTGCGAAGCCGGAGCAGCTGGTGGAAATGGTAAAGAAAATCTATATAGAGATTAAAGAACCTGACCATTTAAGATACTGCACATTTCTTTTTACCCCGGATGTAAATGTTACACTGAAAGGATGTTTTCTTGACAAGATGAGTCAGTCTGTGAAGCATATAAGAGCGGAGTTGAGGAATGAAGCACCTCAAGTTCAAAGGAATGGCGAAGGGTTGATCCAGTTTATGAATGGAGTTATGTATTCAGCATGACAGAGTCAAGGCCGCGGGATCTTCCTCAACTTCGCTGGCAATCACGTCCTCAGCCTTTCCTTTTGAGTCTCGGGGACGGTTCTATTGATTCATTGCGTGCAATGTAATGACGGGAAATGAGTCAGAAGAACCGTCCATCGGCCTCCAAGTATCCAGAAGCTGTAATAGGATTTTACTAAATATTTGCTATGTATCAGGATATCTGATATATGGTACAATATAAAGGGTATATGCAGTGATTTCAGTCGTCCTGAATTGGATTAGAAAGTAAATCTTATCCAATATTTCACAAACCTGAGAACGAATTTTAACATGGGGAGAATATACAGGAGGAATACTGAGATGATAATGGAGAGGATCGATTGTCCTTATTGCGGAGGAAATCTATCTGAATACAGGGATAAGCCGGTTCAGATATGTCCCTATTGTCATAATACAATTTATGCAAATGATGAAGGAGGTCATTTTACATATACAAAGGTCTTTATAAAGGAAGACAAAGCAAGAATCAGAGAAGCAGAAGCAAAGGAAAAAATCAAATTACAACAGGTGGCCTTTGAAAAAGAAAAATACTATGAGCAAAGCCGGAAAGAAGAAAACAGAAGGAAATGGAAGATACGGCTTGGTATAGTTGCTGCATTTGTTATTGTTTTAGCAGGACAGAATGTATTTCTTAATCTTGAAGCTCAGAGGAGAGAGGAAAAGGCATATCAACAAGCTTTGGTAGAGCAGAATACGCCCAGGGAAACCGTATTTCAGACAGATCGGATTTCAGTTTTGAAGTCTTCGTTACAGGCAACTATAGCCTCAGCAAATGAGCTGGTGTCCTATAAGTATTTTTATACAAATCTTGGAGAAACTGAAAAGGACAGGAAATTGTTCAAGACGATTAAATTACCTTTTACAACAGAAAAGACATTATTTACTTATGATGGAGTTATCAGTGCCGGATATGATTTAAAATCTGTAGATATAGATGTTGATAATAAAGAGAAGATTATCACCATCACTCTTCCGAAAGCCAGGATATTGTCACATGATATCGATACAGGAAGTTTTCAGACTTATGATATTAAAAAGTCAGTATTTACAAATGTAAGCATTGCGGAATACACAGAGTTTATCGATGCTCTGAAAAATAATCAGGAAGAAAGGCTGAAGAGTAATGAGGAATTTTGGAGCCAGGTCGCATTAAACGCCCAGACATCCATTAAAGAATTAATAACATCAAGCGGCGCATCGGGAAACTATTCGATTAAATTTAAATGACGCCGATAACTACCGTTAAGCGGCAGATACTAACACTGATTTTGTGACCGAACCTGGGGACGATTTCTCACTTCGCCCATATCAAAAGGCAAGAGAACTGGAATGAAGCAAACTGCGGTACTGTTCCCTGCTTTTTCGCATTAAGACTGTCAACAGAGAGGAGGCATAAAAGAATGAAAAAACGAAGTTGTGCAATGGTGTACCGATTGGCAGCGATCTGCCTGACGCTGTCGATGTCATTTCCGGTGATTGCTTACGCCATGGGACCGGAGGCAGTTCTTCAGGAGATGGGGTCTGTCATTCAGGAGAATCCACAGCTGTCTGTCCAGACTGCGAAGACAACGCTGAAACTTAATAAGTCATCTGCAACAATTACTGTTGGAAAAACTGTTACCCTGAAAGCGACTGTTACCGGAAAGAAGGGAACCGTCAAGTGGTCGTCAAGCAGAAATTCAGTCGCTGCGGTCAACTCTAAAGGCGTGGTCACGGGGAAGCAGAAGGGAACTGCAACGATTACGGCGAGAGTAAACGGTGTAAAGAAGACCTGCAGAATTACTGTGAAGTCCATTCCCAATGTGACGTATGACATTTTAAATCTGAGTGCATTGCAGGCGGCCAAAAAGTTGGGGATTCCTATCTTCTATGGACCTGCGCGCAGAAAAAAAGTATTAATTACAAGAATTAAAGTAAAAGACAGGAACAAAAAGAAAAAAGGAATGTGGGATCTCTTTGTAATGGACAAAAGCATCTCCTTTTTCGGTTGCAAAGTGGGAATGACAAAAAGGCAGGTCGCGGAAAAGCTGAAAAAAGGAAAATGGAAGAAAACAAAATAGGAGAAAGAAACAACCTGGGACGGTTATACAAACGTTTATTATAAGCCGACCAATACAAATAGCTATGCTTATAAGAACAAAGGCGTTCTTGAAGTAAGGTTCGATAACAAAGGAAAAATCTGGATGATGTTATACTCCATTGATTATTGAGCTACGCGGATTTGGAGGAGTGGTTACCTCTGAACTGGGGGAAAACCCCGGGGATGGTGGTTCCTCACCTGTTTTTGTAACAGATTAAAAATACCGGCTCCATGGACTAAACAATCGGCGTACCTGTCACCGGGAAGAATTAATAAACATTCGTTCGAATATTTTATAAAAAATTTTCTTTCTATGGCACCTGGGTATGG
>ODAI012282687.1_pt1 | contig 10298 bp, 10 predicted proteins | sample 1539321 | NCBI WGS metagenome assembly ODAI01 (sample SAMN02144231, study PRJEB22623) | gut metagenome | biome: sheep rumen | host: Ovis aries | place: New Zealand | reverse complement strand
GGTGGCCTTGTAGTTCTCCGCACTGCGAATGGAAAGATACTTGATATCATCGGCATAGATATCATTCGCCTCGGCGCCGTCCGGAGAGTCCGTAACCGCGCTCAGGCCGTTCCAGGCGACACCGGTGGAATACACGCCGTTTTCCTGGAGATAAAGAACACCATTCTTGGTACCGGTTTCATAAAACCGTTCGCCGACGGCATCCCATGCAAGTTTACTCATGTGAGTTGTCCTCCTTAATAATAGATGGTGAATGGAAAGTGATAGAGATTATCGGTTACCGTGGGCCTACCCGGAGAGCAATAGCTGAAATGATCCAAAATGGCTTTCGGTAAAGCTGTCTCAGCGTCTCTGCTGATCACCATCACCTGGTACTGGTCATGAACAATATAGTTTCTGTCATTGGCTTTCATTGTGTCATAGCCAGTCCGCTGGTAAACCACCGCATCATATTTCATTCGAACCGATTCCGGCGGCTCAAAGTAGGTATGCTGATAACCGAGAATTTCTTGCTGCAGATCCCGCAGTTCTTGATCAAGTTTCAGGCGTCGGTCCATTGTAGAGCCCTCCAAATGAAATTCTGAGCCGCGGGTATTCAACCGTTATGCTCTGCACTTCCCACAACGTGTTCATAAACTCAACGTACTTCATGGATGAGAAGTGATTCAGCGCGTATGGATCTGCAACGATGGAAATATCATTGTTAATGGTAAAATCATCAACTGTCTTATCGGCATTCTGCGTTTTCGCGTAGTTTTTCAGAAGCTCGCCGGCGTAATATCGCTCTTCAATTTCCGGTTTGTAGCGGCTCGGGCGTTCCGCCATCTCCGCATCCGTTTTTAGAAAGCCGATTTTTCCATAAAAACGTGCCATAAAATCACTTCTCTTCCATTTTGATTAGTTTCGTCTAACCGATGGTTAAAACGATTACGGTTACTGAACTTCCTCTTCAAGAACGATGAAGGAGTAGAGACGAGTGGTCGCGCCGGAAACGCGGGTTTCAATCAGGGACTTCAGCTGGTTGAAATCGATATCAAAGTCAGTGAAGTGCGTGATCTCTCCGCCCTTGGTTGAACCGATGTTATAGTCATTCAGGTTACCGATGATAGCGAGCAGGCGATAGGTCTTCGCGCTTGCGCCTTCGCCGACGGTACGGGTCAGATTTTCGAACTCGGGGACATTGTTGACGCTGTTCACACCGAGCGTGGAAATGAGTTCGGCCTTATCCTTATACAGACGACGGCCGTTCAGGTCCTTCGCGAGCTGAATCTTATTGAAGAAGCGCTGAGCGCAGAACATATCCATGTTACCGGAACCGCGGTAGTCGATCATAGCATCAAGGATGGCCTCTTCGACAGCCTGAGCGTACACATAGTTCGGACCAAAGCCCGGATCGTTCTGCGCCGCGGTAGCAGAAACAACCTTGCGAATGGTGTAAACACCGTTGTCGGTCCAGATAGGACGAATGCGATCTTCAAAGATCTTATCGTCGTCGTTGAGGGCACGACCGTCACCGATCAGGATGGCACGAGCAAGTTCCTTCTCGAGCTGCATGCGGTCGATGCCATACTGGTAAGTGACATAATCGAAATCAGTGATGTCAACAACGTCATCACGGTTCAGAGCGCTCTTGGCATAAATAGTCTGAGGCTCAGTGGTACGCTTCACAACTGCATAGTTCTCAAGCAGCGTCTTGGCCTTACCCTTCTGATAGCCCTTCGCGCGGAGGTCATCAACCTCGCGAATATCAACATAAGAAGTGCGAACGCGGCTAAACGGGCTGCGGTGAACCTTATTCAGAACGGTCTTAACCCAAGCCTGATCGTTAGTAACAAGCTCCGGAGCGCCAGGGCGAACATCATGCCACTCGGGGAACAGGGCATCCACGCCAGCCGGAGTCTGACCGTCGGGATAAGAGGTAAAGCCACTGACCGGCGCCAGTGCGTCATGGCTCAGGGAATTCTGTTCGGCATAGGCATTGAGAGCCTCTTTGAAGCTGCCATACTTTTTCGCAACGTCAATAATATGACCCTGATCCTCATGAGAAATATAGTTGGCCGGCCGGGTGGCATCGGTGTCTGCGAAAGCGTTGAAATTCATGTTATCTCCTCCAATATCATCATGTTCGACATTATCGTCGTCACTGTCTTTGCCTTCAGCTGCCTTAGCAACAAGGAACTGAAGAACCTTCATCTGCTTGGAATTCATAGTGTTCAGAACATCCTGAACAGTTTCATCTCCATCGTCTTCGTCATCGGCATGCTCGAGAACTTCACTTTCGTCGAGATCATCATGCTCAACTTTGTTCTCTGCTGCCGCCTGAGCGACAAGAAAAGAGACGACTTTACGCTGCTTATCGGTCAGGGTGTCAAGAACATCCTGTACGGTTTCATTATCGTCCATGTCTTTTTCTCCTTTTTCATTCTCGTCGTTATCATCATCGTCAGAATCTGCATGAGCGAGTTCCGGCGGATAATCATCGCCGACGTAAATATAAGCTTCATCCATGAGCGTCTCGCAATCGTCGCCATGGACGACAACGGGATAGACAATCTGAGCACCCATATTGGCTCCGGCAAGCACGAGGCTTACTTCCTTAATTGAGCCGTGGAGAACATCTCCGCCCTGCTGCTGCAGCTGATTGGCCCAGATAGAAAGCGAAGTAATATCGCCGTGAGCAATATCGATCTTTGCAGATTTCGCCAGATCGCTATCATTAAGATACCCATAAAAGAAAACGCCCTCAGGTCTGTTCTCAAGATATCCATGTCCGAGAACTGCCTCAGGGCTGTCGTGATTGTGTCCCCATACAATCGGGACCCGCTGTCCGTCCTGGTGGGCGAACGCGTCGCGTCTGATCGTGCGGCCGTCAGAACACCGAATATCGTTTCGGGTGGCCCAGCCGCAGAAATCATAGCCTTTGTACTTAGCCATTCATCATGACCTCCTATAGCATCGATAAACTTCCATTTTGATTTTGTTCCGCGTCATCGTTTTCATGTTCCGCATACTGGAAGTCGAAAATTGGAAGCTTCTCTATAATTTAAAATTCTCCCTGACTAAAACGTCTGAGTCGCGTCAGGGCATTGTCCGGTGGAAGTCCTTCTGTTCCGGCACTACTACCGCTTTGAATATTCTGAAGCCGGGTTACGGCGTCGCCTTCCGGTGTTTCAGTTTCTTGATCCATCGAATTTTCTACTGTTTCGTCGACAGGAACGTCTTCGCCTGTCACGCTCGGATTTACCTGCATATCAATCGGCATATTCGGATTCATCAGCATATCGGCGCCTTCCTGATCGGAAGGTTTAAAGCCGAGAATACCGCGCATCTCATTCGACGCCAGAATCTGATTTCGTATGAGCGTGTCTCCGAGCTTTGCAACTTCAGTCGGAGGAACGACTCGGAACGCATTATAAAACGCCATCATACGGTGTCCTTGAGTATAAGCTGCCTGAGTAAGCCACTTTCGGTTAATCCCGTCAGTGAGCGTAGTGACCAGAGGCTCGATCATTTTCATAATGTAATTGATAAGCATCTGTTCATTTGCTGTATTATTCAGAATTTCTGGAGCCATACCAAGCTGATCGTGAAGTTGTTTGGTCAGCGTATCGATTTGAGATTGCAGATTGTTTTCAAGTGGCCGCCCAAGCTGGATCACCTTTTCGGAAGCGTCTATATAACCAATCCCATAACGTGAGCCGGTTAATTGCTCTTCCAAATCGTGCGTTCGTTCTCGGGCACGTTCTTTCTGCGTATCATGGCGGGTAGAATATGGAAGCTGAATGATCATATCCAGCTTTCCGGATGCCGTCTTTTCATCCAACTGGTCAAGAATAGCGAGTTTTCGACGCAGTCTCTGCATCAAAGAGTTTGGAGCATTCATAATATCCCAGAAAGGATTTTGAATGATAACACACAGCTGCTTTGGAAAACTTATCTGTTCTTTCTGACCGGTTACGTCGTTATATAGCTCAACATCAATTTCAAACGGATGCCAGCCGATGATTTTTCCGACGCGCGCTGTTTTAACCGTGGAAACACTGAGTGTAACCCAATTGATGTCAGCAATGATCGGACAGATTGCAATATAACCTTCGTCAAGAAGTGATGCATAAATATCTTGCTTAAACTCTCGACCGGACTGATCAAGGTTTGCTTCTCGAATAAAAAGATTATTAAGCTCATCCTTAACGTCGGTTTTATAGCGATCAGATTCATCAAGTTTAACATGACGAATATCAATTGCTGCCGCATCGACGGCCATGCGGTTTAAAATAGGCGCAATAATAGACCGTTCGCCTCCGGCTTTTGGCTTTCGACGATCCGGCCTATAGGAAGATGCGTAACTGTAATATGTTACTTCGCGTGGACCCGTTGTAGTCGGATCCCGATTTCGAAAGGCGTTCCAAGCCTTTTGAATTCGTTCACCCAATGAGGGCAATGGAATCACCTCCGAAGTTTATGATTTCTTAGATTTCAGCAGAGGACCGAACAGATTGGAAAGCTCTTCGCCGGACATATTCGACAGGAACTCCCATTCTTCCATTTCGTCGTGCATTCCATCAACGATGTTCTGCGCTGTCCACATCTGAAATTGCGTGTATTCGCCGTTTTGATATCCCTGCTCGATTTCTTTAAGTGCGTCTTCAGCTTCCTTGATCACCTGTTGGGCCTGCTGTTTTCCGTTATCCGCCCACTCCTTCAGTTTATCCGGGGAAGACGGAATTTCAGTTGCGTAGCTTCCAAGCATAGATCTGGTTTCGCTATTGGAATTGGAAGGCGAGCCGTTATGGTCTTTCAGCTTCTGCCGAATTTCTTCCTTGGCCTTTCTTGCTGTTTCTTTAGCATTGGATACCGCTTCAGATGCTTTTTCCTTAACGTCATCTGCTGTGTTTTCAGCAGCTTCTCCTGCCTCGGCAACTTTTCGTCTTGTCATCTCGGCTTTCATGCCTGCCGGATGCTTCTGAAGCTCAGACCAAGCCTTTTTCATGCGATCTTTGGAAGCCTCGCTGAAGTTTTCATCAGAAGCTTGTTTTCCAGCGTCCTGATATTCCTTATATGCTCTGGCAGAAGCCTTAGCTTCATTAACCGCATCCGAAGCCTTGTTCTTAAACTCGTTTCCGATCTGTTCGGCGCGGATCCTGGCTTTGGAAGCTTTTTCCTGTGCTTCGCCCATTCCGGCTCTGGCCTTTTCCTTAGCTTTATTCACCGTTTGCTGAGCGGCAGCTTTCTTTTCAGCCAGATACGCCTTAAGCTCTTCCTGCGTATAGAAATATCTGGTACGCCCATTCTCTTCAATCTTCTGAATGTACTTATGGGTGGTTCTTACGCCCCTGCCGACACCCTGCTTTACAGCGCCAGCTGCTGAACCGACTGCAGATCGTGCAGTTCTTAAGGCTCCGCTTGTGCGCTGTCTTATATCGGAAAGCGATGCATGCGCAATGTAAGGACTTCCATTTTGATCGAACAGTAGAATGTAATCGTCTTCATTCATTCCTTACTTTCACTCTCCTTTCTGTTACGTAATGCTAACATCGGAGTCATCCTCCATTTGTTATAAATAGAAACTAGTTCTTCTTGAAATGTTCATTCAGTTCCGACATAAGAGCATCCTTATACTTGCTCACAAAACTACTGACCTGCTCTTTTTTCTCATCGGTAATTTCTTTCAGCGCAATCTGCGCAAAATCGCCGGTCTCTTTAAAAAACGTCTTTGCGGCTTCTCTTTTCTCACGCTTGGCCTTCTTGACTGCCTCACTAGATGCATTCAAATCCCGCTTGGCATTAGCCTTTTCGAACTTAATCGGCGGAACCGCTTCAAAAGCACCAACGTGCATCGCCAGAGCCTGTAAGCCAACATTTTTCATGTATTCCTTGAAATTGTCTTTTTTGGCTTTCCGAGCACGTTTTGCTTCGGCCTGCTTTTTCTTATAATCTGCAAGTGCCTCAACTGCCTCAGCATACTCCCGTTCCTTCTGATTCTTTGGAGCAAAGCCAGTTCCGCCGGTCACAGGAGTAGAGCTATTAAGCCCGTCTCCGCGTTTATAGACGCTTCCTTCTTTCGCTTTACCGGTCACTTTCTTGGAATGTCCGACAGGACGACCGTCTGGAGCGGTAATGGTACCAACGCTTCGATTATGCTGATAGGCGTCCCATTCCTGCTTGCTGTAGAAATAGCGCGTTTTCAGACCGTTCTTTATTTTCTCATAGTACTTATGATCTTTCTTACTTTCATTTTGATTCTGCCTACGAAAGAAGGCATGAGAAATGTAAGGCTGACCGGATTCATCGAAACTCACAATATAGTCTGGCATATCTATTCATCCGTTCTCAAAGACGATTGATATACATCTGATTGGTAGTGCGCGAAACGCGATTCATAAATTCCTGACCGGCTGTAATAATGCTCGGATCCAAAGTTACAACATTCTGCTTACCGAATTCCTTCTCCATTTGCTGTACCCATTTGGAGCCTTTTTGTGCTGTTTTAACGGCGCGTGCCGACTGCACTCTGGACTTTGCATACTGCTTTTGGGCATAATTCGGAGACCGGAATAAAACTCTGGAATCCGCTGCCGCGCCTTTGGCCATACGCTTACGGGCCTTCTCGTCGTGTTTTTCAATCTTTCTCTGAAACTTTCCGACTTTCTTGGAGGCTTTCTCATAAGCCCGCTGAGGATTATGCCGGATGCCCCATTTCATACCGAGAACACCGTAATGAGCGAGACTCGGAGAGCCGTTTTCATCATAGGACACTATGTAATCAGACATGATCAGTGCTCCCTTCGAACTGTATACTTCTTTCCTACAACAAATCCGGAAGCATCCGGCTGATTGTATTTAGTGGCCTGATAGGCGTTAATGCTGTTATACGCCAGATTACCCGGAATACCCGCAAGGGCATGGGCCAATGCCGTTTCACCAGCAGTTACAAAACGGTTGTATTCCTTGCTGTTAATTGTCATCCCTTTATTGCTTGCATCAGAAAGAATCTTACTTACAAGCTTTTCGCCGGAACGAATAGCGTCGTCATATTCCTTGGCTTTTGCGGTATGCTCTTCATACTTATCGTCTTTACTCTTCTGATAAGCTTTTTCAGCTTTGATCTTTTCTTTTGCGCTTTTGTAACGAAGGCGAGCATTTTCGGATTCGATCTTATTCAGGCTTCTCTGTGTACTACTCGCGCTGTCTGAATTATACCGTTTCTTTCCGGCATCGGTTAACGTACCGTCCTCATTTTGATACCGCCGGACGCCCCATTTCTGTCCTTTGATACCATGGTGAGCGAGGTAATCGTTTTCATAATAATCCATAAAGTCGCTCATAAGTTATCACCTCATTTTCTATCTTTAAAGAAATCAGCCCAGTATGGAAACTCTTTATCAAATATTGCTTTTTCTCTAGGGGTAAGTGCATAAGGATAGTCATGAAAAAGATTATAGAGTTTTTCACCATTGAACGTAAATATCATTTCGCCAAATGTATCCGGCTGAAAAACAAAATATACAGGTCGTTTTTTATCGTACACCGCCGCCAGCTCCTTTTCTTTGTTTTTCAGGATCAGTATTTATATAGCCAAGCATAGAAATAAACTCCTGACTTTGCGCTAAAGAATTAGCATCAATAAGAATTGTAGTTGTTACACCGATTAAACGCGTTTGCTCTGGATTATAGTGACTGCATAAAAAACGACTACTGATGACTCTATCATCCAAAGTTTTCCATCCATTAGAAGTATGTGACTGCAGCTCCAAATACTGATATTGTCCATCTACTTTTCGGACAATTGCGGCATGCTGTCCCGCGGCAAAATAATAATCTTTTCCTTCTTCTACAACCCCAAGCAGCTGCTTTGCATCATCAAATGGTGAAGAGTGCCCTTTGTTCTCTATTTTCTGTGAAATAACGCCGTCCAATGTTGCAATCTTCATGATGTTTTTAGCATCCATAAAGAATTTTCGTGACTCTCCGCTACGAAAGTCAAGAACATTGTAACCGGCTTTATTTCCAATGAATGCAAAAGCTAGTGATGAACAGGAACCATCGGTCATATCTCCGCCGCCTAGCGAGTTAATGATCGTTTCTTCATCACGATTATCTTTCAATTTCTCTAATGGCTTATACTCAATATCAAGTTTATCCAATTTCGAAATTAGATTCTTAAACTTGCGATTTCCTTCTTTATAAAGTTTATCTAAATCATCGCGAGAAAAATACTCTGAGCTTTTCTTTTTCTCTTTTTCTGCATCTTTTTCTTTTTCTTTTCTCTTATTAGAATCAAAAATATCAGACAATGATGTATTAGAAAACTTTTTGATTAGGCGATCTGCTCGTCCTTTTATTGACTTCTCGTAAGCTTGTTTGGCTTTTTCTTCAGCTTGCTTGGCTACCGCATCGGCATCTGCAGCTCTTTGTTTCGCGGTATCATATTTATCTATAGAATCAAATAGCTCTGAAACTTTTTTCTTTTGATCTGTTAAACCTACAGCATCAGTAATTGGTGAAATAATGGTCTTCAGACCAGAAACAAAATTATTTGTCACATTGCCATTTTCATCAATCTTTGCACCGTTTTCCTTCAGACGCTCATCTCGCACTTTTTTATGCATACCGGCATCTCGATGCGCTTGAGTTGCCAAAAGTCGTTTCTTCTTAGCTTCCTCTGCTGATACTCCACCATCCCAAGTTTCGTGAAGTTTTGACTTTAATGACTTATTATAAGCATCCCATTCTTCTTTAGAATAAAAATATCGTGTTTTTAAACCGTCTATAATTTTCTGATAGTACTTATGATTCTTCTTTTGCCAGCCTTTTCGATTAAACAAGCCATGAACAATATAAGGCTGACCATCATAGTCGAAGGCGATATAATATTCACTCATAGCGTCACCATCATTCAAACATATCCCTGTTGATCCTGTAGGCAACATAGGCATCAAGCATCGCAGAGACATTATCGATCTTCTCTTCACGATGCTTCTTTCTTAATTTTCTGTTTCCATTGGTATCTTCCTGAGCAACGCAATGGCCCATACAGAACTGCATAATGTCTTCGTCAAAAATAAGTTCACGGCGTTCTGCAAGAACCTTCAGTTCACCAAGCGGAACTGACTCAGTCTTTACACCCTGAGGAACTTTTTCAATTCCGTACGGTCCATTATCGATCTCCCAACGATTGATAAACACCGGCGCATTATAGGGGTCGTATCCAACGCACATGACGTTATAGCGCTTATCGTTAATAAACTGATAGAGATCTTCATAGACCATTCCGATATCAAGAACGGTGGAGTCCATAATAACAAGACTACCTTCGCGCAGAAACTTTTCATATTCCTGACGAAGTGCTCTCGGAAGCTTTTGGAACGTATAGGACGTAATATAGCTTCGTGCCTTAACACCAAAGCCTCTTCCCGGGATCGGGAACAGAAACGTAAAAGCACAAAAGTCATCGCCGAGCGAAAGGTCAACGCCCATTGAGCAGCTCATACCATCAAAGTACTGACGGTGATGCGGCTTAGTTTCTTCATAGGTGAAGAAATACGTGTAACCTTCACATGGAATTCCAAAACGTTTAGCCAGAATGTCATTGCGGTTAGACGGGCTCTTTTCGGAACGTTCTTTCTCGAGCTTATAAGTCTCGTACGTTACTGTATGTCCAAGATTCGGGTTGGCCTTCAGCCACATATTCGGATTCTCGAGTTCTGTAAGATCGTCAAGCTTATACCACCAGATGGATACATGAGGATTGTAGTAATCGCCCTTTAAGATGTCCATCAGTTCCATTTTGATTGTATCGCCGGGTCCGTTTCGAACAGTTCCTTCCGATGATGTCGCAACAATGAGCCAGTCGTCCACTTTGGCAGCGCCCTGTTCAAGAGCGCCGACGACATCTTCGTTTACAACTCCGGAAAGCCATTCGTCAACGGTTGAGTATTTGCATCTTGCGCCCTGAAGCTTATCGATGCGCATAGGACGCGACTCAATAATGGACTGAGTTTCGAAGTTTTCAATACCCTTCTTAGTGGCTGCAATCTTGACACGATCCGCTTTCTTCCCGGTCGTATTCTGGAGTGATCCTTCTGTCATGAACTGAAGAACCGGGCCTCTTGCTCTGGCTATCGCTATCTTAAGAGGTAGCAGCGTTTCTTCGGATTGGCGGATCGTAGGTGCCGTAATGATTTGGTCAGTAGATTCTTCGTCCATGATCAGACCATACGCTTGAATACATGTGCAGTATAGACTTTTTGCTGCGCCACGACCGACAATCAGATACTGCTTATTACGCAGCCGCTTCT
>ODAI010223298.1_pt1 | contig 10298 bp, 11 predicted proteins | sample 1539321 | NCBI WGS metagenome assembly ODAI01 (sample SAMN02144231, study PRJEB22623) | gut metagenome | biome: sheep rumen | host: Ovis aries | place: New Zealand | reverse complement strand
TTATTATAGATATTGGTTAAAATGCACAAAAGGAAAATGAGGACAAAACCTTTTTGTTTTTTTATAAAATTTTTGATATAATAATACCATGAAGAAAGAAATTTATATTTATATTGATGACATGCGGCAGCCGCTTATTCCTAACGCAATCTGGGTTAAATCATATGATGAAGCGATTGCCGCACTTACCACTATCCCTTATACTCCTTCTCTTGTTATAGACTTTGATCATGACTTAGGTGAAGGTAAAACCGGTTATGATATTGCTAAATGGTTAATAGAGTATAATTATTTTGGTAAATTTCGGATTCATTCAATGAATCCTGTTGGTGCTAATAATATTCGTCAACTTTTGAAACATTATGGTTGGACAGAAGTCTTTTGACGTTTTTAAAAATTTTTGATATAATAATATCATAAAGAGTGATGAATACCATTTCTTAAAACAATGTATTCCCTGCTGTTAAAAGTTTTTACAGGACAAGAAAAAAGTATAGAAATGTCGAAGGCCAAGACATTTCGCATTTGTCCTATTCGTATAACGGTTAATATATCAGCCTTCCAAGCTGAGGACGTGGGTTCGATTCCCACATAGGGCTTTCTGTGTCTATTCAGATAAAAATAGACCGACTAGGCTACTGAGAGGGAGTAAAGAGGTGTGGCAGTTGCTAATAACTTGAATTAGTCCGGCGGTATGGTGAACACGCGGCCAATTGCACATGGTACCTAAAATAAGTGCGGCCTGGCGAGGTGCTAAAATGTCGCCTAGGTGAGTGCGCATATATCCTAGTTTTTGTCGGTGTAGTATAGTGGTTAATGCGGGACGTTGCCAACGTTCAAACACGGGTCCGATTCCCGTTACCGGCTTTATTTGAAAAATTAAAAAATTTTTATTATAATATATATAAAGATAAGGAAAAAGCCTTATAGCTGCTTTTTAAAAAGGGAACTCAGATGAGGGGGTTGAAAATAATATACCCTAGCGAAATTTAACCTTATCTTTATGATAAAAAGGAGATTGAAATGAAACGAAAACATTAGCCTACGGGCCTTTCTAAAAAATTAAATATGCGTCCGTCGCCTAATGGTATGGCAATAGACTTTTAATCTATCGGATATATTATCCATCGTGGGTTCGATTCCCACCGGACGCACTTTGGATTACTGGTGTCAATGGTTAACATAGCGGACTCTTAATCCGTCAGATCAGGGTTCAAATCCCTGGTGGTCCACTAGAAGATTATTACTGAGAATGGGTCGCTCCCATTGGAAAGAGGATAGTACCAGAGGTCAGGCCGAATATTTCTTCGAAAAGTTTAAGTAGATAATTCTTTGTAAAAATATGTCTACATTTGCCTCCGTCGTCTAATGGTAGGACTAGTGATTTGTAATCACTGTATGTCGGTTCGAATCCGGCCGTTGGCTCTGCACGATAGCAAATAAGTGGGTAAACGGATGTGCGGTTGGTTGACCTTAAAACTAATTTGTAAAAAATAAAAATTTTTGTTATAATAATAATATCAAAAAAGAAATGTCATTAAAAAACAGTATCATGTGGAGGGCTTTCAAATGAATAAGAGAGAAGTAATTTATGTGGTAACGTATTTAGATGATAGAAACCAGAAGCACTTAATAACAGTGAAAGGATTCTCCGCAGTGCGGTTTTTGGAAGAAAGATATGGCAGAGTATTTTATGAAGTAACAGAAAATTATATAAGAGAAGATTAAGGGAAAAGAAAGGTGGATGACTTCTTTGCGGTAATGTGGCTCCACAAGACCCCAGCTTTAAGTAGCAAGGCACACCCGGGAAACCGCAATCGCTCCTTCGTCTAAAGGCAAGGATATGACATTCTCAGTGTTAAGATAAGAGTTCGAATCTCTTAGGAGTGATTGTCAGTTAAGACGTTAAAAACCTCGTTAACATGGATTAGGAAGGTAAACTACCACCGGCTCAATACGTGAGATATGTGGCTCAAGTGACAAACGAGTAATAAAAAGGCAAAGTAACCTACCAACCGGAAATAAAAAATCATTTGCAAAAAATAAAAATTTTTGTTATAATATTTATATAGAAAGTTAAGGAAACGATTGAGAGGGTTGCAAACTTCCTTTCGAGTAATCCACCTGACGCAACAGGTCAATGTAAGTCGATTGATACAACAGTACCTAAGACCGGTCGAAGAATTCTGGCTATAAGAATTTGTGGAGGGAGCCATAGAAGAGATTTAAAACTTTCTATTTAATATATATTTGGCCTTGTAGTATAACGGACATTACACCAGATTGTCGCTCTGGAAATCGGAGTTCAACTCTCCGCTAGGTCGTTTAAAAATAACAATGGTAATTGAAGATGAGTGTACATTATATCTTCAAAGAGTTCACCCTCCCAGGCGGTCGGCAGAGAGAGACCATAACGGGGTACCCTTCAAATAAGTAGGATAGCGACCTACGGAATTAGGGACGATAGGTAGGGCGTCCATAAAATGAACAAAGTTATTTTTAATATGGGTTCGTCGTCCAATGGTTAGGACATGCGGCTGTTAACCGTAGTATCGGGGTTCAAATCCCTGCGTTCCCGCGCCTGTTTTTACTAGGTTTCTGCTAAAAAACCAGCGGTTTTACTGTTTTGAACGTAACTAAAACAGCGGTGCCTCTTACGAGAAACGTGAGGAAGATAAAAGTTACGCGTAAAAATTTTATCGCAATTTTGCTAGTAGCTTAAATGGGAAAGCCCTCGATCGGGAGATGTAGGTTCGAATCCTATCTAATAACTATGAGATTGACTTACTCTCTGCCAAATGTAAGTTCCCTGCTTGAGGAAGGAAAGCAAGCCGCTTAAGATGTAGAGGTGTAATGAACATCTGTTTTATCAAGTTTTTGAAAACTTGGTCATCGGCTATGGATAAGCACAGGGTACATCTCTTACCCCCGAGGAGAAAGAGTATGGCGGCTCATGAGAGTATATGGCTCCTTCGTCTAAAACGGCCAGGATATGACCCTTTCAAGGTTAAGATGGTGGGTTCAATTCCCCCAGGAGCTATCCAATTTATAGGGAGTGAAAGCCTAACAATAGGGTAGGAAAATAATAAAACTCTAAATACTAGTTAAATAGCATCAAATTCCTAATACATAATGATAAATGTATAAATTCGATTTTACAGTTTTGCGGACATTGCGGAAAGTACCTATAAATTGACTTTTTAAAAATTTTTTGTTATAATATATTTATAAGATAAGCGATGGCACAGCAATTAATAAGCGATCAATCGAAGGGAATTATTTTAAATTGTACTTGAAATCTTTATTACAATAAACATCGCTTAGAATATAGCGGGGTGGTCTGGAGAGGTTCCAGCCTGCTTTCATAGGGCATGTAACGTGGGTTCGAATCCCACCCCCGCTATTCGAGATAATTAATTCTCGTTCATTTATATTCACTTTCTTTTCGGAAAGTTCCTAGTCGTATAAAGGTAATACACTTATCCCATTAAAGTGATATGAAGTTCGATTCTTCATCTAGGAATTAAAGGTTTTGACACCTTAAAAAATTTTTGATATAATATATATGTAAGATAAAGAAACAAAAGAGTAAAAAGGAGTAATGAATATGGACAAGTCAAAGATTAAAGGTCTAATTTTCTATTTTGAACATTCCGCAGAGCTTGATCCTGGTATCCAGGAGACTACACTCGAGGTTTTGAATGATGTAGTTGATATGATTGAGGAACAGGAGGCGGCGGCCGCTAAGAAGCGTAAGAGTCCCAATAAGTCCGGAGTTCTTCAGATTGATCCTGAGACAGGCAAGATTGTTGGTGAGTATGCAACCCAGAAGGAAGCACTTGAAGCAATCGGTAAGGAAGGAAAGTCTGGTATCGGCGATGCTCTGAATGGTAGAACTCGTACACACAAGGCTTATGGATATATCTGGTACTTTAAGAATGAGTATCAGGGTAAGTAATTAACCACGTCAACTAATTTCATATCTTAATTAATAAAAGACAGGTACAGCAATTTTTGTAATAGATCAAGTTGGGTTTAGGATGAAATGATTTATCTGTCTTGTTTTTTTAAGGATGCGGCCGGTATAATAAGTATCGGCCCCGAAATTTGGCTCCGTGGCGAAATTGGCAGTACGCTTCGGACTTAAAATCCGATGGTCCTGGACCGTGTGGGTTCGAGTCCCACCGGAGCTACTTAACAAAAGATAGAGATACAAGGAGATGAAAGAAATGAGAAAGAATTTTGTACCAAAGTATAGATATTATACTAATGGTGAAAATGTTGTTGTTGCAGTTGCTTCATATGCGGGCCGCACAATCCGCGGAGTAGCCAAGTGCAGTGATCAGGATGAGTTTGATCTTGAAACTGGTAAGAAGCTGGCGGCCGCCCGATGTGCAAAGAAGATTGCTAGAGCACGTGTGAAGTTCACTGAAGAGATGAGAGAGATGTGGCAGGAAATCCTAGCACGCAATGCTGTCGAATATGAGAAGTGGGATGACAGACATGTTGATGCAATCGAGATTGAGAAGCAGGCAAAAGAAGCATACGAGAAAATGATTGAAAATCTTTAATAAATTGATGTCCAAATATCGAAACTTGATTCTAAATAGCCCTTTTCGAGGCACATCAATTACTTACCTATCCTTTTGTGTGGGATTAAGTTGAGTTCGATAAGATGCGGCGGACGTATAATAATACCGCAACTTATGCCCCAGTAGCCCAATTGGCAGAGGCTCTTGACTTAGGATCAAGCTGTTGGGGGTTCGAATCCCTCCTGGGGTATCACTTAGTTATCAGTACCTAGCACGCCACCTAACAATGCGTACCAGGCTAGGTCTTATATAGTTCTGTAGCAGAATTGGCATATGCACCAGGTTCAAACCCTGGCTCCAAGTGGAATTGTGAGTTCGAATCTCACCAGAACTATTTAGACGCTTACAGCAATTATACTTAATAGTATTTCATGGGTTCGAGTCCCATTTTTTGCGCCAAGAATAGCAAGAATAGCATAGTAGGTTAATGCAACTATATAAAGTGTCTAGTTTATTTATGAATGAATTTGAAGAATATTATTATGAAGAACAGTTAAAAAATCAAAAGTATTATCATGGAACATCTTCTATTTTTAACATTCAAATTATAAAACCTTCAATAGAAACAGGTATTTTTCGTGAAGATTTTAGAAAAAACAATAGAGATAAAGTTTATATTACAACATCAATAGGGTCAGCAGAACGATATGCTCAAAAGGCAGTGGATAAATTTGGCGGGAGTCCGGTTGTGTATGAAGTGAAGCCAGATTATGATACACTGGCCGCCCGCATTGATTGTGAATATATTGCTGATTTTGCTATTGTTGTAAGGAAGGTTAGCAAACATGGTTGTTCGGCGCTGGACTGAAAATCCAGTTAACCTGGTTCGATTCCAGGACCTTCCATTTATCCCTTGGTAGACCGTTAAAGTAGGCGGGCCGGTCTGTAAAATCGGCATCTTCGGATCCGAGTGGGTGCGATTCCCTCCCAAGGGGCTTACAGGAGTAATTATCCTGTTTCAAATAGATAAAATTAATTATTATGCTACGATAGCATAGTCGGTGAATGCACTCGGCTGATAACCGAGAGATCGCTGGTCCGAGTCCAGCTCGTAGCATTTAGACACATACAGCAATTATACTTAACAGTATGTTTGTAGGTTCGATTCCTACTTTTGCAACCATTCGCAAAATAGCCAAAAGGATAAGGCACTTGAATTTTAATCAAGCTAATACATTTATGTGTCTAGTATATGGGGGATTGGTATAATCAGGAACACAGAACTCTTGCAAGGTTCAATAAGGGGAGCATAACCCCTATCCTCCATTTAACAATCAATAGGCAAGCATTAAAAGCCGTTAAAGAAAATAAAGCTGATAAAGATAGAACACAGGGAGGACTAACTTCCAACGCCTCGCCTAGGCTAACCAATAAAACGAAATGTGTAGAGGGACAAAACAAAGTGTTTGACATCTATCTCAGATGCGTGAGGTTGTAACTACTCACTTGATTGTTAAATAATAATCGACCAAGATGTTTGTATTTTCGCAAAGTATGTCGTTAAACTGTCAACCAAAAATACATTTTTTATTGTATTTTTGGTTTCCATAATAAGGAGGTTTATTTTATGGAAACTAAAAAAATTGAAGGTTTTTATGGAGGGAAATTTTTTCCTATGCACTTAGGTCATTTACTATGTATTCGAAAAATGGCTGAACAATGTAGTCATGGAGTAGTTATTCTTTTTGTAAATGGTGAAGGAGAGAGTGATTATTTAAAAGACCACCCCAAGACAGAAGATTTAAATATTGAGAATCGAATTAAGCAAGTAAAAAAGGTCTGTCAACTTTTCCCCAATTTAGAATATCATGTAATTGATTGCACAACATTGCGGAATCCTGATGGTACCGAAGATTGGGATGCAGAAACTCCTTTAGTTCGACAGTTTTGTCCTCACATTGATTATGTGTATTCAAGTGAACCTGATTATGATACGTATTTTAAACGTGCATATCCGGAAGCAACACACATCTTAGTTGATGTACCAAGAATACAAGTTCCTATTAGTTCTACTATGATAAGGAATATGATTAATGAAAAGGAGAAAGAAATATGGAGAATTTGAAGAAGATTGGAAGAGCTTTTGCTTCGCTTAAATGGTATGAAATTATAATGTGTGTAATCATGTTGGGAATTAGTATTTATTATGCTATTTTGCCGCAAGAAGGCACCCCGCAATGGTTAGCAATTATTAATTTTATTTCTGGTTTATGTGGTATTATTTGCGTATTCTTTTGTGCAAAAGCGAATAGAATGAATTTCCCTTTTGCAGTTGTAAATACATTTGTATTTATGATTTATCTTGCTTATTTTGGAATATGGGCAACATTTTGGCTTGAAGCATTAGTTTATATGCCTTTTAATATTATTTCGTGGGTGAAATGGTATCAACATAAAGATGAAGAGAATGAATTACTTGCTAAAGCTAAAAGACTTACTGTTTTACAACATGTTCTTGTAACAGCTCTTGTTGTTGCATTAACAATAGTTACCCATTTCACATTAACTGCGGTCGCCGGTAATACCTGGATGAACTTCGCTACTAAATATGGCTGGGATATTACAGTTATGAGATGGCTTGATTCTAGTATTTTTGCTATTGGAATTATTGCAACTGTATTAGAATTGTTACGCTATTCTGAACAATATATCTGGTGGTTAATTACTGATGTGATTGCAGTTGCACAGTATATGATAAAGGGTGATCCTGTATATACTACCAAAAAAGCAATTTATTTAATTGAAGCTGTAATTGGTCTAAAGAATTGGACTAATTTAGCAAGAAAGAATAAAGAAAATGAGTAAAAAGATGGTGCCACGACAGACCGGCGAACGAAACCTTTGATATGGTACGGGTTAGTGAAACGCTGTGGTTAAATGGAATTTGAGAAACAGCCATTTGTTTTACTTATGGTAGTTTTAATAAAGAAAAACTACCATAAGCTCGGTTAACTCAGCTGGGAGAGTGTATCTCTTACAAAGATAAAGTCATTGGTTCGAGTCCAATACCGAGTATTTAAAATTGATTTTTTAAAAAATTTATAATATAATATATTTATAAGATAAAGACAGATACAGCAATATTTATTAATAATAAGCAATATTCTGGTAAAATATAGTAGCTAATTATATAATCTGTCTTGTCTTGTCGCCCGTTAGTCAAGCGGTTTAAGACGGCTGACTCTAAATCAGCAGGGCTGGGTTCGATTCCCAGACGGGTGATTTATGCGATTGTGGCAGAGTCTGGTTTAATGCGGCACCCTGCTTTGAGTAATTAAATTGATTAATATTATATGAATACTAATCAAAAGGGCAAAATAACAGAAATCGAAGTTTTATCATATATAACTAAATTAGGATATTCAGTATCTATTCCTTTTGGAGATAAAGATAGATATGACCAAATTTGGGATATAAATGGAAAACTTTTAAAAATTCAAGTAAAAACTTCTCATTGGAAAAATGATAATCATAATGCTTTTATTTTTAAATGCAAAACAACTTCTAATGGAAAAGAATATAAATATACTGAAAAAGATATTGATTTTTTTGCTACCATTTGGGAAGATAAATGTTATTTAATTCCAGTGAAAGAATGTTCAACAGAAAAAACTTTGTGGATTACTCAAGGAGTAGGTTATAACAAAAATTGCAAAATGGCTTCTGAATATATCGTTGAGGAGGTTTTAAAATCAATTTAACATACTCGAAGCAAGGTGTTGATCCTATTTTGGGTCCGAAGGTTCGAATCCTTCCAGTCGCGCTAAAGGCTTAATCAGCAATTTAAAAATTTGATTACAAGAATTATGGGTTAAATAGGAGAACCACAAGAAGTCGTAAAATAGACGAGTTTCTTTTATTTTTAAAGTATTCTATTTCTTAATCTCAATAGGAAGTGACTCCCGAAGGAAAAGAAAATGAAACTTTTTAAGCCTTGTTTACTATATGGCGCAGTACCTTAGAGGGGAGGAGGCTCGGTCTTGAAAACCGTTGGTCAGCAGTGGCCTGTAGGTTCGAATCCTACCTGCGTCGTTTTAAAAGGAGGAAGTGAAAATGATAGATGGAAAAACTGTTTTTGAAGTAAAGGAAAGAAATTCTTAGGAAAAAAATGAATCTTCATTATCTCCTTTTTTAAGCCAAGAATATCAATAGGCTAAAGAAAAGGGATTTACAGGGACACTTGAAGAATATATCTCAATAAGAGATTATACTTGAAAAAATAAAAAATTTATTATATAATATATATAAAGATAAAAAAGACACATACAGCAATTTTTTACTAACAGCGCAAATAGTTTAAGGGTTAAACGAGATGATTAGGGACATTTTATTTCAGGTTCGAGTCCTGATTTGAGCAAATGGTTGTGTCTTGAATAACGGGATGTAATGCAGTGGTAGCATGCGTGATTTGGGATCACGTTGTCGTGGGTTCGAGTCCCACCATTCCGTCTGTGATTGTGGCAGAAAGGTTATGCAGCGGTTTGTGGTACCGCCATATGCGAGTTCAAATCTCGTCAATCACCTAAATCCTTGATTAAATGCGGGGAACGGCTTAATTCATGATGAAGCTAGAGGATAGGGGAGTGGATTAGAGTCAGGGGGATAGCCGCCCGCGGTGTTCCCTCCGAGTGCAAGGCGATAACGATCGGTCGACCGCAGCTCCAAATACAAAGGATACATTAAAATGATAATAGATATAAAATTTTTAAAAGAAAAAACTGGTTGCGGAATAGAAGCAGCAAGACAAGCAATGATTCTTTGTAAAAGTAGAGAAATTGCTTTTGAATTTTTAAAACTTAAAAGTCATGCAGTAGCCAGGTATAAAAAGATTGATGATAGAAAGATTCCATGGGATAATATAGATTATTACATGGAAGCAAAACGAATAGTTGAAAATAAAAAGAGGTAATAAAAATGAAATTTTATTCAGAAGTAACAAAAGAGATGTATGATACAATTGAAGCACTTCAGGCCGCAGAAAAAGAGGCATCCGCAGACACTGAAAAGAAAGAAGCGGTAGATGCTATTATGGCTCTTGTAAAAGAGGGTGCAGAAATTGAAAGAAAAACTCTTAGTTTGATGAAAGAATTTGATGAAGAGTATGGTTTTGGTTCAATTGCAAGAGAAATGTTGATGAGAGTCAATCAGGAGAAGAAAGCGAAAGTTAGTATTCCCCTTGATGAGCTATTTACTTCAACAGAAGGCATGAATAAAAATAGAACAGCAGTGAAGCAGGATGATTTTATTAATGCTTTAGATGCTTTTCTAAAAAATAAATAATAAGTGTAGGTAGCCAAGTGGTTGGGCGGCGGTCTGCAACACCGTTTACGCGGGTTCGAATCCCGCCCTGCACTTTTTATAAAGCCCCTTAGCGTAGTGGTAGCGCACGAGACTTTGACTCTCGATGGACTGGTCCAATTCCAGTAGGGGTTGTTCTTTGGGTTCTTAGTGTAACGGTAGCACGACTGTCTCCAGAACAGTTAGTCAGGGTTCAAATCCTTGAGTTCCTGCTCGTTTTTTAATGACAGGCACTCTATGAAGGGAGTGCAAGTTCCTTTTTGACGAGACGAAAAAGGTAACAGGCGTTGTTGGCGGACAAAACCTGGTCTAGTAGAAACCGCCATTTTTATTAGACAAATTTCTTTACTCGGTTAGTCTAATAGATAGAATAGAAGAATACGAATCTTCAGATACGGGTGCAATTCC
>ODAI013762555.1_pt1 | contig 10300 bp, 9 predicted proteins | sample 1539321 | NCBI WGS metagenome assembly ODAI01 (sample SAMN02144231, study PRJEB22623) | gut metagenome | biome: sheep rumen | host: Ovis aries | place: New Zealand | reverse complement strand
TGTTAAGCCTGTAGCTAGCGTTCATCCTGAGCCAGGATCAAACTCTTCATTGTAAATATAATTTGTTTAATTTCCTCAGCTCCGATAAATCGAATTGACAGTTCGTATCTTGTTTTTTACCCGTGAGTTAGTGTTAACTAGCTCACAGCTCCTGTACTTCTTCGTCTATGTAAATCTTTCAATGAACTCTTTCTTGTTTTGCTTCCCTTCACTAGTCGCTGACCTTGGCGGCTCGCCTCGTTCCCGAAAGCGAGTGCAAAGATACGGCCTTTTTCCGAACTGCCAAACTTTTCAGAAAGAAATTTTAAGAAATTTTAAATATTTTTCAAAAATCCGTATTTACACATAATATATATAAATTTAAGGGCGCGATTTTTGACAAAATCCATCATTATGGCACAAAAACGACATCACAAAATTGGAATTCCGTGAGAATTTTTGACCTCACGCATCACAAAAACGCTGTTAAATGAGCCTACACACTCGATATTTCCCAGTTTTGTGCGCATAAACTCATGATACGACTCCATGTCGCGCGTGTAAATTTTCAGCGTGAAATCGTAGTCGCCACTGGTATTATAACACTCAGTTATCTCCTCAATGTTCTGAACGGCCTCCATAAACTCGTCCATAAGGAGCTGGGAGTGGCGTTTGAGGCGCATGTTGCAGATAACGATTATGCCCTGATTCATGCGTTTTGAATCGAGCACCGCCTTGTAACCCTTAATGAATCCTTCACGTTCGAGGCGTTTCTGACGCTCGAAGGTTGGCGAGGTTGAGAGATTTACGGCAAGAGCCAGTTCTTTGACTGTCATCTGCGAATTTTCCTGCAATAGCTTTAGTATCTGACGGTCTGTCTCGTCGAGTTCGTCGTAATTTAGCATTTTTCTTTTGTTTGTTTCTGCAGAATAATATTCTGCAATCAGGTTTATATTCGGCACAAATGTAGCATATTTTCCTTATTTTACAAAACACATATACAAGATAATCTGTTTTACAATACATTTGCATCAAATTTCATAAACAACAAATTACAACACAATCGAATTAAATAATGAACATTCTTGACACCAAAGTTACAGCACCACAGAGAGCCGACCATGTTGGCAGTTTCCTCAGACCTTCGGCTTTAAAAGAAGCGCGAAAGCAGTTTGAAGAAGGAAAAATTTCGGCAGAAGAGTTGAAAAACATCAGACGAGATGCCATCAAGCAGCTTGTGAAGAAGCAGAAAGAGGCCGGTCTGCGCATAATCAGCGACGGAGAATACAACCGCACATACTGGCATCTGGACTTTATGTGGGGATTCGAGGGCGTCGGACACAGCAAAGGCGGAGGCGTTCCGTTTCATGGCGAGATGGCGGCGCTCGACAAGACTTTCCTGACTGACAGAATCAAGCCTCTGACTCAGCCTCATCCGTTTATCGACGATTTCGGATTTCTGCGCCAGTTTGAGGAAGAAGGCATCGCGGCAAAGCTCACCGTTCCTTCGCCAGCGCAGTTCTTCCAACAGTTCCTGATTCCGCAGAACTTCTTGGAGACACGCCGATTCTACCCTACCAACGAAGAACTGATTGCCGATGTTGCAGCAGCTTATCAGAGATTCATCAAGCAGTTCTACTCTGCCGGCGGAAGGATTCTTCAGTTTGACGACTGCACATGGGGAGCGATAGTCGGGGATGCTGCTGAACTTCGATACAAATCTGTCGGACTCGACCTTGAAACAATAAAGGGACAGCTTCTGGAGGTGAACAACAGAGCCATCGAGAACCGCCCATCAGACTTAACGATTACGACACATATCTGCAGAGGAAACTATCACTCAACTTACTTTACGAGCGGCCCTTACGACTCGGTTGCCGACTATGTCTTTGCTCGCGAGAATGTCGATGCTCTGTATCTGGAATACGATGACGAGCGTTCGGGCAGCTTCGAGGCCCTGAAGAAGGTAAGCGAGAACAAGAAGGTAGTTCTGGGTCTGATAACGACGAAAAGTGCCGCGCTGGAAGACCGCGAAACGATAATCTCTCGCATTCGCGAAGCATCAAAATACATTCCGCTGGAACGTTTGTGCTTATCGCCTCAATGCGGTTTTGCATCGTGCGAGATAGGAAACAAACTTACCGAAGACGAGCAATGGGCAAAGATTGCATTGGTTCAAGATATTGCCCGTGAGGTTTGGGGATAATGCCTTAATTTGAAAAAATGAAAGGAAAATTGACTTAAGATTGTGACTTTTTGAACAGAACCAAGCCTTACGCTGACGATAGTAAAACGGCAACAGAATTGTTATGCCACGGATTATAAAGAATAATTTTACATGTTTGTCTGTTACTGTTGCCGTTTTTACTATCAACTTCTAAAATATTCTACACCATACATAACTGATAATCAAAATCTTTTGCACCGCCGTTCATACCGAATAGTTTTTGCAGAAGGCGGACGCGGAGGTTTGTTACCGACTGCGGAGACGATGATGTGAGAATGGCAATCTCGGTTGGCTGAAAATGCTGGCGGATTAGCAGACAGACGGTTTGTTCGCGACTGCCAAGCGGCTTCAGAAGCGAAAGCAAGGCTGGAGATGCCGCATAACTTAACTGCGCAAGCGTGCTGAGATCCTCATCGGGCGCAGGAATGCCACGGTCGGCCGATTTGTGAAGACGTGCCACGACATCCTTCATCTGGCGCGAGTTCTCGCGAGCCTGAACAACCTTCTGACGCTGCATCTGAACCAGTTCGCGATGGCTGGCAATATAATACCACGCAACAATCACCGCAATTATTATTGCGATGATTAGAGCCGTGAGCAGGCAGATTGTAAGCCTGTACTGATGCCGTTCTTTCTGCTGCTTGTCGTATTGCTGCTGCATGTCTATTATTCCGGCTACATCGCTCTTCTCGTAATTTTCGCTATAGAAGGAGTTAAGCCGTTTACTAAGATTCAGAGCCATAGCGTAATACATGTTGCTGCGGTTCGAATCCTGAGACGCCATGCGCTCGTAATAGGCAATAAGCCTGCGGTGCGAATCTATTCGAATTGAGTTGTTCAGCGACTGCTGCATCTGCGACCAGTACATACACGCATGATTCATATCGCCCTCTCTTTCTGCAATATCGCCAAGCAGTTTTATTGTTTTGTCGATATACGACGTTTGTTTTGATTTCAGCAGATATTCCTTTGCCTTAGGCAGATTTCCCTTTCGGAGATAATAACTTCCGATGTTTGAGAGAAGCGTTGCTCGAACCGTTCCGTCGATGCTGTCGAGCAACGGCAGACAGCGGTCGTTATACAATTTCAGACTGTCGGGCTCGTCCATCTCGTCGAAAACCGTGGCGATATTGTTTAGCTGACGGGCTATGCACTCGGCACTGCCCATGCGCTCGGCTGCACGAAGCGAACGGTGATAATAATCGAGCGTCAGCGGATTGTTGTTGGCATTATCGTTGATGTCGCCCATCACGGCAAAGAGTTCGTAGTCTATGGCATCGTCGCCAAGATTACGAGCCATTTCTTCCGAACGCTTCAGAAGGCGGAAAGCCTCGCCGTATCGCTGCATTCCGTAGAGGATGATGCCGCGATGCAGGCAGGCGCGTGCCAGCCGACGGTCGTCGCCATTCTTCTCGTAGAACTGCTGACTGAAGGCGACGAGCGAATCGGACTTGAGGGCGAACCCAACGCGGTGCACAGCCTCGGTGAAGACGAGCGAATACAGGGCGCGGTCGGCATCGAGAGTAAAGCTGTTTACATCGACATAACTGAGCTCGCGGACTACCAAGTGCGGATTCTGAAAACACAGAGAATCGGCTTTGAGCAGCTTGCCATTGCGGCAATGCTCCGAAGAGCACGCCGCAAGCGCAAAGCATAGTATGATAACGAGATATCTCATTACAATTTAAATACCACAGGAAGTGTGAACTTAACTCTAACAGGAACGCCTCTCTGAGTGCCAGGCTTCCACTTCGGCATCTTTTTTACCAAGCGCATAGCCTCATCGTCGAGCGACGGAAAAGTTGGCTTGGCAACCTGCACATCGGTTATCGTGCCGTCTCTCTCCACCACAAAAGTCACTAATACGCGACCCTGCACTTTGTTTTTCTGCGCATCAGCAGGATATTTCATGTTCTTGGCAAAGAATGCAATCATAGCCTCGTTGCCTCCGGGATATTCGGGCATGTTTTCTACTACCATGAACACCTCAGGTTTCTGCTCCTTCTGCGAAACAACCGTCTTTTGAGCCTGAACAGTCGCGAGGCTGAATGTAGCCATCAGCGACAAGAGAATTAGTCTTTTCATTTTTCTTAGTCTTTTTTGGTTTGTAAAACTTTTAAGTTGTCCGGACTTTCGGTTGCAAATGTAGAAAAACTGCCGATTGACGCCATATTTTTCTTTACATCATATTACACAAGGCAGATAACATACTGATTCTCTTCTGTTTATTTTTCAGACTTTCAAAAGTCAATCAGTGCGCAACAAACTATTTTTTATTGTTTTTTTTGCTCGAAAATAAACGAACAGGCTTTCCATCTTTCAATCTAAATAGAACAGGAATTGTATATATAACGGCAGCAGCCTTACCACACTGAGTTCCCGGTTTCCATCGTTTATGTAAAGAACTTACTACTCGCACCGCTTCGGCATCGAGTAACGGATGAACTTTTCGAACAACATTTACACCTGATAATGAACCATCCTTACCTATCACACATTGAATAATAACTTTTCCTGAAATGTTTTGTTTTACAGCCTCTTTGGGATATTTAATTTTTTTGTCAATATCCACCATTAAAGCCTTAATTCCTCCAGGATATTCGGGCATATCGCAATTTCCGCAATATATACAAGAATCACTGTCTTCATTTTGTGCATGAACCATAGTCACGCTGAATGCTGAAAGAATCAGCAATAATAGTAGTTTTTTCATTCTATCAGTTTTTGTATTTATTAGATATTATCGTCGGATGCGCCAGCCGCGCTGCCCTTCTCCAGACGGAAATATATGTAGCTGATGAGGAACAGCAGGATGCCTGCCACAAGGAAACTGACTGGGCGATAGAACGCATTGTCGAATACAATATCGAAGAACAGCAGCTTGCCCACGCACAACATAGTCAGCACCAAACCATAAAGGCGCATTCCCTTTAGTCTGAAGCGGAACCCGGCGACAATAAATGCAATAGCGAGCAAGATGCCAGCCAACGATATGAGATATGACACCACAGAGAATCGCCACAAGATGACAATCAATGTCCAAGTGAATTTGCCTCCGTTGTAAACGCTTACACAATATTCCGGCAGGTAGCGCATCAAGGCGTTTACCCTCTTCAGGTTGCTAACAGCCAGCATGAGCGCAAGCACCACGAGCAAGACGGTTACGACAGTCTCTGTGCCGTCAATAGCACGACCGAAGAAGAGCGGCTTGTGACAAGACAAAAGCAAGAATGTGCCAATAAGCAGTAACACTTCGTGCGCACCGTTACAGATGCAGTGCGATAGCAACTCGACTTCTCCGCTATGCGGATTGCGCGAGAAGCGGGATATGCCGCAGCCCATGACAAACAGCGCACATAAAGCCCAACATTCTGCAATATTCAGAGCCTTCATAACACCGAGCATACAGACGAAGAAGAGCACCAACGCTGCCTGACACAGCTTGTCTATCTGCGCATAATGGCGCACCGTCCAATAGATGAACCATGCCAGTCCAACAAGATAGAGACACCAATCCATCATATTCAAGCCGAGCGAATCGCCAGTACTTACACCCAGATTTATGGCTAACAGAACATAAGAGAGCAGTCTCATGTTGCGCGATGCCAACGCATTAGCCTGCGTAAAGAGCACGAGCGATGCCGCAAGTCCGATGATTGGACTTCCATAATCCTTCGGCATAGAAAGTAAGCCCGTATGCATGTCGTAAACTGACCAGACAAACAGAACAGCCACAGACAGACATGAGCACAATAGCATGATGTTTTCGCGGTTCAACAATTGAGTGTCCGGCATCATCTTTGGCAATATCTTGAATATCAGCACTAAGCTATATGCGCAAAGCAGCAGATAGCAACATCCCATATCAACCCAATTGCCAATGGTCAGAGTAATAATACCCCAAGCGCAGCAAGCAAGAATAATATTCTTTTCGATAGTCTGACAGCGTCGCCAAATCCACGCGCCGAAGCCCATCAGCAATGCCCAGTACACAAAGACGCTACACTTCAAATTATACGTCAAAGCGCCACTCTGTCCAATTCCTTCGGAATAAGGAATCTCGAGGCGAGGAACACACGCCAACGAGTAGAGGAAGAGATAGGCATAGCCTAAATATCTGAATTCCTTTATGTTGAAATAGCAGCCAACGCCCAAAGCCAACACGGCAGGAACAAGATGAGTGCTGCACCAACCGTTGTAGAATGTTCCGTAATTCAGTTCAGGGACATACAGAGCCGTAAAGCCCACCATGATAAATATCAGAACCCTTTCGACCAAACTGTCATAAAAACGGAAGCATTTCAGATACAGAGCACACATTCCAATAAGCGTGCCGCCCAACAGAATGCTCCATGCCCAATGATTGCTGAATATCGGCTTACCAAAGTATTCAAAGAACAGAACATAATCAAGTATTCTAACATTGTCGAACCCTACGGCACACGACAGGAACACAACAAACGAGAGGACGGTTGGCACTATGAAAATTGCCTTCTGCCCTACCTTGCGACTGTAGAAAACTATCTGCCCTGCCAAGACGGCGGCTGTAGTAAGGAAGATGACAAGCCGCGAGAAAGTGCTGTTATCGTAAGTTCCAGACATTGCCCACATTACAAGCGGATATTGAATAAGCAGCCAACCGTCGCGTTTGTAGCATCGGGTTACGTTTGCCATGAACAAAGCCGAAACGCTGACGATATACACCCACAGTCCTATTGGCGATTCGCCCCACCGCAGCACGGTCATGCAAGCCGCCACCAGAATTCCGACGTAACAGATGTAGCAGAAAATACGTGACTTAAAGCGACTGAGTGCCGTCATTGCAGCAATCCAGAGGACTACGCACGCCATCAACCCCAATTCGGGCAGTACGCCAAGCACGAAATGCGAAACCAGCGCGGTGATGTAACATGCTGCCGAGCCGCATCCTGCCAAGGCTGCAAAAAGAGTGTAATAGCGGTTGCCCGACTTCATCTTCCATATGCCAAAGGCGGTAACTGCCAGACTGCCCACAGCCATCAGGATAGCCTTCATCATGTCGGTAAGATGCGGCTGAATCAAGCTGCCGAACAAAATCAGCGCAAATATAATGAGCGCAGAGCCTGCCACCGGAATAATCAGCTTGCCAATCTTCGACTCCAATGATTTGGTTTTCCTCTTCGATTCTTCAGGGCGAAAATCGTCGGCGGCAGTTTCCATCTGCACGATTTCCGGCTCTGGTTCGGCCTCGGCAGGAGCAATATCTGCCACGACAGATTCGGCAACGATGTCTTCGGGACTAATCTCGTCGACGACTGGTTCATTCTCGACGACAGGTTCTTCCTCGGCAGCAAGCATTTCTACAGGCTCAACCGGCACGGTTTCAGGCTCTTCGCCACTCAGCAATGCCACCTTCTGCCGTAGTTCCGCCACCTGCGCCTCCAGTTCGCTTACGCGTTCCTCCAAACTTTGTTTGTGTTCTAATGTCTGCATTATTGTAACGATTTAATCGTGACATTTACAGGACGATGCCACAACGATGATTATTTTTTCTTAATGAATTTCTCGCCGTCCCATCTGAATTCTTCATCCTCTATTTCAAGTCCGTTATCATCGGTAAATTTCACTGGACTTGATTTATAGACACGCACATTGCCGAGCGGCTTTTCAATATCCGGGTCGTTCTTCAGACGGGTAAGTTTTCCGTCTTTGTATCGAAAACAATAAAAATGGAACGACGTTGGAATTTCATCCTCGCCCGAGGCATTATATCCCAGCAAATTCGCCACATATTCGTACACTTTGACAGAGCCGTCGGCAAGCGGATAACATTTAAAAGCATGGCAGTAAGCTTCGTCTGCTCCCGAATCGAAGATGCAGACTCCGGCATCGGTCTTGTTTTCTTCGTAATATCTGTCGGCTTCATCGTCGTAGTTTAGAAGCGGATTTTTGCCGCCCTTCTTTTTGTGTTCCTTTATCAGCAGATTCCAAATCAGTTTGTTTATGTCGGCTGATGATTCGGAATTTTTGGCCAAGCCGTCAGTTCCGTTTTTTACTCCTTGTGCGTTGGCGGCAGTAAGGCCGAACGCCGAGAAAATCAATAAGAACAGAAATCGTTTCATATATTTTGCCATCTATTACTTTTCGGAAGAGTCTACCCTTTTATTATCTTGCAGATAAAGATTCTGGAATTCTGAAATTTATAGGCAAAGAATACTTTACGCGCACAGGTTTCCCATCCAGAATTCCGGGATTCCACTTTGGCATTGTCTTGACCACGCGCACAGCTTCTTCATCGAGCAAGTAATGGACAGGCTTTACCACATTGACATCTGTAATTGAGCCGTCCTTATTTACCACAAAATCCACAATCACACGTCCCTGAATTTTACGCTTTGCTGCCTCTTTTGGATATTTTACATTAACAGTAAGATACTTAATACAAACATCAAATCCACCGGGAAATTCAGGTTTTCTATCCAATTCATCAATCGAATGTTCAGCAACACCGAAATTAACTGGAATTGTTATTTTGAGTCGCATAGGCTTGCCATCCTTTATTCCTGGTTTCCACTTTGGCATTGAACTGATTACACGCTTTGCCTCCTCGTCAAGAAGAGGATGGACTGACTTCTCAATGCCCAGAACTTTTACCGTGCCGTCTCGGTCAATGCCCGTAACGACCAGCACCCTTCCACAGATGCCTTGTCTCTTTGCCTCCTCTGGATATATTAGATTTTCGGCAATATACTTTTTACTTGCCTCAATACCGCCAGGAAATTCGGGTTTACTATCCAAATCATTAACAGTATGTTCATTAACGCCGAAATTAACTGGATTTGGGATTTTGAAAGTTACTGGTATTGTCTGACAGACAGACATCGGCTTGCCATCCATCATTTCGGGATTCCACTTTGGCATTTGCTTTACAACACGCACAGCCTCGGCATCGAGCAATGGATGTACAGATTCCACAACTTCGACATTCTTTACCGAGCCGTCTTTGTCGATAGTCGCCGAAATGCGAACGCATCCCTGAATATCCTGTTTCAGAGCCTCTTCTGGATACACCACATTTTCTGCAAAGAATTTGAGCATGGCTTTCCTGCCTCCCGGAAACTCTGCCGACTGGTCGACATTAGACACTGAATTTCTGTCAGCCTCCTGTGCCCTGACGGTTGCAAGGCAGAATGCCGAGAAAATCAATAAGAACAGAAATCGTTTCACTTTGTATATTTTTTAAGATTTTGTTTCCTAATATTGAAAATGGAAAAGCATAGGAATGCTGCATCTGACACGCACAGACTTGCCGTCCTTCATTCCGGGATTCCATTTTGGAATCAAGCCTATAACGCGAACATATTCGGCATCGAGCAAAGGATGAACAGATTTCGTAATTTTTATATCCGTAATAGAGCCGTCTTTTTCAACGATGAAAGAAGCCGCCACTTTGCTTGGAATCAGATCTTCCGACTCGAGTTCTTTTGGAACTTTCAGATTATTACTTATGAATTTAAGCAATGCAGCCATACCTTCAGGATATTCTGGCATCTGTTCCACCACATCGAAAATCTTATTTTCATCCTCTTCTTGCAACACAACAGAATCTTGCGCCCTTACGGCTGCAAGGCCGAACACCGAGAAAATCAATAAGACCAGAAATCGTTTCATATATTTTGCCATCTATTACTTTTCGGAAGAGTCTACCCTTTTATTATCTTGCAGATAAAGATTCTGGAATTCTGAAAGTTATAGGCAGAGAAAACTTCACGCGCACAGGTTTTCCATTCATAATGCCCGGATTCCACTTTGGCATTTTCTTTACCACGCGTATAGCTTCTTCAGCGAGCATATAATGAACAGACTTTGCAACATTGACATTGGTAATAGAGCCGTCTATGCCTACCACAAAATTAACGACCACACGCCCATAAATTTTACGTCTTGCCGCCTCTGCCGGATATTTTAAATTTACAGAAATAAACTTCAAACAAGCATTAAGACCTCCGGGGAATTCGGGTAATTTATCACCCCTCTCCAATACAAACTGATTAACCATCAGAGCAGAATCGGTCTTGAAAACGACAGGAATTGTCTGAGTGACAGACATCGGCT
>ODAI014183800.1_pt1 | contig 10301 bp, 3 predicted proteins | sample 1539321 | NCBI WGS metagenome assembly ODAI01 (sample SAMN02144231, study PRJEB22623) | gut metagenome | biome: sheep rumen | host: Ovis aries | place: New Zealand | reverse complement strand
ATTTGGAGTTCCGTACCTGTCTCCTTCTGCTCCTTGACTACGACGAAGGAACCCTTGCGGGGTTGACACAAAGCAGCAGTCAGACAATTAACTCGGCCAAGGTACGTGCTAACCAGAAACTGTTCAACGAAAAAGGCGCAAAAACGCTCCATCGCGCCCTAAAAAAGCTCATTTAGGCCGTTTGCTTTATTTTGCTTTAAAATTCGTTCTAACGCGCTGTCAATAAACTAAATAAGGGCTGGCCTTCAGCCCTTATTCCATGCCTTGCCGAGAAAAAAGTAAAGAAAAAGTTTGGACGCTATTGTTTTTCTTACTATCTTTGCCCCCAACTTTTATTGTTTGAATTTAAAACGAATACTTAAAATGAAAAAGAAAAACCAATTATGGAGCATCGGGCTTCTCACCGTTCTTTTATGCATAACAGGTACCAAAGCCTACGCCTACGACATCATGGCCACAAATGACGATGGCATCACCATATATTATGATTGGACAAATAATCATACTGAGCTTGCTGTCAGCAGAGGAGAGTATTTTATTACAGAAGAGAACACTGGAACTGTGGCCATTCCCGAATACGTTACCTATCAAGATGCTACGTATCCTGTTACCTCTATCGGAAGAGCGGCATTCTATAGCTGTAGAGGTTTGAAGGGCGTTACTATCCCTAATTCTGTCGTCACTATCGGAGAAGATGCGTTTTGTGGTACAGGCTTGGAAAGCGTCATCATTCCAAACTCTGTTACCACTATTGGTAATAGAGCATTCTATATATGCACAGACCTTAGCAGCGTTACGATGTCTGAATCCGTAACCACTATCGGTGGTTGGGCATTTGCACAATGTCCTTCCATAAAGAGTATAACTATTCCTAACTCCATAGAAGTAATTGGGCAATGTGCCTTCCAAGGTTGTGATGGATTGAAGAGCGTGACTTTTCATTGTAAGGAAATTGGTGGATGGTTTGCCGGACTTTCAAATATCCGTGAAGTAGTGATAGGTGAAGAGGTAACTGCCATCGGAGGAACAGCGTTCTATAATTTTTACCAGATGACGAATGTAGACATCCCCAACAGTGTAACCAGTATTGGAAGTCGTGCATTCAAAGACTGCAAAGGTTTGACAAACATCGTTATTCCTGGTGGGGTGACCACCATCGGAGAACAAGCGTTTCAGGGTTGTTCTCAATTGACGAGTGTGGTCATCCCCGATGGAGTGACATCCATCGGCAAGGAAACATTCGAAGGATGCGAAAAACTGACGAATGCGATTATTTCTAATAACGTAGTCAACATAGGCGAACGCGCATTCGCCAACTGTTCCTCTCTGACGAGCGTTGTTATTCCTCCTTCAGTGACTTCTATTGACAACGGTGCATTCTATTTCTGTATAAGTATGACTAGCCTGACCATTCCCAACTCTGTGACTAGTATTGGAGAAAATTCTTTTATTGGTTGCAATGCCATCAACGACCTGAGAGTTCCCGTTACTGATTATTCTGCTTTCTGCAACAATGGTTATGTCAGTCTGATATGGCAAAGAATAGGCAAATGGATTAAATTGATTGACGACGAGGGCCAGGAGATTAAGGATATCACTATTCCTGAAGATGTAACCCATATTTGTGCCTATGCATTCTCTGGCTGTTCGGGTCTGACGAGTTTGAGCATTCCCAACTCAGTATCCACCATAGGAGACAATGCGTTTTGGGGCTGTTCAGGTCTGACGAGTTTGAGCATTCCCAACTCAGTATCCTCCATTGGAGACAATGCTTTCTATCAGTGCCACGGGCTGACTTCGCTGCTTATTCCCAATTCTGTAGAAGCCATTGGCTATGGGTCATTCTATGGCTGTCCTCTCAAAAATGTGGTGATAAAAAGTTGCAATACCACGTGTAATAGTTCTTTCTCATATAATACTTATGAGCATGCCACATTATACGTTCCTGCAGGGAAACTGATGGATGCCTTTGATAGCGATTGGGATGTTTTTTACAATATTCGAGAAATCGCCCTGAACCCAAGCGAGCTTTCACCGTCGAGTGCATATTTGATGATGAACATGCATGATTTTAATTTCGCTGTTTATGATGGCGTAGGCGACAAAGTGGTAAGTGTGGAATCACTTTACGACGTTGAGGAAGATAATCCAGATTGCAGTTGGCAGATAGTTAAGGAAGACGGCAAATACTACCTCTACAACATTGGCGCATATCAATATGCATCTATTAATGATAGTGGAGAACTCGTCTTGTCATCAACTCCCACTGCCATCAATATAAAGGAGAGCGAAAACGGAATCCTTTTAGGAGACAACCTCGAAAAATTCTGGGGCTTTGTACTTAACGAGAAGGTTCAGGCCGGCTCTATTGTTGTTGGAATCGAAGGACCCTATATTACTGATGCAACACAATCAAAAATCATTTCTCTCGGTGGCTGCTATATAAACGAACCACTGAAAGGCGTGAATATCATCCGCATGAATAACGGAAAAACTATGAAAGTAGTTGTGAAGTAATAAAAATGATGAAGAATAAAAGGCTATTGCTCATCGCTCTGCTGCAGCCCATCACCTTGACGCACTTCCGCTTGCCATGCACTTTCTGTATGACGCGAACAGAGGTACTGCCCGATTTGTTCAGTTTCTTCTCCACAAACATGCCACAAAGGTAGCACTTATTCTCCAAATGCCACCAAGCGAGGTGAGGTTTCTTGGCAGATGCCCTCCAAAAACAGCCTCAATGCCGAAACGAGGTGACCCAAAACGACCCACTAGCTGGATATAACTGCCTTATTTGCAGCAAAATGACTTTTTTGTGACAAAATCCTGCGGAAAACAGGAGACAAATGGTCAAGCCGACAAAGAGATTGCTTTTTACTGTTTTAGTTTCGTACATAGCCTATGTACGAAATGGAATGGGGCTCATCACCCCCCGTCATGACCGTTCTCCCATCAAGAAATCAGGGGAGGGCGGCAGCACCAGGCCGCCACTCTCCCCTGAACACTATCGTTTGACTCTAATAACTGTCAATTACTCCAGTTCGTCGTAGTCGTCAATTTCCTGTTTCCTGTCGATTCTAAACGATTCAGGACTTGCTGTCAACAGATGAGAAGTCTGGACATTCACCACCTCGACGGCGGGTTTCATATATTGCTTTTTCATATACGCTGTTCCTTTCCTTTATTTAACAATGATTTTCTTTCCGTTCACGATATAGAGACCACGCTGCGGCTGTGCAACTTGCTGGCCGTTGAGGTTGTAGTAGCGGTTGTCGGTAGCGGTCTCGCTCTTCACTTCGGCAATGCCGGTAGCATTCTCATCAAGGAGGATGAACTCACGAGTGCCAGCTACATCAGCAGGCAGATAGACACGGCCTGCACCGAGCAGTCCGCCGTTCCACTTATAGAAAGCCGTTTCGCCTTTGTGAGTAGCCAAGACGAAGACGCCATTGCCTGTTGAGGCATCGCTGACCAGCAGCTTATTGCCATCAGGAGCAGTAGCCTCGGTTGTGGTGGTGGTCAGGGTGTAGGTTTCGTTGGCAGTGCCCTTCAGGATATAGCCAGTGTTGGCCTTGATGTTATTCTCACTAACGTCGGTCAGCTTGGCAATCTTTTCTTCACCTTCGGTAGCAACCTCGGTCACGATAAGTGCCTGCAGGCCGCTGGGCAGCACAAAGTCCTCACCAGCCACGAATGTCTTGTAGCCGCTGGCATTGATGGTGACGTCGTAGCTGTCGGTCTTCACATAGCGGAAGAGCTTGGGCAGCGTGTCTTTAGATCCGGAACCCGTGCTTGAGCCTGTGCCAGTGCTGCTGCTACTTTCATCGAAGCAGGCAAAGGTAGAGCCCAAATCATAACCAAGAATCAATCCCGAGCTGAATTTCAATGTATTGTGAGTGTTAGAACCTTGGAACTTGATGGTGGCCTCGTTCGTTGATTCATCAATTGTAACAGCTACGGCAGCGTTATCATCCAATTCGTAAAGTTCGCCAGTCTTCAGCTCATCCTCATCAGAAGAAGAAGCATAAAGATAGTGCTTAACGCCATCAGCATCTTTGCCGACGTTGAGATAGTTCTTGCCGTTCTTCACTTCATAAGTCACCACCTGTGCTCCCTCTGGTACGGTGCTGATGATATTGCCATCGACAACAATGTCAACAGAACCTCGATCGGCATCATCCTGAGTAGTGCTCATAGCCACCACCTTGTTATTAGCATCATCTGCGATGTCCTTGGCACTAGCCACAATGAGCAGCTTATCGCCATTCTTCAGAGGATTCTCGGCTGTCACCAGTTCGTACTGTTCTGCGGCAGCAGGAGTGACGTTTCTGTTAATGACAGTGACGGTAAACTTACCCTTCAACTCATAACTTTTGCCTGCATCTGTTGTCGCAGGAACAGTCACGGTGATCACGGTAGTACCTATTTCGCTTGATACAAATTTACCGCTGCCAGTAGCTACCTTGGCAACACTATTGTTGCTGGACTCGATGGTGACCCCACTTCCTGTGAGTGAGCCAGACATTGCCTCAGTATTAATTGTATAAAGACCTGCTTCAGTTGCAAAGTCCTCAGCATTGATTTCCTGATTGACTATCATCTGCTTGTCTTTCTTCACCAGCACGGGAGTATGGACGTGGATGTAGTTCGTAGCATCCATGCGGAACTCTTTTTCATCGGTGCTGGTGCTGCTACCAGGAGTGGTGCTGCCACTAGAGCTGCCACTGGTGCTACCACCAAATGTAGAAGAAGAAGGAGTGGTTGAAGCGTAGCTCAGCGGTCCAACGACAGTCACCTTGTCACCCACGGAGAGAATACGGTCTGTCAAGTTGGCCAACTCCTTGTATTTACCCGTAGAGATTTTCAGTGTGTTCTTAGTGACATCATCATATACGCCATCGTTGGAAATCCAGTATGTCAGAGTACCTTCAGTGTTGTCGCTTTTTGACAGAATTGACTTGATGTCTTTCTCTTCAATCTTGGCAACATAGCCTTCTACGAAATAGTTACCACCCGTCTTGGTGTCGACGTTCTTCAAGGCAGCTATAGCCTCAGATGGTTTAAACGGATTAGCCTGTGAGCCTTCGCCCGTGCTGTCATCAACACGCAGTGTGTACGATGTAGAAGTTGCATCAGTCGACAACGTCTCGGCAGCAGAAACCGTTATCTTCGTCGTTCCACGGCCCACCAACGTGATTGCGCCTGTTTTGGCGTTAACTGTAGCCGTTGTCTCATCGCTGGAAGAATATGTTAAGGATACCTCAATATTGGGGTCAATGGTCAATGTGGGGGCAGTAAAAGAGCCATTTCCACCATTGTAGTCAGCCTCATAGTTCTCCTTTTCAAACTTCAGCGTAAGATCCTGCTTGACAGACTCCTTCTTGACGAAGAAAGCAATCTTGGTGTTCTTGATGTCATCGTCGATGCTGGCCTTGGTCTGCCAACTGTTGATGATGCCGATAATGGACTTCACACCCACGTAGCGGTAACCGTCGCCGATAGTGACCGACAGGAAGTCGGCTTGGTTGTTACCCTCGTCCTTGGCCAGACCGAAAGCCTTGACATCGCCGTCGGCGGGAGTGCCCATCCGCAGGCCGTCGTCTGCATTGGTGACAAAGAGGAATTTCTGAGTTGTAGTCTGGCTGTCACCTTCACCTTCGGTGACGTTCACAAAGAAGTTGCAGAGGTCGCCGTCTGCCTGGACATTCCATTCCAGCTTGTTGATGTCGGCTGTGGCACCATAGCTTGTAGTGCTGCTGCCGCTGGTGCCTGAGCTACTGCCGCTATTGTCTTCTACCACCAGCTGATCCTTGTTGTCGTTCAGCTTGATTTTCCCCGCCGTGGGAGCCTTGCCATCGGCAGCGTCGTTCTGGATAGCCACCAGTGCAGCCGTGTCGGCAATGACCACGATATCAGTTGCCTTAATGTCCTTAGGAGCCGTCAAGATATACTTGATCTTGGTTTCAGGCTCTTCACCTTGTTGTTCTTGTGCCCCTGCACTTCCCACTCCTGCCATCAGGGCACACAACAGGAGCATCGATTTCATGGAAATCTTTTTCATTTTGATTTATTAATTAAGTGATACATTATTTATATATATATAATATATTTGCGCTATTTCGTTCCGCCGCCGAGAGCGATGTAGAGGGCGATGACGGCCTGTGTGCCCTTGTACATGTTGGAAGCCTCGTTGAGCTGCGCACTGAGCAGGTTCTCCTGGGCGGTGAGCACCTCAATGTAGTTGGCCTTGCCGTTGTCCATCAGTTCGTGGGTGCCGGTATAGGCATCGTAGAGCACCTGCACCTGACGGTGGTAGTAGGCGTACTTCTCGCGGGCGGCCTGGCAGTCGGCCAGGGCCTCGCAGACCTGGTTGCCGGCATCGATGACGGCCTGCACATATTTCTTCTGCAGGTCCTCCTCGGTCAGCTGGCTGATCTTCAGGTTGGCCTTCAGCTTGCCCCGTGCGAAGATGGGCTGGGTGAGCTGGCCTACGGCTGAGAGAAGCAGCTTGCCGGGGTTGATCACTGCGCTGCCCGCTGAGTTGGTCCATCCGGCCGTTCCCGAGAGCGTGATGCTGGGGAAGAAGGCGGCGCGGGCCGACTGGGTGTTGTAGAAGGCTTCCTCCATGGCGTGATGGGCCATGCGTATGTCGGGGCGCAGCTGCAGCATGGTGGCGGGCACGCCTACCTTCAGGAAGCGGGTGTCGAACATGCGCTGCCCGGTATCGCCCTGGGCCTGGGGATGGTGCAGGGCGGCACTGCCCCAGTTCTTGCGCTCTATGTGCTGCGGCGTGTCGGCCATCAGGCGGCAGAGGGCGTTCTCGGTGGAGCGGATGCTGCGGCGGGTATCGACAATCTGCGTTTTCACGTTCAGGTACGACGACTCCATCTGGTTGACGGCGGTACTGTAGGCCTTGCCGTTCTCGTAGAGCGACTTCTGCGTCTCCAGGGAGGCGCTCCAGAGGCTGTCGGTCATGGTGAGGATCTCCAGCTGGCGGTCGAGCAGCTGCAGCAGGTAGTACTGCTGGGCAACGGTGCTGATAAGGTTGGTACGCACGGCCTCCTCACGCATCTGAGCCTGCAGGAGTACGGCCTTCGAGGCCCGCTTCCGGCTGGTGATGGAGCCGAAGGCATCGACATCTACCGACAGCTGCAGCGGCAGGTTGTAGGTCTTCCCCCAGGGGTTGTCGTCGAACTTGGCCAGCGTTCCCTGCGGCGAGAAGTAGAGCGACGGCAGGTAGGCCATCTTGGCGGCCTTCAATGAAGTTTCGCTTTTCTCCACGGCTATGCGGGCGGAGTTCAGGTCGGTGTTGCTGGCCAGCACCCGCTCGATGAGCGACTGCAGGACGGGGTCGGTAAAGAACTCGCGCCACGACATCTCTGAAAGTGAAGCATCGTCTTCGGCGGAGAAACTACCGATTGCGCTGGTGCCGAAGGCATCGGCAGGGGCCTCGACGGGTGTCTCGTATTTGTCGTATAGGCCGCAGCCCGTGAGCATCAGGCAAGCGAGAACCCACCCCCAACCCCTCCCAAGGGGAAGGGGGGCTTGGTTAGTACCGAGGGTTGAATCCGTAGCAAAACTATTCAGACTTCCCTCCCCTTGGGAGGGGTTGGGGGTGGGTTTCCCCCCCTGGAACCGCTCGTGCAGCTTCTGAAACACGATGAAGAAGGCGGGTACGACGAAGAGCAGGGCCAGTGTGCCGACAGCCATACCAGCCGTGACACCGAGGGCAAGCACGCGGTTGCCGTTGGCACCTGCACCACCGGCGATGATAAGCGGAATCATGCCCGCAATCATCGTGACGACGGTCATCAGGATAGGACGCAAACGTTCCTGGCAGGCAGCAAAGGCTGCCTCGCGGATGCTGAGTCCCTGAGCACGGCGCTCGGAGGCAAACTCCGTGATGAGGATGGCCGTCTTGGCCAGCAGTCCGATGAGCATGATGACTCCCGTCTGCAGGTAGATATTGTTCTCCATACCAGGCAGATGGAGGAGCGAGACAAGCCAGATGGCACCGAACGAGCCCATCAGTCCGAAGGGTACGGAGAGCAGCACGGCCCACGGAGTGAACCATGAGTTGTAGAGAGAGGCAAGGATGAGGTAAATAAGGATGGCGCAGATGACGTAGATCAGGGCCGTGGCATTCGAGCCGCTGGCCTCCTCCACCTCTCGCGACATGCCGCCGTACTCATAGCCGTAGCCGCCGGGCATCGTCTCTTGGAACACCTCTGCGATGGCCTTGTGAGCATCGCCCTCAGAGAATCCGCTGGCAGTCATCACGCCGCAGGTGATGCTCTGGAAGAGGTTGAAGTGGTCGACGGAAGCCGAACCGACGATCTCCTTCAGCGTGACGAACTCAGAGATGGGTGCCATCTTGCCGCCTCTGACACGCACGAAGATATTGTTGAGTGACGACGGGTCGAGGCGATATTCGGGTGCGGCATTGGCCATGATACGATATACCTTGCCAAACTGATTGAAGTTGCCGACATACGAACCGCCGCAGTAGGCACCGAGCGTGCGTAGAACGGCTGCGGGCGTGACGCCGGCGCGGTCGCACTGGGTGGCATCGACATCGACCTGATATTTCGGGAATCGCTCTGAGTATGTCGACATGGCCATCATGATCTCTGGCCGCTCGTTCAGCTTGGCCAGGAACTGGTTAGCATCGTTGTTGAACTCCGACATCGGACGGTCCTGCATGTCCTGCAACACGAGGTTCACGCTGCTGTTGGAACCATAGCCGGGCACCTGCGGCATCTGGAAGGGGATGACCTTGGCATTCTTGATGTCCTTGCAGTCGAAGGCGAAGCGTCCGTAGACGAGCATGATGTTGTGGTTCATGCCCGGACGGTCGTCCCAGTTCTTCAGTCGGATGATGAGCGTGGCGTAGCAGCTGCCTGAACGGCCTGCCATCATGCCGTAGCCACTGACCACGGCATAGCTCTCCAGCTCAGGAATCTTCTTCACCTTCTCCTCCACCTTCTTCACAATCTCCTGTGTCTCGTGCAGGGTGCAACCCTCAGGAGCGCGCACCTCGGCAAAGAACACACCCTGGTCTTCCTGAGGCACCAGGCCGCTGGGCAAGCCACGCATGAAGATGACGAGCAGCACGGCGGCAACGGCAAGCAGCAAGGCGGAGATCCACGGATGCTTGATAAACTTGCTCACGCTCCGGCTGTATTTCTTGAGAATGGCATTGTAGCTGGCGGTGTATGCCTTGGTGACGTAGTAGTTGAGGTTCTTCTTCTCCTTCCCATCTTTAGAGTAGCGCATCATGATGGCACAGAGGGCGGGACACAGCGTCAGGGCTGACACGCACGACAGGCCGACAGCCGATGCCAGTGTGACGCCGAACTGCGTGAAGAAGGAGCCCGACGTGCCGGGCATGAAGGCCACGGGAATGAACACAGCCATGAAGACCAGCGTACAGGATATGACAGCCACCGAGACATCGCTCATGGCCTCACGGGTGGCCTGCTTGGCATCGCTGATGCCACTTTCAAGCTTTGCCATGACGGCCTCGACCACCACAATGGCATCGTCGACCACCGTACCGATGGCGAGGACAAGGGCGAAGAGCGTCAATATGTTGAGGGAGAAGCCTGCGAGCGAGACGATGGCGAAGGTTCCCAGCAGCGACACAATAATCGACAGCGAGGGGATGACCGTTGCCTTGAAGCTCTGCAGGAAGAAGTACACCACGAGGATGACGAGGAGGATGGCGATGATGAGCGTCTCCACCACGTTGTGAATGGCGGCAAAGAGGAAGTCGTCGCTCGTCTCGAGGATCTCGAACTCCAGCCCGGCGGGCATCGTCGGCTTCAGCTGCTCGTAGAGCTTGTTGATGCGGGCGTTCACTTCCGTCGCATTGGCACCAGGAGCCTGGAAGACCATGTAGATGGTGCCGGGCTGGCCGTCGATGTTGGACGTGAAGTTGTAGCTCACTGCACCAATCTCCACCTCGGCCACGTCGCTCAGGTGGAGCAGGTGACCACCGTCGCTGGGGCGCAGGACGATGTCGTTGAATTCCTCGACGGTCTTCAGCGTGCCTTTGTACTCCATCGAATACTGATAGGCATTCTCGCTCTGCTCACCCAGTGATCCGGTAGCAGCGACAAAGCTCTGACCGCCGATAGCTGCAAACACGTCGTTGGGCTCCAGGCCGTACTGTGCCATCACGTCGGGCTTCAGCCAGATGCGCAGGGCGTAGGTGTTTCCCAAAGCCATCACGTCGCCCACGCCCGTGATACGCATCAGTCGGGGACGCACGTTGATGTCGATGTAGTTGGCGATGAAGT
>ODAI013982244.1_pt1 | contig 10301 bp, 9 predicted proteins | sample 1539321 | NCBI WGS metagenome assembly ODAI01 (sample SAMN02144231, study PRJEB22623) | gut metagenome | biome: sheep rumen | host: Ovis aries | place: New Zealand | reverse complement strand
TTCCGCTTCACGCTGACGACCAACGGCGTGGGGGTCACCGACGAGGTCATCGAATGGGCAAACAGGGAATGCCACAATGTCGTCCTCTCCCTCGACGGAAGAAAGGAAGTCAACGACCGTTTCCGCGTGGACATCAAAGGGCGCGGAAGCTATGACACCATCGTCCCGAAATTTCAGAAATTCGTGAAGGAGCGCGGCGGCAGGGGCTACTACATGCGCGGAACCTTCACACATTTCAACCCGGATTTTACGAACGATATTTTCCATATGGCGGACGACCTCGGCTTTACGGAGCTGTCCATGGAGCCGGTGGTTGCCTCGCCCGATTCTCCCTCTGCTCTTACAAAGGAAGATCTTCCCGTTATCCTCGAGCAGTACGAGATCCTTGCAAAGGACATGATCCGGAGAGAAAAAGAGGGGAAGCCGATCACCTTCTACCACTATATGATCAACCTTGAGCACGGCCCCTGTATCTACAAAAGGATATCGGGGTGCGGCTCCGGAACGGAGTACATGGCCGTCACCGCATGGGGAGACCTGTATCCGTGCCATCAGTTCGTCGGCGATCCGGACTACCGCCTCGGCGATATCTGGAACGGGGTCACGAACGAAGCAGTCAGGGAATCCTTCCGCACCTGCAACGCGTACGCAAGAGAAGAGTGCAGGGACTGCTGGGCAAAGCTGTACTGCTCCGGCGGTTGCGCCGCAAACGCGTATCATTCCACGGGCGATATCCACGGGGTATACGAGTACGGGTGCGAGATCTTCAAGAAGAGGATCGAATGCGCGATCATGATCAAGGCGGCACTCGGACAGATGGAAAATACTTGATTTTTTGCTTGAACAGGATTAAAAGGCGTGTTATTATAGAAATCCGTGGGATTCGTCCCGGTTTCATCACAATCCTTGTTCCCGCTTCAGGCGCGGGAGCCGGAGACCAGAAGGAGGTAGCACATGAGCAAATACGAATTAGCCGTTGTTGTGAATGCGCAGATTGATGATGATGCGAGAACCGCAGTTGTTGACAACTGCAAGGCACTTGTCGAGAGATTCGGCGGCGTTATCACGAACGTCGAAGAATGGGGCAAGAAGAAACTGGCTTATGAAATCCAGAAGATGAATGAAGGCTTCTACTATTTCATCCGTTTCGATGCTGAAGGTTCTGCCATCGCAGAAATCGAAAGCCGTATGCGCATTATGGACAATGTCATCAGATATCTGTGCGTTAAACAGGACGAGGCATAAGAAAGAAGAGGACTTCTAATGAACAGAGTTGTTCTTATGGGCCGTTTAACGAGAGACCCTGAAGTGAGATATTCGCAGGGCGACAATTCGATGGCGATTGCAAGGTATACCCTTGCAGTGGACAGGAGACGCAGCCGCAGTAATACGGGCAGTCAGGACCAGCAGACCGCAGATTTCATTTCCTGCGTTGCATTCGGCAAAAGTGCCGAATTCGCGGAGAAATACCTGCATAAGGGAACCAAAATCTGCGTTGAAGGCCAGATCAGGACAGGCAGCTATACGAACAGGGACGGCGTGAAGGTTTATACGACCGAGGTCGCCGTTGACAACCAGGAATTTGCCGAGAGCAGAAACGCCCAGGGCGGCGCGGCAGATTATCCGGACGCAGGCGGGTTCGACAGAGGCGGTTATTCCGCACCTTCGAGACAGAGCGCGCCGGCAGAGCAGCCTTCCGGAGTAATCGACGGGTTTATGAATATTCCCGACGGGATCGACGAGGAGCTTCCGTTTACCTGATGAGCAGTGTCTTTTGCTTTGATATGTGTGCGGCACGATAAGCGTACCGCAGTCAGGAGGAAACAATGCCTTTTAACAGAAATGAAAAGAGCGATGCGCCTTTCAAGAGAAAGCCTAATTTCCACAGAAAGAAGAAGGTTTGTGTCTTCTGCGGAAAGGACAGCGCGATCGATTATAAGGACGCAGCAAAGCTGCGCAAGTACATCTCCGAAGGCGGGAAGATCCTTCCCCGCCGCATCACCGGCACATGCGCTACTCATCAGAGAGCGCTGACAACGGCGATCAAGAGAGCACGCCATATGGCGATTCTCCCTTACACAGAGAGATAATGCGGTTTCAGCACTGCAGAAAAGCTCAGAGCAGACAATGCATCCCCGGTCATCTGACCGGGGATGTTTATGTTCTTAAGCTTTTTATATACATACCGCCGGCCGCAGTATGGTAAACTATATATAACTATGTAATTTGATGACGGAGGCGGCAGGATCCGGCAAGATGAGGCAATCGGCATATAACAACAATATCCGCAGGACAATTCTGATTGTTGAGGACGAGTACATCAATCAGCAGATCCTCGGCAATATCGCAAAAGACCAGTATGACGTGCTGTATGCGAACAACGGACTTGAGGCGCTTGAGACTATCCGGTCGTTAAAGACAAGGCTCTCGCTCATTCTCCTGGATCTGATAATGCCGGGGATGAACGGCTATGAGCTTCTGGAAATCCTGGGAAAGAGCGATACGCTTTCAAGGATTCCCGTCATTGTCCTGACAGGAGAGAAGAGTGCGGAGCTGAAAAGCTTTCAGCTCGGCGCTGTCGATTTTATCACCAAGCCCTTTGACATGCCGGATATCATAATGGCCAGGATCCGGCGCAGCATCGCGCTCTCGGAGGATACCTACATCATCCAGACGACGCAGCTGGACGAGGTGACGCAGCTCTATACGAGAGAATACTTTTTTACCTATGCCAGGCAGCAGACCGACCTGGATCCCGACAGGGTAAGGGATGCGCTGGTGCTGAACATCAGTCATTTCCATCTCGTCAATGAGATGTACGGAAGAGACTTCGGCGATACCGTGCTGCGGGCGGCAGCCGGGGCGATATCGGAGTATCTGCGGCAGGCCGGCGGGATTGCGGGCAGGCCGGAGGGCGACACATTCTATGTCTTCGCGGATCACCGCGACTCCCACGCACCTCTCCTGGAGGCCATAGAGAGCGCCTTCTCGGGACTCGGGAGCGGGGCGAGACTGAGAATCCGCATGGGCGTCTGTCCGGGGGACGGCGCGGCAGTGGAGCTTGAACACCGGTTTGACCGCGCTGCGCGGGCATGCCACTCGCTTCGGAACAATTATCTTGAAAATGTGGCCTTCTTCTCGAATGAGATGCATGAGAGAGAGCTGTACAGCGAAAGACTGATCGCGGATGTGGACGATGCGATCGGCCAAAGGCACCTGCAGGTCTGGTACCAGCCAAAATACGCGGTCCAGGGCAGCGAGCCGGTCCTTGGCAGCGCGGAGGCGCTGATCCGGTGGGAACACCCGCAGCTTGGCACCATCCGTCCCGGAACCTTTATTCCTCTTTTTGAAGAGAACGGTCTCATCCGGCGGCTCGACCGGTATGTGTGGACGATGGCGGCGGAGCAGATCCGCAGCTGGAAGGACAGTCTCGGGGTTTCGGTCCCGGTATCGGTCAATGTATCGAGGGTGGACCTGTTCGACCCGCTTCTGGAAGAGACACTCCTCGGAATCCTCGGGGAGTACGGGCTGACTCCCGAGGATCTTCTGCTGGAGATCACGGAATCCGCCTATACGGACAACTCGGGCCAGGTGCTCCGGGCAGTTGAAATGCTGCGAAGGGACGGCTTTAAGATCGAAATGGACGATTTCGGTTCCGGCTATTCCTCCCTCAATATGCTCAGGTCCATACCGGTGGACGCGATCAAGCTTGACATGAAGTTTATCTGCAACATCACCACGAGCGGCGTGGACAGGCAGCTGGTCCACCTGATTATGGAAATAGCGAAATTCATGGGCGTCCCCGTGGTCGCGGAGGGCGTTGAGAATAAGGAGCAGATGGAGTTTTTAAAGGATGCGGGAGTCGATATCATTCAGGGCTATTACTTCTCAAAGCCTTTGACGCCGCAGGTGTTTTCGGAACTTATAAAGGAAGCGCGCACAGCGCATCGGATCGGAGGACAGAATGCTGACAATTGACGCATTAAAGGAACTGGGTGTCAACACGCAGGAAGGTCTTACAAGATGCATGAACAATGAGGCGTTTTATCTGCGCCTTGTGGGCATGGGCCTTAAGGACGGGGGTTTTGAAAAGCTGGAGGGCGCGGTTTCCGAAGGGAACCTGGACGCTGCCTTTGAGGCGGCCCATGCGCTCAAGGGGGTTCTCGGGAACCTCGCACTGACGCCTATTTACGGGCCTGTCAGCGAGATGACAGAGCTCCTTCGTGCAAGGACACAGACGGACTATGCCCCGTTTATCGAAAAGATCAGGGACGAGAGAGCAAAGCTCCTTTCGCTCCTGGACTGAGCCTTGCGGGAGCAGGCCCCGGTCAGTGAATATTCATACAGGGGAATAATCAGATTGCAGGAAGATAATAAGCAGAGCGCGCGCAGGACCGGAAAGGGGCGCGCGTATCTGCAGGATTTTCATAAGACAGAAGAGGGCGGCTATCGCTATGAGGGCGCGGTTTACCGCGCGGACTGCTCCGTGCAGGAGCTTCAGGGATCGGTGACAGGGCAGATCCTTCTTGCCGGCACCGCTCTTGTTTTTGCGGTGCTTGCGGGGTGCTTTCCCCCGGCAGTTATGGGCAGCAGGCTGTATATCCTGCTTCCTTTTGCCGCTGAGCTTTTCTTTGCCTTCAGCCTCCTCTACCGCAGCGCCCGGATCCGGATGCACGGCGCGGACGGAACTCTTCGCGCCTATATCTATGCGCAGACCTGCGGGAAGCTCCCTCTTCACGCGGGCCTTCTTACAGCGTTTGCCGGCGTCACTGCCGGTGCAGACCTGGTCTGGCTGATCCTCTCAAAGGGACAGCTCTCCCTTCTTTTGCTCGTCTGGCTGATTCTGCAGGCAGGCGTGATCTTACTTTCCATCCGGTTCAAGGCAGCCTGTGCCAATATAACCTGGCGGGAAGAATAAGCAATAATACACAAACATCTTACGCAATTTTTGTGAAAACTGCTCTAAGTAAGTGCCTGCTACTTGTATTATAATATTTATTTGTGAAAAGCCGTTTCACGGACTGTATTCCTGTATGCAATACCTGCGAGCGGGGAGAAATCCGCGGCCGGCTGATATTAACTTTTATGATGGAGGTATTTCATGAAAAAGAGAAGTAAGATCCTTGCGGTCCTTCTTGCGGCTACCATGACTGCCGGCCTTGTCTCCGCATGCGGCGGCAAGAAGGCAGAAGAGCCTGCTCCGGCTCCGGCAGCACAGGAGGAAGCTCCTGCAGAGGAAGAGGCTCCGGCTGAAGAGGAAGCTGTCGAAGAAGAGGCTCCCGCTGAAGAAGAGGCTCCTGCAGAGGAAGAGGCAGCTGAGGAAGAGGCTCCTGCAGAAGAGGAAGTAAAGGAAAAGATCGCTTCCGAGGATACACCTCTGGTAGTCGGCTATTCCCCGTTCTCCAGCAAGTTCTCCCCGTTCTTCGCAGAGACTGCGTATGACCAGGATGTCCAGACCTTTACACAGCTCGGACTTCTTAACAGTGACCGTATGGGAGCCATCATCTATAAGGGCATCGAGGGCGAGACCATTCCTTACAACGGCACGGATTATACCTATTACGGACCCGCTGATCTCGAAGTTACCGAGAATGAAGACGGCACGGTTTACTATGATTTCAAGCTCCGCGACGATATCGTCTTCTCCGATGGCGAGCCGCTGACGATTGATGACGTTATTTTCTCCATGTATGTTGTCTGCGATCCCACTTATGACGGATCCGCAACACTTTTCTCACAGCCGATCGAGGGTCTTGCCGAGTATCGTTCCGGTATGGACACACTGTTCAACCTTCTGACAGCTGCCGGAAAGGATAATACAGATTTCACTTACTGGACAGAAGAGCAGCAGACTGCTTTCTGGGAAGATGTCGACCAGGCCGGCGAGGCTTTCGCACAGAGCATTGTTGATTTCTGCAAGGGCCGCGGCTACAACGAGGAAGACGACAGTGTTGCGGCATGCGCTGCAAACTGGGGCTTCACACTTGAGGATGAGGCTACGGCAAAGGATTTCTGGGATGTGATGGTCGAGAGCTATGAAGGCGATCTTACAGCTCTTTCCGAGACCGAGAATGCAGGAGCAACTCTTGCCGATCTCATGAATGATTACGAGGCTTATACAGTCGGTGTCGAGACCGGTGAATCCGCTCCCAACATCAGCGGTATCCAGAAGATCAACGATTATGAGCTTCGCGTTGTTGCGACGCAGGTCGACGCTACCATGATTTATCAGCTGGCAGTCGCGATCTCCCCGCTGCACTACTATGGCGATCCGGAACTGTTCGATTATGACAACAATTCCTTCGGATTCCCCAAGGGCGATCTTTCCCTTATTCGCGCGAAGACAACCGAGCCTCTGGGCGCCGGTCCGTACAAGTTCATCAAGTTCGAGAACGGCGTAGTCAACTTCGAAGCCAACGAGAACTATATCTTCGGCGAGCCCAAGACAAAGTACCTCAACTTCCGTGAAGTTCAGGATACCGATAAGCTCAACGGCGTTGTTACCGGAACCATCGATATCACAGATCCTTCCTTCAGCACCGACACTGTTTCCGCTATCGAGCAGACCAACGGCGGCGAGCTGACAGGCGATGTCATCTCCACTGATACCGTTGACAACCTCGGCTATGGTTATATCGGAATCAACTCTCACAACGTCTCAGTCGCAGGCGAGCCCGGAAGCGATGCCTCCAAGAACCTTCGCCGTGCACTTGCAACCATCTTCTCCGTATACCGTGATGTCGCTATCGACTCCTACTACGGCGAGAGAGCAAGCGTTATCAACTATCCTATTTCCAATACATCCTGGGCTGCTCCGCAGGCTACGGACGACGGTTATCAGATTGCCTTCTCGGTCGATGTGAACGGCGATCCCATCTATACTTCCGATATGTCCGCTGATGACAAGTATGCTGCAGCTAAGGAAGCAGCACTCGGATTCCTTGAGGCAGCAGGCTACACCATCGAGGACGGCAAGGCAACCGCAGCTCCCGAGGGCGCGAGCCTTGAGTATGAAGCTATGATCCCCGCGGACGGCGCCGGCGACCATCCTTCCTTCATGATCCTTACACTGGCTAAGGAAGCGCTTGCAGAGATCGGCATCAACCTGATCGTCAATGACCTTTCGAACTCCTCTGATCTTTGGACAGCACTCGAAGCGGGCCAGGGCGAAATCTGGTGCGCAGCATGGGGCGCAACCGTAGATCCTGATATGTATCAGATCTACTACTCCGACATTGCCAACGGCGGTGCTCAGGCAGGCGGCTCCAACTACATGTATCAGATCGAGGATCCTGATCTCGACGAGATGATCCTGGATGCAAGAGCTTCAACCGACCAGACATACCGCAAGGCGATGTACAAGGCCTGCCTTGACACCATCATTGACTGGGCATGCGAGGTTCCTGTATATCAGCGTCAGAACGCGATCATCTTCAGCACTGAGCGCGTGAACATGGATACTGTCACACCGGATATCACAACCTTCTACAAGTGGTATGCGGAAATCGAGAAGATCGAACTGAACTGATTTTTCCCAGCAGAGATTCCCGGTTTTGAGTTTCCGGGAACCGAATAGATTTGCAGCCGCGCCTGTGGCCCACACAGGCGCGGTTTTTCGCCCAAATCCCAAAAAAAGTCCGTAAGGAGTCAGAAATTGAGAAAGTACATCATTAAAAGGTTGCTGCTGTCTGCAGTAATCCTTGTGTTTGTCGCGTTTATTATATATGTCCTCATGCGTTCGCTTCCCACCTCTTATCTTGAGCAGGTTGCGAGGGCAAAGTCCCAGCAGCCCGGTTCGAAGAGCTTCGAGGAGTGGATGGAACAGCTGTCTGCCACTTATGGAATGGACAAGGGAATTATTCCGGGATTCTTCGCGTGGTGCGCAAAAGCGCTGCGCGGCAATTTCGGTGACAGCTGGCGCTGGACGGTTCCCGTGACGGAGAAATTCCACGATACAGTGTGGCTCTCCTTTGTCATGGGCGGCATCGCCTTCATTTTCGAGCTGCTGATAGCAATCCCTCTCGGAGTACTGGCAGCGACAAAGCAGTACAGCCGCACGGACTACGCGATAACGGTTATCGCCCTTGCGGGTATTTCACTTCCCACATTCTTCTTTGCTTCCCTGTTGAAGCTCCTCTTCTCGGTAAAGCTCGGATGGTTTGACCTAGGAGGACTTGTGGGCAGAAACTATGAGCGCCTGAGCCCGATGGGACAGATTCTCGACAAGGCGGATCATCTCGTCCTGCCGATCGTGACGCTGGTGGTTATCAGCGTCGGTTCACTGATGCGTTATACACGTACGAATATGCTGGAGGTCCTGAATGCGGATTACATCAGGACTGCCCGCGCGAAGGGCCTGTCGGAGAACAGAGTTATTTTCCACCACGCCTTCCGCAACACACTGATCCCGCTGGTTACGATTATCGGCGGATCTCTGCCGGGACTGTTTTCCGGAGCACTGATCACGGAAACACTGTATTCCATCCCCGGCATCGGATATACATCCTATCAGTCCATGGTTTCCGGAGACATTCCGTTCTCCATGTTTTATCTTGTGTTCCTGTCGATCCTGACACTTTTAGGAAACCTGATATCGGATATTCTGTACGCGGTCGTTGACCCGCGGGTACGGATATCCTGACAGTAAAGCGAATTCAGAGGTAGATAAAATGGGAAACACGGATAACAGGGACAACCCTGAAAACATTACAAACAAAGAATTAGAAAACAACGCGCAGAATGCAGAGTATTCACTCAACGACGACCGCCGGGTCAAAACCCTTTCTCCCGGCGCCCTTGTCGTAAAGCGCTTTATCAGAAACCGCGTCGCAGTTACCGGAATGATTATTCTGGCCTTTATGTTTATCTTCTCGTTTATCGGCGGAGCGATCACTCCCTATAAAGAGGACCAGCTCTTCTACCGGTATGACGAGCAGAAAAAGCAGTACGCAGGCGTGACGCAGAATTCGGAGCTGAGGTATGTGCAGGACGGATCCTTCTCCTCTCTGGCACAGGCGCAGTTCCTCCTTGCGCAGATTAAAAACACAGACACATTTAAGGTAAAGGGAACAGAGTATACCTACGAAAAGGTGAATGACGAATTCTTCGTCATTTATGAGGAAGGTAAGGAAGAGCCCGTAGCCTGTGCGACCTATGATATCATCAGCTCCAGTACGGGCAATGAAAAGCTCCCCTTCCCCCTGCAGTACGCAATTCTGGTGGCTGCCAACAGCGGAGAATCCTCCTTTGAACTGGACGGACAGACCTATGAGGTCTTCGGCGACGGCACCGTCACATTAAACGGGGAAGAAATCGCCTACGCGAGCAGGTACATTGTCCAGCCCATTATGTCCGACGTCTTCCTCACAAGGGGTTTTAAGGAAGAGCTCATTGAATCGATTGAGGCCGGTGAGGAGGAGTTCCACTATGTGGACACCGACGGACTCGAGGCAGACTATTTCATTACCTTTAATCCGGCCAGCAGCAACTGGTCGGTCCTGCAGACCGCTCAGACCAAGGTCTTTGACACCTATGCATCGCCTTCCAAAGAGCACATTCTCGGAACGGACCGCAACGGAATGGACATGCTGACCCGTCTTATGTACGGCGGCAGAGTATCTCTGTATATCGGCTTTATTGTTGTTATCATTGAGACAGGTCTCGGCGTTATCTTCGGCGGAGTCGCCGGTTACTTCGGCGGATGGGTTGACAACCTGATCATGCGTATCGTCGATATTTTCTACTGCATTCCCTCGACCGCCATTATCATCATTCTCGGCGCGGCGATGGATGCGATGAGAGTCGACCCCCAGATCCGAATGATCTACCTGATGCTGATTCTGGGATTCCTTGGCTGGCCGGGCATCGCCCGTATGGTCAGAGGCCAGATCCTCTCCTTAAGGGAGCAGGAGTTCATGACGGCGACAGAGGCGTGCGGAATCCGGGCATCCCGCAGGATTTTCCGCCATCTGATCCCGAATGTAATCCCCCAGCTGATCGTTATCAGCACAATGAGCCTTGGTTCCACGATTCTGACGGAAGCAACGCTCTCCTTCCTGGGACTGGGCGTAAAGTTCCCGTTCGCCTCCTGGGGCAATATCATCAACGATGTCAACGACACCTTCGTACTGACAAATTACTGGTTCATCTGGATTCCTGCCGGTGTCTGCCTGCTGCTGACCGTTCTGGCATTCAATCTCGTGGGCGATGGCCTGCGCGATGCGTTCGACCCCAGAATGAAGCGATAATATCATCTAATACAGGATAAGGAGCAGCCTCATGGCTAAGAATAAAGAAGGTTA
>ODAI010279677.1_pt1 | contig 10301 bp, 9 predicted proteins | sample 1539321 | NCBI WGS metagenome assembly ODAI01 (sample SAMN02144231, study PRJEB22623) | gut metagenome | biome: sheep rumen | host: Ovis aries | place: New Zealand | reverse complement strand
TCCTGCAGATATGTACATCTTCCTTGCGACTACTTTCTTTCCGCCCACATAGAAGTAGTGAACTTTTCCCTTCTTGGCCGCTGCTCTGAACTTCTTCATGGCAGATCTGGGTTTCACTCCGAGTTCTGCATCGAGGATCACTTCGATGCTCATCTCATCCATGTTCGCTCCCTGGAATTCCATCTTCGGTCTCTTCCCCGGTATGTTGTGGGTTGCCCACCTTGCGGAGTATGACCTTTTCATTTTTCTGAAGGAGAACACCTGCTCCGAGCTTACCCGGAAGGTAATGTCTCCCCATTTTGCTATCGTTGCCATAACCACACCTCCTATGCTTCTGACTTGGTGGTCTTACCGCCCACGCTATCGGTGTGCTTATGGTTTTTCAGTGAGATCGCTCCTACGGTCACATCTGCCTTCGCAGGAACCTTGACCGATCCGTCTGTCTCGACCTCTCCATCGAGTATGATCTTTGATGCGTGAATTGTTACCGCCGAGCCGTCATATCCTATGTATGCCTCTCCGAACGCATCTCCGAGTTCCTTCCTGAAGCCATCAGATACCGGTGGCTGATTCGAGCCGTTCCAGTATCGCCCCAGGACGATTCCTGCAGATTGTCCGTTCGATAAATGCAGGACGAGGACTTCCTGCCCCACATTCGGCATTTTGTACTCATCCGTGAATGAGAAGACCGGGAACTCTCCTGTGGTGGAGTTGTCGAGATCAGGATATGTCACACTGACCATTCCTTTTGCCGCATTCACGGAGGATACTCTGCCGATTCTTATCAGTCTTTCTGCCATGCCTTGTTCCTCCTATGAGAATGTTCCTTCGTCTACCCATCCGTAGACATTGGATGTCTTGTCGGTATGTACCAGATGCCAAGGATGCGCTCCGCCGTTACCCTTGCAGGTAGGATCCAGAGTTATCTTTGCAGGACCCGGCTTCGCATTGGAACCTTTCGCCCCTGCGTAGCTGCTCACATAATGTGTTCCGCCGTTGAATTGAACGATATCGCCCTTCTTGTATGACTTTCCTGCCGGTGCTGATGCCGCCGCCTTCTTCGGTGCAGGAACTGCAGTATTGACGAGCCTTCTCTGGCACTTGTGCATCTCGATTGATTGCTTTGTTGCGGATCCGCCCACCGTGATGGTGGAACTATCCACGAAGTATTTTCCGTTCGCCTTACCCATTCCGGTGACCTTGACGGTTACTCCGGCACAGATCTTCGGGTTCGGGAATATGTCTGCAGATATCGTGGTTGCGCCCTGGTTCGACTTATTCACCTTTGCCGCCGCCTTGTAGTAGGCATCCTCCACACTATCTGCAGTCTCACTGATACGAAGCACTCGGCTACCCGGTGCATCTTCAGCTTTGAAGCCGAGATATATGCTGATCTCTTCACTGTCCTTGCCGGACTTGTAGGAGATCCTCGCTCCGGTGTAGATTCCTGCGAGCGTGTCCGTAAAATCCCAGTGATCATCCACGAAGGAAGTTCTCTTCAGGGTTGCCACCGCTTTCTTCTGCTCCATGGCTCCCTGATCATAGATCGCTATAGCTCCTGCGTAGACCTTCATGCTGATTCCGTACTTATCGCAGATCTCATATAAGAATGCACAGTCTGTTTTGTCTGACTGCTCCATCTCATTGATCTTGATGGTTGGCGCTGAATACTTCAGCGTCAGTCCGTACCTTGTGGCGATCTCCTGGGCGATACCCTGAATGGTGACTCCCTTCCATGTCTTGGTTCTCTCACGCACTCTGAATGATTCATCATTCGGCACGGCCACACACCCAAACTTCGCCACCATGGGTCCGCCTGAAAAGCGGATATCATCCATGGTGAACTTACCGAGCGGAAGTGTGAGATCCTTTCCGTCCTTCTTCCAGTTGTGGAAGATGAAGGATCCGATCACCTTGTCACCTTTTGTCGGGTACCACTTACCGAGCCAGTTCGCATTGATGTTCTGAAGCTGAATATCTAATTGATCGCTGCTCCCTGATGCCACATCGGTGTATTTTACTGATTCGAGGTAGTTCTTCAGCTGTTTCGTGACATTCTTGCCGTTAAACTTGAAGGCCGCCTCGGCTTTTCTTGGATTGTCACTCATTCATCGTCTACCTCCGTGGTTTGCGAATAGGTTGCGCTGTCTTCCCCGTCCGTATCCTGTCTCCAGAACGGAGCATCTTCGTCCGTTTCTTCAGGAAGATCAGGCACAGTGAGAACCGTGCCTGACGAAAACCTGAGGACATCTATATGCTCCCAGTTCGCTTCGATGAGGTAGCGCATATACTTTTCTGCGCCATACAATTTGTAGGCGATCAGATCCCAGGTATCGCCCTGGATGGTTGTGTATGTCCTTGCCATGCTCTACCTCCCTTATGCGAAGCTGACACGCTTGTTCTTGCGCATCCATTCGTTCATCATCTTCTCGAATTCCTCCTGACTTGTCTTGTTCGCCTCTTGGATAGTCTCCTGATCTGCGTTTCCTTCGATCACATATGTCGGATTGAAGTTGAAGGTCGGATTCGATGTCTGGTTTGTTGTGTTGTTGTTTGTTGTACCTCCTGAAAGGTTGTCGATGGTCTCTCCGATGACTCCGCTTCTGGATTCCATTCTCGGAGCAGTCATATCTCTCATCTGCTGACTCTGTTCCTGAACCGGTTGAGTCATGGCCTGTGCTGCAGTCTGAACATCTGACGTTCTGTTCTGCATACCGATGGCCAGTCCTTCGCCGGTGTACTGTCCGGATTCGATCATCAGCTGTGAAGGCGAGTGTATCTGCAGAGCATTGTTCACGGCCTGTGCTGCGCTCTGGGCGATGCGTGTTGCCGTAGCCTGCACCTGTGCCGCCATGGAGTTCATTCCATTGATGAGACCCTGCATCATATTCTGTCCGCTTGATGTCAGGTCGATACTGAATGCCTGGCGCACTCCGTTCGCCGTCATCGTAGCGATCATGATGATCTGCGTTCCGCCCATTCTGATGACTCCGACCATTGCCATAGTCTTTGTCTGGGTTTCCGCCTGCGCCTGCGTCATGTTCTGGCTGATATTGTTCAGAAGTGTTCTGAATGCCAGAGATCCTGCTGCCGATGCCACTGCAAGCGCTGCGAGCGCTACCGCCATCTGTCTTGCGGATTCTACGCTCTTGGTCATGCCTGTTGCCAGGACTACCGATGCCGCTCCTGCTCTGGTCATAGGTGCCACGATCTGAATGAGTGATGCGCTCATAGGTGCTACCGCTGCTCCGAACCTTGTGAATGCCATTGTGGCTATCAGTGTAGAAGATCCGAGAACTATCGCCTGTGTTCTGAAGGTAGTTATTGCAAGGTTGATTCCTGTCAATGCCAGGAGTACCGCCGCAAGTGCTACCGTCATAGCCACAAGAACTACTGTGGTCGCTCCTATTGAAGCTGCAAGCGCTACCGTGGCTGCTGTTCCTGCGACTACTGCCGCTGCGTATGGAACTATCGCCAAAGTCACCGGAGCGAATGCAAGGGCGAGCTTGCCCATTGCGAGTACCATGCCGTCTGTACTTCCCTTCATGGTCTTCAGTCCTTCAGCCGCTGCCGAGGACGATGCTCCGATGATTGCTACTGCTGCCGCTACTGCGGTCATCTCTAATGCGAGCGGAGCGAACGCCAGATCTGCTCCGGCTGCCGCAAGTGCTAACGCTCCAAAACCGAGAGCCGCCGCTCCTGCTCCTGCTCCTGCCGCCACTGCTCCGGCTGCGAATACACCCATCGCCGCACCGAGTTCGAGGATCGCTACTGCACCAGATGCTCCGTACTGAGAGAGCGAAGGCAGTGCGAGTGAAATGATCAGGAGAGCCGCTGCCGCTACTGCCGCTGCCGCACTCACTACGAGAAGTCCTGCTCCGAATACTGCGAGAGCCGCTCCGCCTGCCATGAGTAAAGGCGCTAATGCTCCGGCCGCCGCTCCGAATGCCAGGATGATCGCTACTAATGCCACGAGCATCACTATAGCTCCGGCTCCTGCATTCGATAACATGATCGCCGTATTCGCCATGAGTGCCATCGCTGCAGCTGCCACGAGAAGCCCTGCTCCAAGGAGAAGCATTCCTGCTCCACCAGTCACGAGCATCGGACCCAGAAGAGCCGCTACTGCCATGAATGCGATCAGACCGATTGCCAGTCCTGCGAACATTGCTATCGCTCCGGTTCCTGCATTCGTGAGCGTGATTGCGCAGTAGGTCATGATTGCCATGCCTGCCGCTGCGAGAAGTATTGCCGCACCGAATGCGATCAGTCCGGGCGCTGCCGCCGCCAGTTGCGTTCCGAAGGCTCCGGCTATTGCCATCATGCCTGCCATTCCGCCGATCATAAGTGCGAGCGCTGCGAATGCAAGAGGACCTGCATTGCCGAGCTGAATTGCTGCATATGACATGATCGCCATTGCCGCCGCCGTCATGAGCATTGCTGCTCCGAATGCGATCAGACCCTGCTGACTTGCCTGCAGTTCGGGTCCGAGTTTTGATGCTATTGCCATCAGGGCGATGATTCCGGCTGTCATGGCTACGAGCGCCACTGCTGCTCCGGGTCCTGCTTCTGATATCCTTTGAGCTGCATCCACTAAAAGCCAGATGCCTGCTGCCGCAAGTGCGAAGCCTGCTCCTACTCCGAGGATATTCTTTGCGGTTGCCGACATTGTCTTTCCTGCAGCGCCGATTCCCTTTGCCGCTCCCGGTACCGCCTTACCTGCTCCCTTGAATGCGGTCACAAATCCTTTTATGGATCCGCCGATTCCGTCAAAGATTGCGAAGCCTCCGACTAATGCCGGAAGGAGTGCGAGTACCTTCTTGAAAGGTTCGACTTCATCATCTCCCAGGAAGTCCTTATAACTTCCGAATGCAGACTTGATAGCCTGCCAGAAATACTGAACTGCTTCGATGGCTGATTCTTTCAGAGCCGGTGCATTGTCCACCATACCTTTTGCGAATTCCACCATCAGTTTTCCACCGGTTACGATCATTCGAGGGATGAGCCTGATTGCCGCATTCAGAAGAGCGGTTCCGAGCCTTGCCATCGCAGATCCAAGCTCCGGCGATTTTCCGTCTATACCATCGATGAGAGCCTCGACTATGTCCGCCGCACCGTTTATGAAGTCAGGCGCTGCGTCTCCGATCTTGACCACACCGTTTGCCAGGACATCTCCTATCGCACTGGCGAGTCCTTCGAAGCCTCCGCTGTCGAGAGCCTCCTGAAGGATACCTATCTGGTCTTTTCCGAAGGTTACCCATTCCCTCAGGGGTCCTTGCATATTTTCGTACAGTGAAATGCCGAAGCCTTCCGCTGCACTCTTCAAGAGGGTTATGTCACCCTCCAAGTTGTCCAATTTAATCGCCGCCATCTCTGCGGCCTTGCCATTACAGTCATCTATGGCTCCTGCCAGTTTCTCGAAGTCCTGATCAGAGGAATTCACAATGGCGAGCCATCCTGCCATGGAGTTCTTTCCGAATATTGCCGCCGCTGCGGCCGCCTGTTCTGATTCTGATAGACCGTTCATCTTCTGACGGAGATCTATCATAGTGTCTCGCAGATTTATGGATCCATCTTCATTCTTCACCATGGCGATGTTGTATCTATCCATGTAGGTCTGCATCTGCTTTGTAGGCTTTGCGAGGTTTGTCAATCCTGTTCTGAGTGCCGTACCTGCAGAAGATGCTTTGATACCTGCGTTCGCCATGAGACCGAGTGCGATAGATGTATCCTCTGCGGAGATTCCTAACGCTCCGGCTACCGGTGCTGCATACTGGAACGATTCACCGAGCATTGCGACATTCGTGTTCGCATTACTACTTGCCGCAGCCAGTACATCCGCAAAATGTCCGGAGTCTTTCGCTGATAATCCGAAAGCGGTCAGAGCATCCGTCACGATATCAGATGTCAGGGCGAGATCCTCTCCTGATGCCGCTGCCAGGTTCATGATGCCTCCGATACCATTGATCATATCTTCGGACTTCCATCCTGCCATTGCCATGTATTCCATGGCGGCTCCTGCTTCGGTTGCGGAGAAGGATGTTGTAGCTCCCATCTCTTTAGCCTTGGCTTTCAGTGCTTCGAACTCTTCCCCGGTTGCTCCTGATATGGACTGGACGGTTGACATCTGCGCTTCAAAGTCTTTTCCTACGCTTACGGCATAGCCACCGAGAGCGACCGCCGCAGTTCCTGTTGCCGCAAGTGCGGCCGCAGTTGCCTTGGCGGCTACTCCGATGCCCTTCAATGCCATAGTTCCGACTTTTCCTGATACACCGAGACCAGAGAGACCAGACTGAGCGCCCTTGATAGCGTTTCTGAACGAGCCTTCGAGCTGTCCGGCTATTTTAATGGCTATATCATATTCGCTCATTTCTGCTTCATCTCCTTCTGTAATTCTTTGAGATCATCACACAGATCCAAAAGTTCGAAGATAGACATCCTCTCGAACTTATCCCAGTCTGAATTGAGATTCATGGATAGTGTGAGACATAACTTCCTCAGGTCTCTTGCGTCATCGAGCTTTATTCTTCTGCGTAGAAAAAACCCGTGACTGTGTTCTTGATCTTTGTAGCATCCTTCGGACGAAGGCGCTCATAAAACTCGATCGGGTACTTGGTGCATTCCGCTGCGATGATCAGCGCATAGTGAAGGCTGCTCTCCGGCATGATCTGAACATCGCCAGATGCCGTGAGGACCTTGTTCGCTTTGATCATTGTCTTTGCGGTTACATCTTCAAGTCCTGAAAAATCGATCTCGGAGATCTTCTCTCCTTCAAAGTCATAAGTTCTTGAAAGTTTGACGATGAGGGATTCCTCCCCCACCGTCTCCTTCTTAGCGATAGTCGCTTCTTCGATATTTGTAATCTTTTCAGCCATGCGTGATTCCTCCTATCAGATGTTCTTGCGGATCTTCGCCATGAGATCCTTGCCGTTCACAACGCACTTGAAGTTGAGCTTGTCGAGTTCAAGTTTGTCATCGCCGTTGATCACGATCTTGATGTAGAAGCATTCGATCTCGATCTCAGGCTCGCCCTTTTTTCCCTTTGCGAAAGTGCCGAGGGTGTTGGTTGTAGCCTTGCCTCTTACCACGATCTTCACCGGAATGTCTTCGGTGTTGCCCGTCTTTCTGTCCATGAACTGCTCAGAACCACGAAGAGTGAGTTCCAGAGCCTTTGTAGTATCCATGAGAGATACCACATCCTCATGAAGGATTGCGAACGGGATCTTGATCTTGGTGCTACCATAGTGGCCGGTTGCCGGAGTCTCGATCTCTCCGAGGACTCCTGCTGCCTCGATGGTCTCTGTCATTGCCTCCAGTTCAGGAAGCTCTACCTCGCCAGAAACACCAAGAACCTTGCCTGAAAGATAGACATTGTAGGCGTTAATGACTTCGGGTACCATGTTTCCGATGTTACTCATCTTTATTCACCTCCTGTTAATGCTGCCTGAAGCATCGATGTATCGTAGTTCAGGATATTGTCGATGGTCTCTGCAGGTGTGTACGGAGCGATGTGCTGTCTGAAGGTCATCTTGCCTGCCAGGATATCCGTGATCGGATTGTCAGCTTCAAGATATTCGATCTTCGCTCCTGCCCAGTGAGTAGGCGCATACGCTGCGCAGCGGATGTTCTCACTGTCCACGATGTTCTCGATGAGAACATAGTTCATAGGATCATCGACCTTGTCGAAGTATGTCAAAATGAAGGTGTTGCCCTGCCAGTTGAACATTCTGCGAACATTGATCCAGATGTCCTTTGCATCGCCGCTTGCCGGATACGCTCCGGTGTAGTTGCCCCAGAGTCTGAAGCCGTTGATGTTGATGGCCGTAGCCACACCGTAGCCGTTGACTGTAGTTCCCTGATCCTGATCGAGAGTCACCTCAGTGCCATCAGCGAGGCAGGTGCCTGTGATTGCGAGAGGCTTATTCGAAGGAGAATTCGAAGGAACATCGTCATTCTCTGCATCGGTGTATGCAGTTCTTGCTGCAGCTACTGCAGAGAATGCGAGGATCTTGTCTCCTACCTTTACGCAAGGCCAGAGATCATATGCATACTCTGAAGTGAAGCCGAGGTTCTCCTTCACAGTCTTGACATCTGTGTACTTCCTTGCTCCGTTTGTGGAGTCAGTAGGAATGTCGAGGAATGCCACTGCCTTGAATACGCCGTTGATGTTCACTGCCTTCGCCTGAAGAGCGATGCCGACATTTGCGATCTGAGACCAACCCGGAGCGATGAGGATGCCAGGAACCACACCGAGCTTCGGATATACCTGACGGATGACTTCCATACCGGTCTCTGCTCCTGTGGATGCATTCACTGCACCGATGATATCGTTAGCAGTTACTGCAGAAGGATCCAGTTTGTAGCCGGATACAAGAAGGCTTGTAGCCGCTGCGCCTGCTCCTGAAGCGAGAAGTGTGATCACAAGGTATCCGTCATTGTCAAATTCGAGGGTGTAGTCCGTGCCTACTGTGAGGGTAGTGGGATCTCCGCCCTGTGTGGATGCAGGTACTTTGATCACGAGGTTCTTCTTCAGGATCCCCTCTGTCTTTACGGTAGCCTGAAGGTCGGTGACTGCCACCGTTGCCTCTGTGAGAGCCTGCTTGTGAGTGTCCGGGTCGAGGACATTGATGTAAACTACCGGAGAAACCTGATAGAGGTTCTTGGTTGCGTACATCGTCTGGCAGAGTGAATAGCTATTGAAGTCCTCGGAATAACCGAGAGCCTTGATAGCTTCTGCCGCAGAGTTTGCGAGAATTGGTACATTTACCACGCTCGAAGGATCGTCCACCTGGTTGATGGGAGCGGTACCGATAACCACCTGAACTCCTGCAGAGGATTCACGGGGTACGGTTACGGCTGTAGCCTCCTCGGTGATAAATACTCCATGTTTTTTAGCCATGATGCTTTACCTCCTACTTGTTGTTGTTTTTATATTCCAGTGCCTTTGAGAATGCACTGAAAATGTAACCAGTTCTTTCACGGAGCATTCTGTTCGCCTTCGGGTATTCCTCGATGTCAATGAACAGATTGCCGAATTCGGGATGTTCCACGATCAGCGAAGCCGCACCTTCGGGTATCTCCGTGTATACCCTGTTCTGAATGCCTACACCCGGTATTGTGGGTCCGACATACATCTTCGGCTTGGTGTCTGTCTCTGCCGCCTCTGCGACTTCCTCGGTTGCTCCGGTCTCTTCTGTGGCTTCTTCCGCTTCGGTTTCTACCACTTCGGGTTCCTTTACTTCCGCCTCTACCGCTTCGGCAGGCTGTGTCTTTTTCTTGTTAGACATAAAATTCCGGCTCCTTTCTTCCAATCTTTGGCACTGAGAATGTGATCGCTACCGCTCCGAAGTAGAACGGATATGTATCGTCCTCTCCTACCGCCCACTGGATGTCTTGGTCTGCACGGTACATCTTCTTAAACAGAGGATCCCATGCGAACCTGTCCACGATCCTCTGGATCATGATTAAGATGTTCTCGTGTCCGCTGATCAGGTATGCCGCCCTCGTTTCCTCTTCGCCATCATCGTCCGTCTCTGTGATAGAGATATCAGATCCTGCGTCATATACTCCGAGTACGATGTCCACCGCTATATGCCAGCAGTCATCGTCATCACGAGTTCTGCCAGTGTCGAAGCGAACGATGAAGTATGGGAAGTATTGCGCCGGATCATCTTCGTCCGACTGGGTGATCGGCAATCTGTGGGCATATCCTTTCACTCCTACCACCTTTTCTCCGTCCGTGTTCTTGGTGACCACATCTTTGAGGATGGTCTCGATCTCTGTTATCAAATCGTCCTGCAGATTCTTAAAAGTCATTTATCGCACCTCTTTACATAATCTTGGCGATCTCCGCCTGAATTTCATCGTGTAGCCTTTTCTTGATGACCTTCTCCATATCGCCCTGTCCTCCACGCTCGCCCTTGTAGATCTGCTCTACCATCTTCGGAACCGAGTTTCCGTAAAGAACCTTGATCGGGTGTCTTTCTTTGCCTCGTCTCTGAGCCATCAGGCCTGCTGCCTTTCCGCCTGAAGGAACGAATGCAGCTCCACCGGTCGCAGTGACTAATCTCTTCAGTCCGCTCTTGGTGATGTCTGCCTTTCCTCCGGCTTTCGGGAATGTGGTCTTGAAGCTCTGAAGTGTTGGCGGCTTGCCTTTGGCACGGATCGTTGCGTCCAGGTGATCCGGTGTGGCTCTCTGGATTTTTCCGAGATCCTGATTGAAACGGCCGGTCTTTACGGTATAACCTTTGCTCCGGCCTTGCTTGATCATCCTCATCGCCACGGTTGCGGTTCGGTTGATA
>ODAI014605016.1_pt1 | contig 10302 bp, 9 predicted proteins | sample 1539321 | NCBI WGS metagenome assembly ODAI01 (sample SAMN02144231, study PRJEB22623) | gut metagenome | biome: sheep rumen | host: Ovis aries | place: New Zealand | reverse complement strand
TTCCCTTGTCGTGCGGGGCAAGTACCTGTGCACCGTCTTCCCAGTATGCCTTGTAGCCGTTGTATTCCTTGGGATTGTGCGATGCGGTGACGTTCACGCCGGCCTGGCAGCCGCGTAGACGGATGGACTAAGAAATCGCAGGAGTGGGGCGGAGGCTCTCGAAGAGGTAGACCTTGATGCCGTTGGCCGAGAAAATGTCGGCCACCGACTCGGCAAACATGCGTCCGTTGTTGCGGCAGTCGTGGCCTACGACCACGCTGCACTGCTTGCCGGGGAATGCCTTCAGGATGTAGTTGGCGAAACCCTGGGTGGCCATGCCCACGATGTACTTGTTCATGCGGTTTGTTCCTGCGCCCATGATTCCGCGCAGACCGCCGGTTCCAAACTCCAGGTCACGATAGAAGGCATCGATCAACTCTGTTTTGTCGTCATTGTCGAGCATGGCCTGAACGGCCTTTCTTGTCTCTTCGTCGAAAGCAGGAGACAACCACTGCTTAGCCCTTTCTTCGCATTGGGCAATAAGTGCTTTATTTTCCATTTTACGTTATTGTTGGTTGTTCAAAAGGTTCATCTCTGCAAAGTTAGGAAAAAATATTTATTCTGACAAATGAACAGGGGAATAATGTGAATTGTTTTTGTTCTTTTTGTCAAAAAACTTGCTGTTCGCCATCATTCTTTCCGTTCCAGCAGCACCACATTCTCCACGTGGGGCGTGTGTGGGAACATGTCGACGGGCTGAATGCGCCGGATTTCATAATCCTGGCAAAGCATTTCCAGGTCGCGGGCCTGCGTGGCGGGATTGCACGAGACGTAGACGATGCGTTGTGGTGAAGCGTTCATGATGGTCTTCACCACGTCGGGGTGCATGCCGGCTCGTGGCGGGTCGGTGATGATGACGTCTGGTCGGCCGTGCTGGCTGATGAAGTCGGCCGTGAGAATGTCCTTCATGTCGCCGGCATAGAAAAGGGTGTTGCCGATGGCGTTCAGCTCTGAGTTGACTTTGGCATCTTCGATGGCTTCGGGCACATATTCAATGCCGACCACCTGCCTGGCCTGCCGTGCAACGAAATTGGCAATGGTGCCCGTGCCGGTGTAGAGGTCGTAGACCAGCTGGCCGTCGCAGTCGGCAAACTCGCGCGCCACGCTGTAGAGGTGGTAGGCCTGCTCGGTGTTGGTCTGGTAGAACGATTTCGGGCCAACCTTGAACTTCAGGTCCTCCATGGTCTCAATGATGTGGTCTTTGCCCTTGAACACGTTCACGTCGAGGTCGCCAAACGTGTCGTTGCACTTCTGGTTGTCGACCCAGAGCAGCGACGTGATCTGAGGGAATTTTTCAGCCAGGTAGCCGAGGAGCCCCTCCAGTTTCTCGCGGTCGCCATCCTCCTGCAGTTTCACTTGGACAATGACCATCCATTCGCCAGTGTTGGAGTTTCGTATGATGACATCCCTCAGCATGCCGGTCTGCACTCTGAGGTCGAAGAAGGCAATCTCGTGTTCCACGGCATAGTCGCGGATGCTGTTGCGGATTTCGTTGCAGAGAGGATCCATCAGGTGGCATTGCTCAATGGGCAGAATCTTGTCGAAGGCGCCCGTGATGTGGAATCCCAGTGTGGGTTTGTCCTTGGCGCTCTCTGCCCCTTCGCGTTCGGGCAGGCTGGCAATTTCGTCCTTCGTCAGATAGCGCTTGTTGGCAGCTCCGAAGTCCAGCTTGTTGCGGTATTCGTACTGCTTGACCGAGCCCATGATGGGGTGGAATGCGCATCGCCCGTCGTCGGAGGTTGTGCCGGGAGCAGGCAGATGCAGGTGGCCGATGCGTGTGAGCTGGTCGAAGACCTGCTGCTGCTTGAACTGCAGCTGTTCCTCATAGGGCAGCTGTTGCCACTTGCAGCCTCCGCACGTGCCGAAGTGTCGGCAGCGGGGCTCCGTGCGGCGGTCGCTGAATTTGTGAAAGCGTATTACTTCGGCCTCGGCATAGCTGTGCTTCTTCCGGCGTACTTGCAGGTCGACGACATCGCCAGGCACGGCCCAAGGCACGAACACCACGAGCTGGCTTTCGTCGGTGCCGTCGTGGGCCGGAATCGTGATTCTCACCAGCGACTTTCCTTCAGCCGCTATGTCCGTAATGGTTACGTTCTCGAATATGGGTAATGGTTTCTTTTTTCTTGCCATATCGGCTACAAAGTTACCAAAACAAACCGAGATTACCAACACTTACGGTGAAAAAAAGTCGATTGCAAATTCTTTTTAACTATTTCCTTCGCGTTTCTTGGTTTCTTTCTGAAACCTCATGCGGTCGGTGTTGAATCCGCAACCTTTCATCACCTTGTCGCAGGTCGGGCAGAACTCGGTAATCGAGGAATAGGGAAACCCATTGCTGGCATTCACCATCAGGCAATTCCTGTTGGGGCAATGGCCGCCGTCGGCTTTGCGATTGGGCACGAGTCCACCCACGGCATGTCCCAGTTCGTGCATGGCAATCTTGAAGAGGTTCTCGTCAGAAAGATGCTTTGTCTTGACGAAGCGACTGTAGCCTATGACTGCTTGCCGTCCGTTCAGGTAGCTGTCTCCGAACAGGGCGTGCGGCTCTTTTTTGTCAGTGTGGCTGTTGAGTTTCCAATCACAGACCTCTCCATTGACGATTACCAGTTGTATGCCATTCTGCAAGTTGACCCGTTTTCTCATTTCTTTCATGATCCAGGTTGCTCCATACCGGTCGTTTCCTTTTGGCGTTTTTATGTGTGTGGTCTCGGTTAGGGGAATGCCCCCTTCGTAGGAAACCATGGAATAGACCTCGCGCAGACTGGCGACGAGCCGTTGCATGCGTGCTTCGGGGACTCCCCCCATGTTGTAGACGTGCAGGACGGGTTGTTTCTTCGCCGCTTCTTTTTTCACTTCCTTTTCGGATTTGCCAGTGGCGCGCTTGTCATGCCGTTCGTTTGAACACCCCGCAAGCAAGGCGGAGAGGAAAAACAATAGAAGGATTTTTTTCATATGGCTATAATGATGTTTACCACTCGTTGATGTTGTCCATGTCATAGACCGCAGCCTTCGTTGAATCGTCAAGGTTGGGGAAGAACCTGTAGCCCGTGATGCGTTCCACTTGCCTGATGGTGTTCACATAAAAGTCTTTTTTCCGATTTCCGTCGGTGTTACGGCAGATGAATCCAATGCCTCTAGGCGAGGGCGATTCAGGGCACAGGACGACTTTGAAGAAAGCCTCCGGAACCGGAATCTGATTTGGGCCAATGAGTTCGTGGACCTGGCTTTTAAGGAAGAGAGGTCCACAGATGATGTAGACGGCGCCAAACTCTTGAGCCCATTTCCTGCAGGCTATTTCTATTTCTTTCCAGTCACCTCTGTTCAGGTTTGGATTCTGTGGGCACATGTTCGAAAGCAGGAATGTTTCGTCTCTGCCCACGTCGCTCCAGTTGCAGTCGCTTCCTGGACACATGTGGCCTCGGTCATATCCGGAAGAGGCGTAGTCCTCGAGTGTGGCTCGAATGTCAGCCGGGAGTTCCAGGTCTTCTCTGTATTCGCTCCAGGTTCCCTCTCTTTTCTTCATCACGTGCTCGCCCGTGAGTTTCCACATCACCCAGTTGGGCAGACGCGTCTCCTTGTTGTAGGAAACGGAATAGCAATAACGCTCCAGGATGATGCTTGGAATGGAGTCAGCCAGAACGGGGTAGCCGATGTCGGTGAGCGAACACCATTGCCTTTCCTGTTTGTCCGGGCGAATGTCCTTGGCGCTGGTTGGGGTGGTGCCGGTCCTTTTCTGTGAGCACATGCTGCATGATTGGAAATTGATCATGAGTATTAGCAGCAGAAGCTTTTGAAGAATGGTTGCTTTCGTTTTTTTCATGACGGCTTCAGATTAGTTGTTGTGCGGGCCCAGACGGAAAGGGTAGCTCAGGACAATTTCGGTCAGGTCGGCCTTGGTGAGATGGGCATTCACGCTGGCTCCGATGCTCATGCCGCCCAGTTTTGGGAAGCTGTAGTGCAGTCCGATGCTTTCGTAGTAGGGCTTTTCGATGGTCTTTGCGTGGCTGCCCATGTGTCGGAGGAGATAGTAGCCCAGCGACATGCGCAGCGAGAGGTTGCCGTAGTAGGCGTGATGTTTCAGCGCCAGTCCGAGCGACCACGGGCCGACGTTCAGTCCCCGGGCATTTCCGAGCAGGTTGTTTTCTTCTATTTCCCTGACGCGGTGGGCGTAGGTGCCGTAGAAGGCGTCGATGCCGATGCCCGATGCCCAGCGGCGTGCGTAGCGGTGCATCAGGTCGGCGTGCAGCGAATAGGCCGTGTAGAACCGGAAATGGCTTGTTCGGTAGCGTGGCGAGGAGGGTGGGGTGTTGAACTGGGTGAGCTGCCAGTCCTCGAGCAGGGTCTTCCCGCCTATTCCGAGTGAGAGCGAAACAAAAGGTCCCAGCCTCTCCGAACGGCTCATGTCCAGTGGCTTTTCGGCTTTCTGCTGGCAGGAGGCAGCTGCTGATTGCTGGTTTCTGATGTCGCCTGCCGAGGCCTTCTGCCCTGGGAAGAGTCTTGCTCCGACGACGGGTCCCCAGAAATTGGCCCCCTTGTTGGGTCGGTTCAGTGCTCCGTTGCTGTGGTGATAGAACTCGATGCCTCCAAAGAGAGCCAGGGAGGGCGCAGGGTGCCAGGTGGCATGGGTGGCAGCAGTAAAATAAATAAGTACGCGCGAACCGATTAATTCATTGTCGATGTTGTCGGCCTGGCTGTATTTGTGCTTGGCATAGCTGAAACCGGTTCCGAGCATGTAGTCAATCTCGAACCGTCGCTCGGCGGGCGATGCCTTTCGGGGCCAAGCCAGCAGTGGGCGTGTGAAAGTGGTGTAGGCCGTCAGGATGTTTCCCAGCCGGGAGTCGTAGTCCGTCTCCTCAATCATGCCCCATGCTGGATCGGGCTTGCGGTGCATGGTCACGTTGTTTAGGTTCAGCCTGATGCCGAAGCCGAAAGTGGGGTAGTTGTAGTCGTGGGCAAAGGGGTCGCCATCAGCAGGCTGTGGCGTGTAGTCCAGTTCCAGCGAGAAGGCGGTGGTTGACGTGTTTTTCTGGAATTTCCGCTGATATCCGTCCATGACGATCAGTTGTCCGGGACTCAGGCTTGCGCCGAAGCCCCAGTGTCTGAGGGTGTCGCCTGGCTGGGCATGTAGCATGGCAGGAAGAAAGAGTAAAAGCAACAAGGCAACAAAACCGCGTGGCAAAGAACTTGTTCTCATTTCACGTATCTTCTTTTGTTGCCTTGTTGCCTTGTTGTGTCTCGAATGGCTGCTGGAATCAGTTGGCAGCCTCGAATTCGCGCAGGAACCTGACGTCGTTTTCTGAGAACATGCGCAGGTCGGCCACGCGGTATTTCAGGTTCGTGATGCGCTCGACACCCATGCCGAAGGCATAGCCCGAATAAACCGTGCTGTCGATGCCGCAGGCTTCGAGCACGTTGGGGTCTACCATGCCGCATCCGAGGATTTCGAGCCAGCCCTCACCCTTGCAGAGGCTGCATCCCTTGCCGCCGCAGATGGTGCAGCTCACGTCCATCTCTGCCGAAGGTTCGGTGAAGGGGAAATACGACGGGCGCATGCGAATCTTCGTGTCGGGGCCGAACATTTCACGGGCAAAGGTCAGCAGCACTTGCTTCAGGTCGGTGAAGGAGACGTTCTTGTCGATGTAGAGTCCTTCCACCTGATGGAAGAAGCAGTGGGCGCGGGCCGAGATGGCCTCGTTGCGATAGACGCGTCCCGGGCAAATCACGCGGATGGGCGGCTGGTGGGTCTCCATGTAGTGTGCCTGGTCGTTCGACGTGTGAGAGCGCAGGATGACATTCTTCGCCACGTCGTCCGGACTGGTTTCTATGAAGAAAGTGTCCTGCATGTCGCGTGCGGGGTGGTCGGCGGCGAAGTTCAGCTTGGTAAACACGTGCAGGTCGTCGTCGATTTCCGGTCCTTCAGCCAGCGTGAATCCCATGCGCTGGAAGATGTCGATGATTTGGTTCTTGACGATGGTCAGAGGATGGCGCGTGCCCAGCTGAATGGGGTAGGGCGTGCGCGTCAGGTCGATGTCTTCGGCCTCGCTGCTGTCTTCTTCCAGCTGTTCCTTCAGTGAGTTGATGCGGTCGAAGGCCAGTTGCTTCAGTTCGTTGATCTTCACGCCCACCGTCTTCTTGTCTTCGGCGGCCACGTTGCGAAAGTCTTGCATCAGCGCGTTGATTTCGCCCTTGCGGCTCAGGTACTTCAGGCGCAGCTGCTCAATCTCTTCGGCGCTGTTGGCAGTCAGGCCGCTTACTTCCTTTAGGAGTGCTTCAATTTTTTCTAACATTGGTCTATTTTATGATTTACGGATTTACGGATTTATTGATTTACGATTTTGCGACCACGGATGTCACGGATAATCTCTGATGACACGGATGGTAATCATAATTATCAATTTTCAATTTTCAATTTTCAATTCTCCGGATTCTCCGGATTTACCGATTATCGAATTATCAACCTGCAAAGTTAAGCATTTTTTTCCGAACTGCCAAGTCGATGGGCTGAAAAAGTAAAATTTGAAAAAACTTCCCGTTTTCTTTTGCCATTCACTCACTTATTTGTACCTTTGCAGGTGCATTGAGAGAAACTTTGCGTTCATAGAGAAAAAGAGACAATGTTCAAACAAAGTAGTTTGCTGCTGGGATTGATGCTTCTGGGCCTGTTGGCCATAGGTTGCACAGACCGTAGGGCGGCAGCCTCTGACGAGGAGGCTCAGACAGACTCGCTGGCTGGCGACAGCCTGGCGACAGACACCGTTGCAGACCTGGTGGAAGACGCCCCGCTGCCCAAGGCGGTAGACGAACTTTTCGACGACTTCTTCTTCAACTTCGCCGGAAACCGACGCATGCAGATGAGCCGCATCGCCTTTCCGCTGGCCGTGGTCAAAGGCGGTCGCACGGCAAGGTTGCAGCGCGGTCAGTGGCGATACAGCCATTTCTTCATGGCCGAGGGCTTCTACATGCTGCTGTTCGACGACATCAGACAGGATTCCTTGTCGAAGAGTTACGGACTCAGGAAGGCCTCTGTTGAGAAACTTTACCTCCGGGAAGACCTGATGAAGGAATACGATTTCCGCCGCGCTGCAGACGGCAAGTGGCAGCTGGTGCGCATCGAGCACAAGCCGCTGGGCGAACACCCCTGCGCCGACTTCCTGCACTTCTATGAGCGCTTTGCCAGCGACACGGCATTCCAGGTGCGCAGTCTCGACGAGTTCGTCGTGATGACTGCGCCCGACAGCGACGACGAGGAAGACTCAGGCGAGGTCACCGGCTCAATCATGCCCGAGCAATGGCCGTCGTTCAAACCCGAAATCATACCCCAAGGCATTGTCTATTGCGTCAACTACGGCCAGCACTACAGCAACGACAGGCAGAAAGTCGTCGTCGTGAGAGGCGTGGCCAACGGCCTGAGCATCGAGATGACGTTCCACCGGAAGAGCGACGGCTGGAAGCTGGTGAGGTTCATGGTCTGAAGAGAGCCTATGTCCTTCTTTTGCTTCTGAAACTTCAGTATATTTACCATAAAACGAAACAACATTGAAAGACCTGCGCAATTACAGTCTGCTGCGTCACAACACCTTCGGCATCGAAGCCCAGTGTGACCGCTTTGTTGAGTTTTCGACGGTGAGCGAACTCTTGCATGTGCTGCCCTCCCTGCAGCAGTCGTCATCGCCCCTGTTGCTGTTGGGCGGCGGCAGCAACCTCCTGCTCACTGGCGACTACCATGGCACCGTGCTCCATTCTGCCATCCTGGGCACCGAGGTTGTCCGGAAAGAAGCTGACGACGTGCTCGTGCGAGTCGGCAGCGGAGTGGTCTGGGACGATTTCGTGGCCCTCTGTGTCGAGAAAGGCTGGCACGGCGCCGAGAACCTCTCCCTCATTCCCGGCGAGGTAGGGGCAAGTGCCGTGCAGAACATCGGAGCCTATGGAGCCGAGGCCAAAGACCTAATTGAACGTGTCGAGGTGGTTGAAATCAGCACCGCACGCCAGCTGGTGTTCGAAAACGAAGACTGCCACTACGCCTATCGGCAAAGCCGCTTCAAGCAGGAGTGGAAAAACCGCTTCGTCGTGACCCACGTCACCTACCGCCTCTCAACCGTCTTCACTCCGCGGCTTGACTATGGCAACATTCGAAGCGCACTCTCGCAGAAAGGCATCCTCCAGCCTTCGCCGAGCCAGTTGCGCCAGACCATCATCGAGATTCGCCAGTCCAAGCTGCCCGACCCAAGCCTCCTGGGCAACGGCGGCAGCTTCTTCATGAATCCCGTGGTACCAGTCGCCAAGTACGAGCAGCTCGCCGCCCACTACGACGACATGCCCCACTATGTCGTCGATGCCCAGCACGTGAAGATTCCTGCCGGATGGATGATTGAGCAGTGCGGATGGAAAGGCCGCTCGCTGGGCCGCGCCGGCGTTCACGACCGCCAGGCACTGGTGCTCGTCAACCGTGGTGGAGCCACCGGGGCCGAGATTGTCGCCCTGTGCGAAGCCATCCGCCACGACGTGGCAGAGAAGTTCGGCATCGACATCCGTCCCGAAGTCAACATCGTGTAGCCCCCCTCTCTGCCTTCTCACATTATTTATAATAAAAACATGACTCAAGTTCCTGAAGTTCTCTCTTCTCGCGCAGAGCCACAGAGGTGAGTTTAGAGTTTAGAGTTTAGAGTTTAGAGAAAATCTCTTCAAACTCTGCGGCTCTGCGCGAAAACAAAGAACAGGCAGAACATCCGAAACATCCGTAGACATGATGAAATTCACATTCCTGGGAACAGGAACCTCCGCAGGCGTGCCAGTGCTGGGCTGCCAGTGCGAAGTGTGCAGAAGCACCGACCCGCGCGACTTCCGCTACCGCAGCGCAGGTCTGCTCGAGACCGAAACCACACGCATCCTCATCGACAGCGGACCCGACATCCGCATGCAGCTCATGCACCGGCCCTTCAGGAAACTCGATGGCGTGCTCCTCACCCACATCCACTACGACCACGTGGCTGGCATCGACGACCTCCGCGGCTTCTGCACCTTCGGCGACATCAACATCTATGCCGACCAGAAAACCGTCGACGCCCTCCATGTCACCATGCCCTATTGCTTCACGAAAAAACTCTATCCCGGCGTGCCCCTGCTCAACCTGCATGCCATCAAGGCCGGGCAGAAAGGACTCATTGGCGACATCCAGTGGCAGGCCGTCGAGGTGATGCACGACCAGCTGCCCATCCTTGCCTATCGGTTCGGCGACTTTGCCTACGTCACCGACATGAAGACCATCAGCCCCGAGAGCCGCAAGTTGCTCACCGGCGTGAAGACGCTCGTGGTGAATGCGCTCCGATTCGACCGCCCACACCACAGCCACATGCTCGTCGCCGATGCCATCGACTTTGCCAGGTCGGTAGGTGCACGGCAAACCTTTCTCACTCATCTCACCCATCGCATCGGCCTGCACGACGATGCCAACAGCCGACTGCCGGACGACGTCAGGTTCGCCTACGACGGACTGGAAATCGAAATCTGAGCGGCAAATTCTTGAAATGGGGAACTTCACCAAAGCAACGCCGTTGCATTTACTATGGCAATTCTGTCTCTTTACTCTAGCGAAGCGGTCACATTACTAAAGCAAAGTTCCCGAGACTCATAAGGTTCGTCCCTCAAAAACCATGGGGGTGCGCCCACTGTAGCATTGCTAATGGCCCCGCCTGCCCAGCCAATAACCCACGGCGAACGCCGCGCCCATGAGCAGCACCACTGTGAGCAGCACCGCCCAGCGGCCTTCTGCCGTGAACCACGCGGCAGGAAGATATTCATACCAGTGTTCTATCACGTTCTATTCTATTTGTAGTTTATAATTATAGTTATCTTTACGTTTGCAAAGTTAACAAATGTTCCTAAATGTTCCTAAATGTAAAATAATTGCAGCTGATAGGATAAGGGAAGCCCCACCCCGACCCTCCACAAAGGGGGAGGACCTCCCCCAGCCCCTCCGAAGGAGGGGAGCATGAAGGCCGAAGGCCTGACAAGAACACAGGCAGACGGTGGAGCGAAGCGGCGCTCGGCGACGAAGGAGACGCTTTCGTAGCAACGCGGAGAAAGAACCCCTGCTAAAAGTGCCACAAGTATTTAAGTCCCGAAGGGCCGACCGAATTTCTGTCACCCTTTCAGGGTTTTGGAATGTTTATGCCGAACCCAGCAGGGGTTTCGTCCTGCGGACTCCACCACCTGCCTGTGTTCTGTCGTCCCTTCGGGACTTATAAAAGCTAAAAGGGGGCACAG
>ODAI012867032.1_pt1 | contig 10302 bp, 11 predicted proteins | sample 1539321 | NCBI WGS metagenome assembly ODAI01 (sample SAMN02144231, study PRJEB22623) | gut metagenome | biome: sheep rumen | host: Ovis aries | place: New Zealand | reverse complement strand
GGAATCGGTATTCCATCCCATGTAAGTTATATTGCTTTTAATAATGGTGGAACAACCGTAATTGAGGCAGAAGATGCTGACATTAGCATTCGTGTTCAGTCAAACAAGACAATGGTTTCCTTTTCAAAGGATGCAAATCGTATTCAGTTTTATGTATACAAAGTAAAAGGAAATATTAGAATGCTCAGACAGGACGGTACGATTGTTTCTGCTGAAAACAAAGAAATTGAAATTATTGACTCAGAGGCTACGGAAATTCACTATATTCGATAAGGGGTAAAAGTATGCAGATAAAGTTTAAGACAATTAAATTCAAGGTTGGAAAGGAAAAGTGTGTGGATTTTATCTGCGGTATTTGTGCGGAGCAGGCAATTATTCCAGACAACCTGAAAGAGTATAAATGCAAAAAATGCGGGTATGTTTACAGGAGAAAGTAATGACAGTTTTGGTTGCACACTATTCTGATGATTGGCAAAGCGGAAGTGAAGGTACAAAAGTATTTGCAAACACCGCAGCCGGAGCTATAGCTGCTATCAATTGGATTGACGAATGCCTTCCTTATATTGAAAAAGATCATTTCGATATGTACTTTGCAAAGCACGGTTACGTAAGAGAAATGAGTAAGGAAGCCAAGGAAAAACTCAAAGTAAAGCTTGCGGAGGAAGGCCACGCTTATGAATACGATTGTGGCGAAAGGTATGCAGCAGACTTTGAATTTTCTATTTACGTTGATGAGGTTGTAGAGGAGTAAAAAATGGCAAAACCTTGGACTAAAAAAGCACATGAAAAGAATACTATAAAAGAAAAAAGTCAACCAGTCGCCAAAGAGGAACAAGTGCCAGAGTTCCCTGTTGACGAATTTGCAGGAAGTTTAAAAAACATTTTAAAAGCCTTGAACAAGGAAAATGAAAATGTACTCGTTATCGATTTAAAAAAGAGCAAAGTTGTTTACGGTACTTTTCCTAGTGAGGGTGTAGGCAAAATTGTTTTTGATGTATACAATTACAATGGCAATCTTGCAAGTCTTGAGGGTGCCGGGCTTTTACGTTACATTTTTAAGTATACCAAATCTTTCTTTGGAAGACAATTTATTGGTATGAATGCATATCCAAAAAAAGGTTTTATTGAAATAAAAGCTGGGAATACACCAATCAGACATTGGAGCTTTTTGGACTTAAAAATAGATCCTTATGGTACTAAAACACTTGAGGATTGCTTTGGGGATTCAAACAACAGAGATCAAATTATTTTGATTTCTACTAATGCAAAGACTCGCAAGATTTTGAGAAAAGTTTTTGAAAAAATTTCTCCATACGCGGATTCAAGAACAGCCCTGGATGCAGAAGTATTGGACAATTGTGAGGATTATGTAATCAACAGACTCTATAGTTTGTCCTTTTTTGGAAAGGATAGTCACATTTATCTAAAAGAAGATCCAAAGTTTGCAAATAAACTTAGAATTGAGGATGAACTCGATTTGCTTGATAAAAAGTTGCTAGATGATAAGGGTTATTTTATAACCACTGGCTTCCTTAGGGATTACGGATTTTTTACAGAAGAGGCAAACAGGCTTTGTCACACACCTGTGAACTTTAAAGAAGCCTATAATTACATGGTAAATTACCTTGCAAAGAACTCAATATCTGAATGGAGGAAGTCTAAAAACGGTGACTGGTATTATGACTACGACCTTCTCTTAGCAGCCTTTATTCATTACCTTAAGGACCAATTGACTAAGTATTAAAAAAGAGGTTTAATATGTCAGATACAAAATTTGATTTAGAGGCCTATAAGGCTAAGAAGGCAGCAGCAAAGGCTGAAGATAAAAGAATTCGTAGACTTGCCCCAAATGCAAATCATTTTGAATTTGAAGAAACTGACTGCGACATTAGGGATGGTTGGATAGATTATTATCCAACAAATGATGTTCCTGAAGAAGTTGAAATGAATGGAGAAAGTGTAGAAAACCTTTCTTCCATCACAGTTGATTTTGATTATGATATCAATTGGGAATACGATAGTGGAACTTATATTGATGTTGACGGCCATGGTGGATGGTATGAGAGACCAGGTAACTATGTAGACTCTGTTGACTTTAATGATACATCTGTAAGATTTATATTTGACGGTGAGGAAATTACTAGGGAAAAGTTTACAGAAATTAACAAGTTGACAACAGAGGATGTGGATGCAATGGTAGGTTGGTGTATTGTTCATGCTGAGGGTTATGTGGAAGATTACATCACAGATAACCCTGATGAATTTGAGTAATCAAAATTGAAGAACTAACAAAAACCTCTACTAAATTAAAAGTAGAGGTTTTATTTTGGCCAAAGTAGTTTACAGAGTTGGGGATTTAGATAAGTATAAAAGAAAAGCAGATTCGATGTACCAAATGTTTGGAAGAAGTACTGGGTATTTTGGTACGGGTTATTACTTTTGTACTAAACCAGAAAATTGTTGCACAATGACAAGGGAAAATGATCCCTTGTATAAACTTACGTTAAAAGATGGTATTAAACTTTTTAGAGGAGATCGAACTGCACATGAGTTTCTTAAAAAGTTTAACAATTATATGATCAATTATCCCTTAATTTGTAACAATAAGGATTTGATAGATAAGGAAAAAGACTTTGCAAGGGCGGCCGAATCCTTTTACACAGAACACTTTTTAATTGGATCCTCTATAAAAACTATGTTTGAATCCTGGGGAGACGACTATGATAGTTGGGAGGATTATTTTCAAAGGGATTGGAGTATAAAAGATCTTACTAAAAAAGCAAAGGCCGTACCAGGTTTAGAGGAGTTTGCAAATATACTCGAAAGTGAAAATCCAAATTTCGAAAGACTTGATGAAATCCAAAAAGAAAATCCTAATCTTTTTGATTATGAATACATTTCTAGTATGAAATCCCTAATGTATGATGTTTTGGAGCTTTTACCAATTCATCTTAATACAAATACAGCTACTATAAAAATGGCTGCAGATCATATTTATGAAACCTATGAAAGTTTTTATGAAAATGGTAGATTAAGACAGGATCCAAAATTGGCTGAGGATGATTCTTTTCCTACAATGCTTTTAAGGATTTTAGGTTACGATGGTGTATGGCCTTCTATAGATTGTGATAATACAGCTTATGGTGGAGTTATTTTTGATTTAGAAAACTTTACTTATGAAAGAATTGTAGATCACGCCAAGGATTATACAAAGAAAACCGAAAGCAAAAAAATCAATGAAGCCTCAGAAAATTGTTATACGGCATACCATATTGGCCCAAACTTATTTGCAGATTTTGATTTGGAACATATAGGAGATGGGTTTAATACTCAATTAAAAGGTTGGGGTTTGTATTTTACCTTGGATAAGGATGTAATTGAGTATTACAGAGCACAATTAGAGGATTGTGAAGGACCTGATTATGAATGGTATCTTTATGAAGTTGAAATAGAAAAAGACCATATAGAAAATGAATATGACAAGGATGGTTGGGAACTTTATGCTCAACTAGTAAATGAATTAGGTTCAGAAAAGAAAGCATCCAAATCAATGGTAGAGGATAACGGAATAGATGGTATTAAATACTATGATGAGGAAGATGGGAATTCCCTTTTGATTTTTAATCCAAAAATTATACATATTAAAAAGACAAAACCTATAACTGCATATGGAAAAGTTTTTGAGGAAAAAAGAAAATGAAAAATTTAAAAAATCTTGCGGACTATGTTAAGGGTAGTAAAAAGTTTCTTTCTACCGTACTTTGTGATTTTGATGGTATAACAGAAGAAGTAACAAATTGCGGATATGACCCTAAGGATAAAATTTATTATTTGTTTTGTAATGAGGATGACGGCCCAATATCATTGAGAAGTATTTTGGCAGATTCCTATAAATATCCAATTGTAAATATTGTGGCCGCCAGTGAAACTCTTTTGAGAACAAAAAATATAAATTCCTTCTCCACCCTTTACGGAATTGAAAGTTTTGGAGAAGGGAATTCTTTGGTAATTTCTTAACTTACTTTAAATGTAATACAGTCTGAGACACCCTTTTGGTCATACAACCTTTGATAAATTGTTTTCCGTATGTTTTAATAACATAATCCTTAAAAACTCTAATTTCTTTTGAACTAAAAATTTTGATATTATTTTTCAGCATGCATTCATACTTTGCTTGAGAAAGGCCATCCTTAGACCTGTCAAAAGGGCAAATCATTTTTCCATCCTCAAAAAAGTGAGGACCTTTGATTTCAATTAAATTACCCTTATATCTAAAGTCAGGAAAATAAAAATGCAATTTACCCTCAAACTCAAACTCTAATTTTTCGGGCTCTCTTTCAATTTCCTCGTTATGGTCTTTTGCATAAACCCATAAAATTAATTCCCAACTACTGTCAAATCTTTGGTCATCGAATTCATATTTACACCTACTATGGCTTTCAAAACAATTTTTTGTTAAAAAACCATTTTCTACACCAAAGTGTTTCAAACAAGTTTGTTTAGCTTTTTCTTTTACAATTTCGTTTTGAGCAGAAGATCTAAAACCCCAGTTCCTTAAAGAAGTTTCAATTTGTTTTTGTTTTATAGCCTCATTTTGAGATGGTGAGTTTGCACCATATCTTTCATTGTTAGTTTTAAGAAATTTTTCCAAAACTTTTTTATTTTGAAGGGGGGCTATACAACCATATTTTTCTAAGTTTGTTTTTTCGGCTTTCTCCCTACATGCTTTGTAACCTTTTTCATATGAGCCATATTTTTTCTCAAAGGCCTTTTGCCTTTTTTCTAAAAAATCAGGAGCATTAAAATTATTACGATACCCTAATCTTTTTTCCATTTTGCAGGCCCTGCACAATTCCAAAAAACTTTTCTTAAAACAGGCCGCCCTTTGGATAACCTCTTTCCCACACTGAGAGCATTTAAAAAACACTCTCTCTTCTTTTCCTAAATTTTGGATTTCTTCTTTGGTAAGATTTTCAACGATTTTGCAATCTTCTTTTGAGAAGACTTTTTGTGAATAAAATTTTCCCATACTTGTTACTCCTTTTTATAGAGGTTTCCAGGCCTCTTAAACTTAAAATAATTAGTAGAAAACAAAAAAAAAGGAGCAGTTAGATAGGCCCAAGTATGAAAGCCTATCAGCGAACGCTGGAAATCGTTCGTTGTCCTGCTATTGATTTTTAGTTAGTAACTTTTGCTAATACTGCAGGTATAATCTCACCTTTTTTGGCCACTCTTACTTTGTCACCAATCTTAATTCCTAGTTTCTGAATAATGTTCAAGTTACAAAGATTAGCTCTCTGGACAGTTGTACCATCCAAATACATTGGAGTCATAATTGCAACAGGTGTGAGATAGGCCCCTGCCATAGACCATTCAATATCTAGAATTGTTCCTTCTGCAATCATCAAATCAAACTTAACTGCGATTGCATTTTTCTGAACTTTTTCTTTTTGATCTTCCTCATCAAATATGTCTTCAAATACTACGATACCATCAATTGCAAATTCTTCTTTTTCGGTTCCCCTATCCTTAGAAAGTTCTTCCCTGAATTTTACAACTTCATCATATGTTTTTGCTGTACGCCATTCAGGAAGTTCAAAACCCAATACAGAACTAAGGAATTCAAAGACCTCTGTTTTTGTTTTGAAAGTTCTATCCTTTGTTTTAACGTCATATGCAAAGAATTTCATTTCTTTCATTGCATCTATTTCTTCTGGTTTGAGATCCTCTGCCTTCTTATTCAAAAGGCCTGAACCTGCATTGCGGGGATTTTTCATTTTTTCAAAAACTTTATGTGATTTAAAACCTTTATTAGAAAGTTCAAATTCACCTCTGATAGAGCCTGTAAAATTAGCTGGTACTTTAGCAGGAACTTTCAAATATTTTGTAAGGGATAGTTTATCGTATCCTGTATAGCCATCCCCTCTAGAAATCATATGGATCAAAGAACCTTTTTCATAAACAAGTTCCTGACTACAGCCATCCATTTTACTTGAAATGTGGTAGCCATATTTGTTATGAGTCTTACACCATTTTTCAAATACGTCCAGAGTCATAGCCTTGTCAAGTGTGCCTGTGGTAAGGATGTGATTCATCTTTTTATAGCCAGCAGCATTTGCAACATCCTCATCTTCATCCCCAGCCATACCTGCAATCAAGGGATTTTCTGGGTCAAGTACCCTTAATTCCTCAATCAGTGCATCGTAGGTTTTATCATCCACTTCTTCCTTGCCGGAATAGTAAGCATCCGCATAATATTTGATTTGTTCTACAAGTTCTTCTGTTCTATTCATGTTTATAATATAGGGTAAAAATTAAGCAAAATTCCAATAAAAAAGCACCTCTTTTTAGGGAGGTGCCTGAAAGGTGATTAAGCAAACAAACTTAACAGTGTTTCCTTAGTAGGATTAGAAAGATCCAAATAATTTGGCATTTCAACCTTCTCAGGGGGTACAACTTTTACCTCAACATAATCAGGAAGCTCAGCATCAGGATTTACTTTAAGCATATCTTTGATTGCATCAATTTTTGCTTTTGCTTCTTCTGCAGAAATACCATCAATGCTGATTGAGTACTGCTTTACAGGTTCCTTCAATGCTTTTGGATCAATGGCCTTCCAACCTGCTTCCTTCAAAAGTGTTTCAAGATCGATGAATGAATCCATCTTTACCTGATTTGCTTTCTGAACTATATCTGAAGCCTTACCACTTACGCGACTGTTTCCTGACTGAAGAACTGTAAGATACAACTTGTTGTTATGTACATATCCAATGTTCTTCTGTCCCTGTTCATCGAAATCCATCATTGCATCAAATACAATGTTGTTTGGATCGCACATACAAATACCACTCTGACGACGACTTCCATATCCACCACCATGGTAGTTGTCAATTTTTGTTTCCATATTTTCATGGGCTACAAACAGACGGAACTTAGATCCAGGATTACCATTGAACTTGTTCAAAGTTAAAAGACCCTCTTTTGCGGTTTTCTTCATATAAAAGAGCTCTGCTGCTTCAGGATCAGCGTTTGTCATATCTCCAGAGTAGATTGGCTCGTCACGGCCTCCACCGTAGCTGTAACACCAACCATAGGAGTGTCCGTTTACATCGCAGTAATGGAGGTCAAAGTCCCTTGTGCCCCATTCGTTACGCCAATAAACACCTACAACATTGTCCTTATCTCCAAAGTCAACATTTGTTCCCATTGGGAAGTTACCAATGAAGTTCTTTTCTGAAGTAGGACAGGCAATATGTAAAGCTTCAGGAATGTAATAGAACCCTGCTTTTGCTTTCAAAGTTTCTACCAAAGAATCCTTCAAAACATCATACAACTGCATCAAGTAAACAACATTTACATGTGGCTTATATCCTTCACGAATGAACATCTTTCCGTTACGAATAACATACATCTTTCCGTCAATATTTTTACCAACGAGACGCTCCATAATAGACTGCATCAACTGAACCTTACGGAAGTTGTTCAACTCACCAACATTGGCTTTAGCTGTATTGATAAGCTGTACGAAGTCCTTACCATTGTCGTTCATACAGGATTCCCAGAAACCAATTTTCAAAGGTTTGTGGTTCTTTACAGCCAAACGACGGATCTTATTTACATATTTTGCATTGTCACCATAACCTTTCATTGCAAGGAACAATGGCTTGTAACGGAGGAAGATACGAGAAAGGGCAGTAAGCTGTCCATCTGACAAAATTGCCAAATCAAAATCTTTTCCTGTACCAAATCCATTCTTGTGCTGAATTGAATAGATTGAGGCCTTATCCTTAATCAAGGCAGTCTTGTTTGTGTAGCGATACATAATGCAACGCAAAAGACCAAATTCATCCTTTGGATATTTCTTAAGCATTGAGGCAATCACAGCCTGGGCTTCTTTGTTTTTGATCAAGTCTGTATCAACTGATGCAAGGAAGTTGTGCTCTTTCAGGAATTCAATACAAATGTTAATTGTATCTGAACTCATAGCTGCCCCTGATGCAAACATCTTGAGAATCAAATCTCTGATTTCTTCAGCTGTTGCAACTTTGATAACCTTAAACTTATCATAAGGAATTACAATTGGCTGCTCATTTGGAACATAACCATTTCCTTTTACATTGTACTCAATCTGCACAGTTTCTTTTGTCATTTCCTGAAGCAATGTAGCATTGTCAACAGTTCCGTAAGTACTTGCATAATGTTTAATCTGATCAAGATACAACTCAAAACGGGACTTAGAAGTAATATCTGTCCAAGTCTTATAAAATGTAGAGTTTGGATTCATCTTCATTTCACGAAGATATGCCAAAACATCCTCTGTTGCACAAGCAGGATCAACAACATAGCCTGCCTTCAAAGCAGCTTCTGCAATCCTGTCATAGGAAACTTCGTTTCCAGCCAACGCACGATTAAACATTCCAATAAGTTTAATGTTCATCTTTTTTCTCCTTTCGGGTAGTAATACTAGAACTACCTGTGAAATTTTATATTGAAATAATATAGATAGAACCTATCCATTTTTACTCATCCTTTGGAAGGACTTCCTCAATGTAATTTCTATCTTGGGTGAAAATCGGAATATTAGTATCAATAATCCAATTTGATTTTTCCTCACTCATATTCCTTTTTACACAGGTTCCTCTTTTGGAAACAATTGAACAATCATTCCAATTGATACCTTTTTCCTCATGCAGCTTGTCCTGAATTTGGGAATTATTCAAACCATGGAGTTCCTTTTGGCTAAAGTGAGCCCTTCCCAAACTTTGAATTGAATTACGAGTTGCATCATTCTGTCTCCAAATAAAGTAATTTGTAATTTCTTCCTTTGGAATATTAAAAGCCCTCGCATCAAAGTATCCACCAATTTCGGCTTTCTTTAAAAGAACATCCCTGTAGTATCTTTCGTTTTCGTCCTCTCTCCAATTGTCTTCTACAAAATCCTTATAAAATTGTTCTGTAACTTTTAACCAATTTCTGTTAAAGAACATTGCGGCCATAGAAGCTGCAACAGAACAAATTTTCTGGACAGAGTATTCAAACCAAGCATCTGTTTGAAGAGTATCGTAATCTGTCAAAAGAAGAGAAATCTCATCACTTTCTACATATGCAATTTTACAACCCTGAATGTTTTCGCAAAGGTCCTTAGTTGTCATTTGCATTACTTTAATAAACACCTCATCAAAAGGCTTTTTCAATCCTTTGGTGAAAGTGTGAAAATGTACTCCATCAATTCTTATAATGACCGGAGTTCTACGAGTTAGATATGTTTTAAATCTATTCTCGTAATAATCTTTCATTCTATCACCAAGTGCGTCTGCTACCATATTTTTATCCCCTTGCGGTTACTACAATTCCGCCATAACTACAATACTCCTGAACATCACTTATAAAGTCCTCAATGTAATGTAGGCCTTCTTTATACATTGCATTTTTTGCTTTTTCCAAATCATTGATAAAAACTTCTGCAGGAAGTTCAACCTGAGTAAAGTAGCCAAATTCTTCTGACTGGGAACTTGATATTTCTGCTTTTCCCTCGAAGTGATTGTTTATAGTATTTTTAACTACTTCATTCAATTCCTTTGCTCTCGCAAGGGATTCTACAGAATCAATTTGATTTTTAAAGCTAAATATTAATGTCATCTCCCCATACCCTCATTAAATTCAGCATTTGGACTTGTTCCAAAGAAGTGTACAACTTTTGATGAATGGCCAATATCCACAGAAATATTTTTCAATGTTTCCATATTAATTCCGTATCCTGAGTAACCTGTTGTAGCCGTAATTTCAATAGTAAAATCATCTGGTAAACCAGCAGTTAATTTTCTGAATTCCCCAAGTGTCATTTCATCCATAAGTTAATCCTTTTTTAAAATATAGGGCTTTTTTGTCCTTAAAGATCCTCGAATTTTAATACTTGATCTTCCCTGTATGTATGCAACCAATTCAGCATCTCGTCATATTTACGGAAATACTTTTTTGTGAGATTTGGATTGCAATCCCTTTCTCCTAAAACTTCCTGATCCGTATCTATTATGAATCTACAGGGTCTCCAATTGGGTTTGTATTTTTCTTTCAGCATATCATCATATTCACTTAGCATCTTCTGTCTCAGAGAAAGTTGCTGGTTACGGAAATGTACCTCTGCTTTAAGATTTTTGATATGTTTCTGAAGACCATTCATTTGATGACGATAGTAAAGAAGATAAGCATAAGCTTTTGCTCCCATAGAAAAATCTGTAGCAGGATCCCAAAGATTTGGATGGTACCAAACTTCTTTTCGCATTGGTGCAAAAATAGCCTTAT
>ODAI012743951.1_pt1 | contig 10303 bp, 9 predicted proteins | sample 1539321 | NCBI WGS metagenome assembly ODAI01 (sample SAMN02144231, study PRJEB22623) | gut metagenome | biome: sheep rumen | host: Ovis aries | place: New Zealand | reverse complement strand
GCGGCAAATCCACCTTCCTGAAAGCCCTGGTGGGAATCATTCCGTATGAAGGCCATGCGTTCCTTGATGAGAAAGAACTCTCACATATGACCCATAAGGAGAGAGCCGGGCATATCGCTTATCTTCCCCAGCTCCTTTCCTCCGCCCATATGAGTGTGGCTACTCTGGCAGCCCATGGCCGTTTTTCCCGAATGTCCTTTTCCAAGGTCATGGGCGAAAAAGACCATGAAGCGGTAAGAGCGGCTCTTGAAAAGACAGGCATGTGGGAGGAAAGACACCGGATCGTGGCCGAGCTTTCGGGAGGAGAGAGGCAGCGGGCTTACCTGGCCATGGTCCTTGCCCAGGACAGCAGATACCTGCTGTTGGACGAACCGGCGTCATCGCTCGATATCACCCACCAGATCGAAATCATGGAGCTCTTAAAGGAGCTTGCCCTGGAAGGCAAGGCAATTGTGATCACATCTCATGACCTGCCGCAAAGCGCGGCGTACTGCGACAGCATCTGCCTGATCGATCACGGAATTGCAGGTTCTGCCATGTCTCCAAAGGAACTCGCAGGACAGCAGAACGATATACTCAGGAAGAGCATGGGAGTAACAATGGTTCCCTCCGGGAAGGGCTTGTATCCATATGTACTGGAAAGATGACGAAAAACAAGAAGAAAATACCGGAAAGGTGATCCTCATCTGCGGTTTCGGGACTGCCGACATAGAGGAGATGAAACGCACCTTTGGCAGACTTATGGAAAGAGCCCGTAGGAAGGCCCCGGGTCAGACGGTGCTCCTCGCTCTTACAAGCCGGAAAGTGATCAGCAGCCTGTATGAAAAATATGGCATCCGCGTCCGGGACGTCAAAACCGCTTTGGAAGAAGCAGTGCAGGGAGGAGCCTTACAAATCCGGATCCTTCCCGTCCTGGTGGCGGGAGGCTCGGAGTACGATAAGCTGGGAGACCTCCGGACAGGCCCGGAGCCTGTCATAAAGGAACTTGGCGCAGCATCCTTCCGGAGAATTCACCTGCGTCCGCTCATGATGGTGACCGGTTATCACTGGAACAAAGACGTGGCGGGCGAGGGCTCAGGAACCTGGAAAAGCACACTCAGGGATGCCGGATTCGAGGTTTACTGCGAAAAAGAAGGCCTTTTGGAAAAGGAGGCCGTCTTGGATATCATATGTTCGCACGCCGGGTGAAAACCCTTTCCATATTATTTGCGGTTCCCGGCAGCGGATGAGTATTATCCTGAGCTGTCCGAACCGGAAAACAGCGACATCGAGGAAAAACTGAATGCCTTTGTCAGAGCAGGTAAACAGCACAACGCTGAAGAAAATGGGGCTGCTGATGGATAGTTCGGAGTCTTACGGTGTGGCAGAGATCACTCTGCCATTCTTCGGTGAGTATATTCAGAAATATTGTTGAATAATGACACACGCAAAACCGACCATCGTGATCATGGAATGCTATTCTACCGCGGTCAATTATATCCGCGACATTCGTGAGAGGGGGTACGAGCCTGCACTGCTGGAGTGCAGGGTGCCCCCTGCAAGGCGTGAGAAGGAAAGGGCGGCGAATGACAAGGCTTACGCCTTTGTCGGCGATCCGCTCCCGGTCATCCTGACAGAGAAGGAGCGCTATGAAGATACGCTGCAAATGATCGGCAGGCTCTCGCCGGTTCTGATCATTCCGGGGTCGGACCCGGGAATTTACCTTTCCATGCGCCTTAGTGAGGATCTGGGGCTCAAAAGCAATCCCGTCTCCATTTTCCGGAGAATCCGTGACAAGTATGAGATGCAAAAGGCACTGGAGCTGGCGGGACTTCGCTTTATCCGGAGCAGGATTGTTCATTCGGAGGACGAGGCAGCGGCTTTTTTCCGCGGGGAGCCGGATAAAAGGGCGGTCGTAAAGCGTACGCAGGGCGGTGCATCCGTCGATGTATTTATATGCACATCCGAGGCATCGGTCAGAGAGGCATACCGGGCAGCTGAAGCCGGTGTTCTGGAGCGCGCAAGGCCGGGCGAGTCGGTGGTGATACAGGAATACATCGAGGGGAAGGAGTATTCACTCGATACCGTCTCCTGTGAGGGCCGGCACGCAGCGGTCTATGGGATGGAGTACCTGCAGAGGAGCTTTACTGACAAAGGAAAGCTCTATAATACGGACCTTTATTTTTCCCCGGACGAGGCGTTCGCGGACGAAATCGTCTCATACTGTTTCCGGGTTCTTGACTGCCTTGGAGTTCAGTACGGCCCGGTCCACAGTGAGTTTATTGTAGATGAAAAGGGACCTGTCCTGGTCGAGGTCAATGCCAGGCCGGCGGGCTCCTTCCAGAAAAGCTCCTATCAGGATCGGTTCCTGGTAAAACATGAAACCGCCATTGCATTGGATTCTTATTTCCTGGACAAAGAGAGCTTTTTCTCAATATATCCTGTCAGGATGCATCTGCGGCAGCCCGCGGCCGTAAAGGAGATCCGCCTGGACAGACCGATTTACGTAACGAGGGTAAAGCTCACCGAACGGCTCTCTGTCCTTGAGAGCTTTGCGTATGCCATCGACAACGGTGAAAACTGCATCTACCCGAAGACGACGGATCTGAATACCGCCGGCGGGATTATTTACCTGACGGCGCAGGACGAGGCGGTGATCAAAAGGGATCTCGACATAATTAATGAGCTGGAAAAACACGGGCTTCATGAATTATATGAATTTGAGGAAATCAGCTCAGGGGAAACAGACAGTGCAGAGGCAGACAGCGCAGAGGCAGATGTCGGACAGGAGAATGATGGAGAGGCAGATGGCTGACAGAGGATACAGGATCGGAATTGAAAGGGAAGGGCTCCGCACGGACGCAGACGGCTGCATTGCGCTGACGCCCCATCCTTCCGAATTCGGCGAGCGCCTTGAGAATTTCCGCATCGGCACAGATTTCGGGGAGGCGATGCTGGAGTTCAGGACAAAGCCGCAGCCGGATACTGAGTCCTGCTATCAGGAGCTTCTAGAGGTGACGAAGGAGGCGCTGAAGGTCCTTCACGAAAGGGGCGAATACCTCTGGCCGTACAGCATGCCCTGCAGAATCCCGGACGAGGAGGCATTCTGCTATAATTCTTACCCGGAACACCCGGAGGAGGAAGACTTTGAGAGGCTGCTGACTTCGATCTACGGCATCCGGAGGATGAGCATTTCAGGAATTCACTTCAACTTTTCCGTCAGTGATGAAATGCATGGATACCTGCGGGTGCGTTATCCCGGCGTGCCGGAGGATAAGGACGAAGCCTATATGCGGTGCTGCAGGAACCTTCTAAAGTACGGGCAGCTTATACAGTATTTCCTGGATGCTTCGCCTACGGACCTTGACGGGCACCTGACCGAGGTAAACTCATTCAGAAACAGCCCGGACGGGTACCGGAGCGAAAAAGCGAAGACTTTGGATTTCAGCACTAAGCAGGCCTATGCGGAATCTGTATCCAGGCTGAAGCGCTATGAAAGGTTCGGGCCCGTGCGGTCAAAGAGCGCACAGAAAACAAACATGGATGCGGGGATTCTGATCAGCGGCGTCAACCGGATCGAGGTCCGGTTCTGCGATATCAATCCGTTTGATATCTGCGGAGTCTCAAGGCAGGATCTGGACTTTATGACCGCGCTCCTGCTCCTGTGCATGACAAAAGAGGAAGCGTCAGAGACTGGTTTGGATACCCCGGCGCGCCTTCTGGAGGGCTGTATGCGGATGAATCGTGAGCTCTCGCTGGGACTGGATGAGGGACTGGATGCTATGCGCCGGGACCTGGAGAGCGGGCAGAAGCGCAGCGATAAGGTCCGCGAGCTTGTACAGAGGCACGGTCTGGACGGATTCCTGATGCTCGCCGCGGAATATGACCGGGCGGCCGCATCACCTGAAAGTGCGTGACGGAAAACTGCCGGACAAATGGCATGACAGAAGACCGGATGAAAGCATGAATTCGAACGGAACAAAAAATGGAAGAAAAAAGGATTAAAAGGGCTATATGGTTATATCCGCTGTATGAAGCGGCATCCGGAGATCTTCTTTTTTATTCGGTGATCGAGACTTTGTTCCTCACGCTGGTCAAGGGCTTTACCGTGCAGGAGATTGCGGCGATCGTCTTTATCACGGACCTCGCAGACCTTCTCCTGGAATATCCGACCTACAGGATCATCCGGCGGATCGGGAACAGCCGTGCGGTGACAGCCGGCGGGATCCTGCCGCTGATCAGCATTGTGATGATCACCGCCGGGAAGACGCTCCCTGTCGTCGTTCTGGGCAATATTGTTGTCACCGCGTCCGGCAATTTTCAGTCGATGGCGAGCGCAGCGGCGCGCAACAACCTTGTGCTGACCGGGGAAAAGGACCGGTATGCGGGACTCTTTTCCAGGTCGAATATCATTTATGCCGCGGCGTCCATGACCGCGGCGACCCTGATCCCTTTTGCGTTTACATATAACCGGTATCTGCCTTCCCTGATCTGCACACTTGTGTATACTCTGGTAGCCGTATCGGCGTTTCTGATCCCTGATTTTACAGAGAGTAAGGGGGGCCATACGCAGGAGAAAAAGGATAGAAATTCGTCCGGGAAAATCGGAAAAGGGCTCTTTCTTCTCCTTGCTGTTTTCTGCGGATTCTTCTGCGCGGGCTCGGTATTCGGGAGCAATACGCAGCTGTTTTTGAGCGGGCGCCTTGCGGAAATGCTCTCCGAGAAGGAGACGATATTTTTCTACGGCGGGATTATCTGGCTTTCCAGAGCGGTGAAGCTTGGCTCCAATGTTGCCCTGTCCCGCGTGCTGGCGCTGCTGAAGGAGAAGATCGTCGTAATCTCTACTGTCTGCCTGTTTGCGGCGTTTCTCATGATCGGCGTGACCGGCCTTGTTTTCCCAAAGGGGTGGCTGCCGATCGTAACGGCCGGTATTTTCTATGTGGTTGTAAGAGGCATCTTCTGGGATCCTTTGAGGACGTTTCTTCGCATGACGGCGGCGGACACGAACAGTAAAAAGCAGCAGCAGACGACATTGATCGCCCTGAATGCAGGCCAGTCGGTCACAAAGCTTTTGATGGACCTGATTGTAGTGGGCATACTGAAGGTATTTTCGCTGGAATATGTTTTCCTCGCCTTTGCCGCGGTTCTTGCGGCCATCGTCCTTCTTTCCTTCGTACTGAAGAGGGAGCTTGGCGGCGATCTTGAGCTTCTGCGCTATGAAGCCGTTCTGACGACAGAGGAGATCGACCGCATTTCCGGTATCCTGTTCGAGCGCCTGCTCGATGCGGGAATGGAACAGAAAGAGGCTCTCTCGCACCGCCTCCTGTCCGAGGAGAAACTCCTGGAATGCATAAGCAGCGGTAAGGCGGGACAGCCTTTTGTTATGGTTCTTTCGAAGAAGCTGGACGGCTTTTTCGTGGATCTTAAAGTCGGAGAGGAGAAACTGGATATCTTTGAAATACCTCTTGCCGGCGATGAGATATCAAGAGACATCTTCTTTAACATCGTCGGCAATATTTAAGGAGCGTCTCATCTCAGTCCGGGCACTTCGGCTGCCGCAGCGCAGACGATTTTATCGCACCCTGCGTGCATTAATCTTCAGTCATCCACATCGAAGGCTTCCAGGCCTTTTTTGGTAATCTCCTTTGAATCCCCATGCTTTACAAGATGCATGGTAAGAAAGGCCAGAGCCATAAAGATGGCGCCATAAGGGAAGAGTGTCGTGTAGCTTATATGGTTCATAAGCCAGCCTGCAGCGATGGGCGTAACGATCTGTGCGGACATGCTGAAGGTGTAGTACAGCCCCGTGAACCGGCCGATATCGCTTCCTTTGCACATCTCGACAACCATCGGAAGAGAGTTGACATTGATGCAGCCCCATCCTGCGCCGATCAGAACGAACAGGACGTACAGAACGGGGTGAAAATGATCTGAGATTCCGGTGTAAACAAAGCCTGCAAAAAAAGCAGTGAACATCATGATAATGCCGCTGTAGATGGTCTTTTTCCTTCCGATCCGGCCTGCAATACTGCCGGCGGGGATATAAGAGATGATCGCACCGACGGTCGCGATCGTAAGACATAGGGATGCACTGCCGAGGCTCATATTCCACATGCGGCTCGCATAGGTTGTAAACCAGGTCTCAATCCCATTGTACGCTATAAACCAGAGAGCTATCGAGATAAGAAGAAAAGAGAGGCTGCGCCTTACGTCTGCCGGGAGCTTCTGTTTGCCGCTTTCATCCTCGACAACCAGGTTCTCTTCAGGATGAAGGGCTTCATATTCCGTCATTTCTTTGTTGAGCTTCACTTCATTGACAGTGAGCATAACAATCAGCATGCCTGCCAGCATGATTCCGGCCACGATCAGAAAAAGCGGAGCATAGTTGACATGCTCCATGCCGGCGGTTCTCTTTTCAGAATAAAGAACCGTTGTGATCAGCAGATATATGATGCCGCCCAGTGCACCCATCAGGTTGATGATCGCGTTTGCTTTGCTTCTGAGAGGCTTGGGCGTCACATCCGGCATGAGTGCGACCGCAGGTGAGCGGTAAGTTCCCATGGCAACCAGAAGAAGTCCCAGGATGGCTACGAACATAATCGTCAGGCTTGTCCGGGGGGATCTGAAATAGGAATTATCCAGGACGGGAATCAGGAGCATCAGTCCGGCTGCAAACAGCGTTCCGATAAGAATAAACGGCTTGCGCTTTCCAAGCCGGCTGGTGCATCTGTCCGAAATACCGCCGAACAGAGGCAGCAGAAAAAGCGCCAGGATATTATCCATCGCCATGATAACACCCGAGATCGTCTCATTCATATGAAACGTATTTGTCAGCATCAGTGGTATGACACTATTATACATCTGCCAGAAAGCACAGATGGAAAGAAAAGCAAATCCTACCCTTATCGTCTGTCCTGTTTTCAGTTTCATCATCTTCTCCTGTCAAAACGATACCCTTCACTCTTCAGACTGCGCCAGCGCCCATGCGTCGACAGGTGAGAGATACCGGTCAAAAGTCTTTTCAGAATCCATACTTAATTATAGTAGCCGTTCGAAAAAAAAGAAAAGCCCTTCATACAGGGGATGAGCCACGGTCAGACCCCGTGACTCACAGCGCCTTTAAATACGCGAGCGCATCATAAAAATCTTCGGGGTCCGGGCGGTGCTCAATCAGTGCAGGCATGTCCGGATCTCCGAGAGCTTCGATTTTTTCCAGATAGTATTTGTGGTCAAAGCTGCCAGTGCCGATCTGGGTCTCATGAATGGACACAGTAATGCCCGGCTCCAGGATCACGTCTTTTACGTGGAACCCGACCATGTAGTCATGAAGCAGGTCAAATGCTTCGTCAATCAGCTCCTTCTGGTGAGTATACTTATACGGGTCGTTGATCAGGTTGAACGGATCAAGATGAACCTTAAACTCGGGACGGTCAATGTCCTTAATCATCTGCAGATACTGCTCTGACGACCAGGGAACCATCCACTGCATCGTCTCGAGCGTATAGCAGGTATGCTGCGGCCTTACGGTATCAATGAGATACTGGACGAAGGCCACATTTTTGTCATAGAGCGCCGGGTCAAAGTTCTCCCTGTAGCAGATCGGCCACCCGGGACCGGCTGCGCCGGAGACATTGACACAGCACCTGGCATGGATGTATTCGGCAAGCCGAAACTGCTCAAGGCACCGCTCTTTTCCCTTTTCTGCCTCTGCCGGGTCCGAATTCCAGGGAGATGTCCAGATCCCCACCTCGGCGATCATAATATCATTCTCGGCGGCGGCATTTACATACGCGTCAATTACAGAAACATCCGCGGTGTAATCCACCGGAAAAGATGCTGCGCGAAAACCCCTGCTTTTCAGATTCTGCGCCCATTCCTCCGGATTGCGGTGCGGAACTGTAAAATTCATACCAAGTCGCATATTAGTACCTCCTTCTAGAGTCAGAGAATCATTGCCCCTGTGACTTAAAATTGTAAAATCGTATTTCCGGTTGAGCGCCGGATGGAAGAAAAGTATACTCAGAATAAGCGTTAACAACCAACCCTATGATACAGGGGGTTGCCTCGAAAAAACAATGGGAGGGCCTATGAGATTCATTGAGTTTCCTGAAATCAGCTTTCCGATACAGGGACTGGAAGATGTCCGTCTTCCGCAGATGTACCGTGTCAGGGAATTGTATGAAAATGATGAGATCGCAGATATATCAGGGGCGCTGACTTCCGAACTGGAAGGATGCGGCCTCGAAGAGGGCTCTCTTTCCGGCAAAACAATTGCGATCACGGTCGGAAGCCGCGGGATTCCGGGGCTTGTCCTGATGATCCGGACGCTCTGCGACTGGCTGAAGGCCCTCGGCGCAGAGCCGTTTATCGTTCCCGCGATGGGAAGCCACGGCGGAGGGACGGTCGCAGGGAACCTGGAGATCATCAACGGATACGGAATAACAGAGGAGTTGACCGGCGTCCCGATCAGGGCGACGATGGAGGTGGACCTCATCGGGAGTCTCCCGGACCAGGTTCAGACCCCTGTGTACTGCGACCGCTTTGCCGCGCAGGCGGACGGAATCATCCTTTTCAACAAGGTCAAGCCGCACACCGATTTCAAAGGATATGTCGAGAGCGGGCTGTGCAAAATGATGGCGATCGGCCTGGCAAAGCACAAGGGCTGTTCGATGTTTCACGAGCAGGGCTTTGATACCTTCGCGGACAGAGTTCCGATGGCGGCGAAGGTGTTTCTGGAAAAGAAAAATGTCATCTGCGGCATCGGCGTCGTCCAGAACGCCTATGACAGAATTTCCGAGATAAGAGCCTACAGAAGGGAGAACATAATCGAAGGCGACCATGAGCTTCTTGAAATTGCAAGAAGGCGCCTTCCGAAGCTCAAATTCGACAATATCGATGTCCTTATCATTGACAGGATCGGTAAAAATATCAGCGGCGAGGGCGCCGACCCCAACGTGACAGGGCGCGGGTTCATGCCGTATTTCAAGGACGACTTCCACGCCAAAAGGCTGCTGATAAGAGGCTTGTCTGAACAGAGCCATCACAATGCCTGCGGGCTCGGCCTTGCGGACATTACCACAAGACGGTGTCTTAACGATGTCGACTGGGAGAGCACCTGGATCAACCTGACTACGAACATGATGGTCGACGGCGGGAAAATACCGATGTACCAGAACAGCGACAGGGAGGCGATTCTGCTGGCAATCCGCAGCAGTATCCGGGCCGATTACAAAAACCCCCGCATAGCAAGAATACGGGATACGCTCAGCCTGTCGGAGATCGAGATTTCCGAAGCTCTCCTTATGGATGTAAAGGACAGGAGTGATGTCGAAATCCTGAGCGGACCCTGCAGCTGGGAGTTTGACGGGGAAGGATACATGCGGGATCTTGAGATATCCGAAGGTTAACGACCGCTCTCGCGGCGGAAGGCAGGCCTTACGGAGGCTATACGGAAGGTCATACAGGAGGTTACTTATGAAATGGGGAATCCTGGCAACCGGGAATATTGCGAAGAACTTTGCGCGCACGATAGGCGCGATGAACGATCCGGACGAGATAATCAAGGCGGTCGGATCAAGAGATGCCAAAAAGGCAAGGGGCTTTGCGGATGAGTATAAGATAGAGCGCGCATATGGCTCCTACGAGGAACTGGCTGCGGATCCGGACGTGGAAATCGTCTATATCGCAACGCCGAACAACATGCACTATGAGAACACTTTGCTCTGCCTGAACGCAGGAAAACATGTCCTTTGCGAAAAGCCATTTACGACCTGCGCACAGGACGCGGAAAAGCTCTATGCACTCGCAGAAGAAAAAGGCCTTTTCCTCATGGAGGGCCGCTGGATACGCTTCCTTCCGATGTACGCTAAGCTCCGGGAAATCCTGGACTCGGGCGAGCTCGGTGAGATCCGGCATATGAACGTGCAGTACGGATTCATTGCAAACGGCGCGCGCCGCGAGAGGAAATTCCGCTCCGAGCTCGGCGGAGGCGCGCTCCTTGATATCGGCATCTACAACCTCGGCTTCCTGTACATGATGACAGGAAAGGCTCCGGAGTCGTTTACAACGCAGGTCCGGATGAGCGAATTCGGAACCGATGAGTACAGCGTCCTTCAGCTCGTCTACCCCGGCGGAATCACCGCACATTCCCTCCAGACAATCGGCATGCAGATTGACAGGAATGCGTCCATCCTCTGCAGCAAAGGCGCCGTTTACATCGATATTAGAGCGGCGTTTATGCGTACTCCATCCATAGCCGAAGGCTTGGGTGGAGGTAATGCCGCAATTAGTCTTTTCCCTGGTTATTTATATATGTGTTAATAAT
>ODAI012490063.1_pt1 | contig 10303 bp, 8 predicted proteins | sample 1539321 | NCBI WGS metagenome assembly ODAI01 (sample SAMN02144231, study PRJEB22623) | gut metagenome | biome: sheep rumen | host: Ovis aries | place: New Zealand | reverse complement strand
CGCAACCTGCTGATTACAAATCAGCTGCTCTGCCAATTGAGCTACGCCAGCACGAAGCTCTCCACAACACAGCCGGCAAGTCCGATCCGAACAGGATAGTGGCGACCCGGAAGGGGCTCGAACCCTCGACCTCCAGCGTGACAGGCTGGCGCTCTAACCAACTGAGCTACCGGGCCAAATAGGCTGTGGGCCTTCAGGGACTTGAACCCCGGACCAACCGGTTATGAGCCGGCCGCTCTGACCAACTGAGCTAAAGGCCCATTTCGGAAGGAAAAGAGTGACTCCGCCGGGATTCGAACCCGGGTAGCCGCCGTGAAAGGGCGGTGTCTTAGGCCTCTTGACCACGGAGCCACGTACAAGGTGATCAGTCGGGGTGAAGGGATTCGAACCCCCGGCCCCATGCTCCCAAAGCACGTGCGCTACCAGACTGCGCTACACCCCGGTGCTTCCTTCCCACGGTCAACCCCGCAGGCGACGTCAATTAATATACACGATCTTTGCTTCCTTGTCAATCATTTTTTCTTCTTTTTTGAAAAAAATCTGCGCCGTTTTCGGAGGGGCTCCGACACGAAAAAAGGTACAGAGCGGACGGCTCTGTACCTGAGGCTCGGAAGTCTGTCACTGGGGAGGCGTTCCCGTAACAATGCCATAAATCAGGAGAACGATGATCAGCACGGAGGTGCCAATGATCACGCCATCGATGGTTCGCAGCGAGACATTCTCCTTGATCTTGTCATACAGGCGGAACCGGCGGGGAAGCTTCTGATCGCCGAACTTCCTCTCCGCCTGTTCCCTGGCCTGATCCATTTCCGCCCGGACCTGGCGGATCTCACGATCGTTTCTGTCTGCCATAGCTTACTTCTTGACGATGTATTTCCGCACGTCGATCGACACCGCCAGGATGATGATCAGGCCGCGGATGATATACTGGATGTACGGATTGACGCCCAGGAACTGTAGCGCATACACGATGGCCTGCATGATGACCGCGCCGATCACCACGCCCTGAATCGTACCGACGCCGCCGGAGAAGCTCACGCCGCCGACCACGACAGCGCTGATCGCGTCCGTTTCATAGTTCAGACCGGTGTTGGCGCCGACCGAGGTGATGCGGGCCGCCTCGAGGAAGGAAGCGATACCGTACAGCACGCCGGCCATCAGATACACCAGCATAATCGTTTTCGCAACGTTCACGCCGGAAACCGCCGCGGCCTCCGTGTTGCCGCCCACGGCGAACATGTTCTTGCCCAGCTTCGTCTTGTTCCAGATTACCCAGACGATGAGGGAGAGCACGATGAAGTAGATCACCACCAGCGGCACACGAACCTCACCGATATAGAAGGCGCCGGCGGCAATATTCAGGAAGTTCGGATCAAAGGTGGACAGCGCCTGCGCTGTACCGGAGGGCTGGGACTCGATATAGAGGCAGTTGGCGCCGTAGGCGATCAGCTGCGTGCCCAGCGTAACGATGAAGGCGTGCAGATGCAGCTTGGCCACGCCGAAGCCGTTGATCATGCAGAATGCCACAGCCACCGCGATGGAGGCGAAGAGCGGCACCAGCAGGCCCAGGCTGCCCAGGGGCGTCACCATCGTGGGGAACATGCGGCTGACGTAGCTGGTGGACTGCACCAGGGAAGCCGTCACCGCGGCGGAGATGCCCAGCACGCGGCCAATGCTCAGGTCCGTACCGGCCAGGACGATCAGTCCGGCACAGCCCAGGGCCAGAATGCCCTTCGTGGACGCGTTCTGAAGAATGTTCAGCACGTTGTTCATGCTCAGGAAGTCAATCCGGATGATGGAAACCACCACCAGAATCAGGCCCAGGATGATGAACAGCGCGTAGTTCAGCAGGAAGGAGGTTACCTTGGCCGTTTTCGGATTCACCGCATGGGTTTTGGGCCTCGGCTTGATATCCATGGCCTGGATCAGGAAGTACGCCAGCGCTGCCACCACCAGCACGAGGCCGATGAACTGGAAGATCACCGCACTGGTCATATGGCTGTTTTCCAGCAGCTTCGGAACGCCCTCCCGATAAAGACCCAGCAGCTCTTCATTGGATTCCAGCTTCCGATAATCCGCCTCATCCGTGATGCCCAGCTCCTGCATGGCCATGGCGAGCTTCATCGGATCGCTCCGGTCATGATCCTTGATCAGATCATTCAGGTTATCCTCGGTGACCGTCTCATCCACAGTCTGCGCATAGGCCAGGAATTTGGTGCGGTCCTTCGTGTTGGCAACCGCTTCCTCAAAGGCCGCCCGGGCATCCACCGCGGCATCGACGGCCGCCGCGTCCATGCCCTGGCCCTTCAGGAAGCCCTTCATCTGATCCGCTCCGATCTTGGCTACCGCGCCAACCTCGGTCATCTTTTCAGGCTCCTGCATATTGGTGATGGCCGTCTTCAGATCGCAGCCCATCATCGACGCCGCGTTGCTGTAAATGTTGCGTCCGGTTACGCCGTAGGCAAGCATGGCAATGCCCGCGACCAGAACCACCAGCATGACGATACTTGCAATTCTTTTCTTGCTCATCTCATTTCACCCCATTATACATACTTGGCAGCCAGCGCCATGATCGTTTCCTGCTCTCCCGGAATATTGCCAAAGTCCTTTCCGCGCTCCACGATACCGGCCAGCCTGCCGTTGCTCATGACCAGGATCCTGTCGCAGATGCCCAGGAGCTCGGGCATCTCGGAGGAGACCATCATCACTGCCTTCCCCTGTTCCGCCAGGTTCAGGATCAGCTGATAGATCTCATACTTTGCGCCCACGTCAATGCCTCGCGTCGGCTCATCCAGGAGCAGCACATCCGGCTGCGTCAGCAGCCAGCGGCCGATGATCACCTTCTGCTGGTTTCCGCCGGAAAGGCTTTTGATTCTCGTCTTCTTGCTGGGGGTCTTCACCTTAATGGAATCAATCACCCAGTCCGTATCCCGGTCCATCTTCTTGCTGTTCAGAAGAGGCTTACCATAGGCATCCACATTGGCAATGATGGAATTGAAAAGAATGGTGTTCTCCCCGAAAATACCCGTGGCGCGGCGCTCCTCGGTAATCAGCGCAAAGCCGTTTCTGCGCGCCTCGTCCGTGGTGACATTGTTGATCTTCCTGCCCTGCAGCGTGACCTCTCCGCCGCCCTTGGTGAAATAGCCGAAGAGCGTATTGAGCAGCTCGGTGCGCCGGGAACCCACCAGGCCCGCGACGCCCAGGACCTCGCCCCTGTGCAGCTGGAAGCTGACATCATGGCAGGTCGGTTCATACATGCCCGACAGGCCCTTGACATCCACCAGCACCTCACCGATCTGGTTGGTTTTGGGCGGGAACTGATTGGTCATTTCCCGGCCCACCATCAGGCGGATGATTTCCTCCTTGGTCAGGCCCTCCGCGGGCCTGGTGGCGATCCACTGCCCGTCGCGCATGATGGTCACGTCATTCGAAATCCGCAGGATTTCATCCATTTTATGGCTGATATAGATAATGCCGACGCCCTCCGCGGTCAGCTGGTTCATAATCCGGAAAAGGTGATCCACCTCATCCTCCGTCAGGGAGCTGGTCGGTTCATCCAGCACCAGAATCCTGGCGTTATAGGAAACGGCCTTGGCGATTTCAACCATCTGACGCTTGGACACCGAAAGCTCTCCGATGATCTGCCTGGGATCCACGTCGATATCCAGCTTTTCAAAAACCGCCTTCGTATCGGCATACATTTTCCGGGTGTCCACGGTGCCAAATTTCGTCGTCGGGAACCGGCCCAGCCAGACGTTCTCCATCACGTTGCGGCGCAGCACCTGATTCAGCTCCTGGTGCACCATCGCCACACCGTTATCCAGCGCGTCCTTCGGGCTCGTAAACGCCACGGGCACGCCATCCATCTTGACGGTACCGCCATCCCGGGTATAAATCCCGAAGAGGCACTTCATCAGCGTCGATTTGCCGGCGCCGTTCTCCCCCATCAGCGCGTGCACCGTCCCCCTGCGAAGCTGCAGCTTGGCATGATCCAGCGCTTTTACGCCCGGAAACTGCTTTTCAATATCCAGCATTTCCAGCAGATAGGCGCCTTCGCTACGGGCTTCCTGTCTCTCGGACATGTCCAGAATCACCACTTTCCCTTCATATTATTCTCCGCCTGCAGAGTTTCCGAAAGAGGCGCCTCCCCGGCGCGGGGAACCGTCTTTTTCGGAAACCGCTGTCAACCTTCTCAAAAGGGTTCCGGCGACCGAAGTCGCCGGAACCGATTGATGCGTCATTCTATTCTGTGCGGAAGGATCAGTTCACGCTGTCAGACGTGACCTTCGCATAAGGAATGTAAACGGACACACCGTCATCATTCAGCTTATACTTGTCTTCCAGGCCCTCATAGAAGGAGCCGTTCAGAAGGTAGTTCATCATGAAGCGGATGTTGGCTTCGCCCATGGCATCGCCATCCTGCTTCACGGTAGCGGTCATGCGGCCCGCCTTGATGGCTTCGATGGCAGCATCCGTCGCGTCCACGCCGATGACGGTGATCGCCGGATCGCCTTCGTTGCCGGTGTTGTAGCCGGACTGATTCAGCGCAGCGATGACGCCGATGGCCATGTCGTCATTGTTGGCGAACACCAGTTCGATTTCGGGATGAGCCTGCCAGGTGGAGAGCATCGCGTCGTTGGCCTTGGTGGTATCCCAGTCAGCCACGATGATGTCCGTCACCATTTCCAGCGGCACGCCCAGCTCCACGGCGGTCTCCTCGGAATACTGCGTCCGGGCGATCGCTTCGGGGTTGTTGGCAACGCCCTTGAACTCAACGAACTGCACTTTGCCGTCGCCGTTCAGGTCGATCTTGGAGGGGTCAGCCGCCCACAGATCCGCCAGAATTTCGCCCTGCATGTCGCCCGCTTCACGCGGCAGCGTGCCGACGAAGAAGGCGCCGGACTGCTTCACGACGGAATCATAGGTCTCCTCAGACGGCGGAATGTTGTAGAACAGGAAGGGGATCTTGGCCTCGGTCAGCTTGTCCACCAGGGTCTGGCCGCCGGCGGGCTCCGCCAGGTTGATGATGACGAAATCGGGCTTCTTGCCGATCGCCTGGTCGCACTGCTCCACCTGCTTGGCCATGTCATCGCCGGCATCCTGCAGGTCCAGGTTGATCTTCACGCCCAGTTCTTCGCCAACCGTCTCCGCCCACTTCAGCATGCCCTGCCGGACAGTGGAGCCGTAGGTGTCGTCAAACTTCCAGACGAGGACGGTCACGTTGTACTCCGTCTTGGCCTCAGCCAGGGCGGCGGTGCAGGCCAGCAGCATGCAGAGGGCCAGCATCAGGGAAACGAGTTTCTTCATGGGTCTACCTCCTTTTTTTTCCCGGAAATTCCGGGTTCTGAAAATGGCCGTGCCATTTTGAGACAGTACTCCCGATCCGTGCCCGGAAAAGCAGGCTCATTCCTTTTTTTGTGGGCCATCGAGCCTGAAAACCGGTCGTTTCGGTTTAGTTTTGCCCTGTTCATACAAACGGAATTCTAACATACTCCGTCTGAAAAGTCCACTTTTTCTTTTGCTGTTTTCCGGATCCAGAACACACGGAAGCGGGTCCTTCCGTCTCCGCCCTTGCGGCGGTTTACTTGAGATGCATCTCATCCTCGCGCTGCTCCGTCTCCCGCTGCTCCTGTCCTCCGTCTTTTTTTCCCCTTCGCCAGATCAGGGCAGCATACACCAGCACGGCGATCCCCGCAGCCGCGAAAAAGACGATAAACAGGATCGTCACGGCCCTGGGCATCGTATCCGTCCCCTTCCGGATGGAGTCATACAGCTCATAGGCCAGGTAAAGAACATAGCCTCCAGCCAGCGCCAGCAGGCTGGAGCGCCCGGAAGAACTGTTCATGGCGCCTTTTCTCCTTTCGTTTCGGGATGGGAAAGGCCCCGTGGAACCCCACGGGGCCTTTCCGCCAGACCGCCCTGGGCAGAATCAGGAATTCCTTTTCTTGGACAGGATATCAAACACCACCGCGCCGAGCAGGACGAAGCCCTTGACGACCCGCTGATAGTTCGCGTCCAGATTGATCTGGAACATTCCCAGATTGATGACACCGATCAGCGTGGCGCCGATGACCATTCCCAGAACGGTGCCCGCGCCGCCGCTGGCGGACACGCCGCCCACCACGCAGGCGGAGATCGCATCCATCTCGAAGTTCTTGCCCGCGTCGGCATTGGCTGCCGTGAAGCGCGTTACCGTCGTCATCGCCGCGATGCTGGTCAGAATCGCCATGTTCAGGTACGCCAGGAACATGATTTTTTTCGTGTTGACTCCGGAAAGGCGCGCCGCCTCAATGTTGCCGCCCACCACATAGAAATGCCGGCCGATGGTGGTTTTTCCGGTGATGAAGCTGTAGAACAGAACCGCAGCGGCCACCCAGACCAGCACCGTGGGAATGCCGCCGGAGAGAGACAGCTTGTACATGACCAGGAGGATCGCCGACGCGCTGAGGACGCCCTTGGCCACGTCCATCGACAGCTGATCCACTTCATAGCCCTTCCGGAGACGAACGGACCGGTTCCGGAAAATCAGCAGAATGACCAGAGCGGCCGCAACCAGGCCCACGCCCATGCAGGGCCAGTTCATCTCCCCCTCCGGCGTCTTGAACAGCGTGCCGGAGAAGAGCGCCAGGAAATCGGGGCTGTCCTTGAAGGAAATGGAGTTCGTGGAAGAAACGCCGAGAATCGAGGTGCCCAGGCCCCGGAAGGCAAGGTAACCCGCCAGGGTCGCAATCCACGGCGGCACATGCACATAGGCGATCAGCGCGCCCAGACCGCAGCCATACGCCACACCCAGCGCCAGCAGGCACACGATGGAAAGGGGCGTGCCCATATTCCAGTAAACCATCATCATGCCGCCCATGGCGCCCAGCAGACACACGAAGGCGCCGCAGCTCAGGTCGATATTGCCGCCGGTCAGCATGCACATCAGCATGCCGCAGCCCAGAATATACACGTATGCATTCTGATTGATCAGGGAGGCGAAGCTGTTCGGCTTGAACATCCTGCCGCCGGTCATGGCTGTAAAGAAGATGAAAACCAGCACCAGAATGATGAGCATGGCATTCTTTTTCAGCAGGGAAACGGGATCCGATTTGCGGATTGTTGACTGATTCACAACGGGCTTTTCCATATGCTTTGCCATCCTCCTTTCCTTACCGCTTTTGCCGCTTGGACAGAACATCAAAGATCACGGCTGCCAGGAGCACCAGGCCCTTGACCACCTTCTGCAGGTTGGAATCCACGCCGACCATGTTCATGCCCTGGTTGATAACGCCCATCAGCACGGCGCCGATGATGACGCCGGAAATTTTTCCGGTTCCGCCGTAGGCGGAGGCCCCGCCGATGAAGCAGGAAGCGATGGCATCCATCTCATAGCCTTCGCCGTAGGTTGGGTCAATGCCCTTGGCCCGCGCAGCGGTCAGAATGCCGGCCAGGCCGGCCATCAGGCCGATGCTGGCATAGGCGAACCAGTACACGTTCCGCGTCTTGACGCCGGAAAGAGCCGTCGCCTTTTCATTCCCGCCCACCGCGTAGAGGTGGCGCCCGATGGCGGTTTTCGTGGTGATGTACTGATAGGCGCCCAGCACCAGGCAGATCCAGATCAGCACCGTCGGGAAGCCTCTGAGATTGGCCAGCTGCCAGGTGATAAAGATCACCACCGCAGAAATCAGCGCGGTCGTGATTGCCTGGCCGGCAATGGACTGATGAATGTTCAGCTTCCGCTGAATCAGAATTTTCCGGACGGTCATCAGCACATAAACGAGCACCGCGACGATGCCGATGGCCAGGCAGGTCAGATTCGGCTTGCCCTCGGTGCCCGTCAGCTGACGGATCAGGTCGGGAATATAGCAGTCGCGGCCGCCGCCGAAGAGGAACAGGAAGGTCTCGTTGGTGATGTCCACCCGATACCCCTGCAGCACCACGTTGGAAAAGCCCCGGAAGGCGTACATGCCCGACAGGGTCGCGATGAACGCCGGCACATGAAGCTTGGCAATCCAGAAGCCCTGGAAGGCACCGATCAGCAGACCGATGACCAGCATGGCCAGCACCGCCAGCCACATGTTGATCTTGCTGTCCATCATGACACAGCCCACCGCCGCGGCGAAGCAGACCACCGAGCCGACGGACAGGTCAATGTTGCCGCCTGTCAGGATGCACAGCAGCATGCCGGCCGCCAGGACGAACACATATCCGTTCTGCGCGATCAGGTTGTTGATGCTTCCCGGCTTCAGGGATCCGCCGTTGGTCGCGATGGCGAAGAAGATCACCACCACCACCAGGGCGATGACCATCGTATATTTCTGGAAAAACGCGCCAACGCTCATTCTGTTTTCATTCATCGTCACGCACCCCTTCCCGACTGGAGGATCAAGGTCATGATGTTCTCCTGGGTGGCTTCCTCTGCCTTCATCTCACCCACGAATTTACCTTCGTTCATGATGTAGATCCGGTCGCTCATGCCCAGAACCTCCGGCAGCTCGGAGGAAATCATGACCACGGACTTCCCGGCCGCAGCCAGGTCGTTGATGATGCAGTAGATTTCATATTTTGCGCCGACGTCGATTCCGCGGGTCGGTTCATCCAGCAGCATGATATCCGGCTCCGCAAACATCCATTTGGCCAGCAGCACCTTCTGCTGGTTTCCGCCAGACAGGTTGCCCACCAGCTGTTCCACCGAGGGCGTCTTGATTTTCAGCTTGTTCCGGTATTCCTCCGCGACGGAGTATTCCCTGTCCCCGTCAATCACGGTATGGCTGGAAATGGCATCCAGATGCGCCAGGGAGGTGTTCACCTTGATGGACTGGCTGAGCACCAGGCCGTTGCCCTTCCGGTCCTCGGTGACATACGCGATCTTATGCCGGATCGCGTCCGCCTCGCTCCGTTTCATTTTGACGGGTCTGCCGTCAATTTTCAGCTCTCCGGAAAAGATCACACCGTAGGACTGTCCGAAGATGCTCATGGCCAGCTCCGTCCGTCCGGCGCCCATCAGGCCGTAAATCCCGACGACCTCGCCGCTGCGCACATACATGGATACATCATCCACAACCTTGCGCTCCGGATACAGCGGATGGTGCACGGTCCAGTGAGAAACCTCCATCTTAATGTCGCCGATCCTGACGTTTTCCCGCTTCGGGAAGCGGTTGGTCATTTCACGGCCGACCATGCCCCGGATGATCCGTTCCTCGCTGACCGGCTCCGTGCCGCGGTTGTCTATGGTTTCGATTGTAGCGCCGTCCCGTACCACCGTTATGGTATCCGCAACATATGCGACCTCGTTGAGCTTGTGGGAAATGATGATCATCGTCATTCCCTGTTTCTTGAACCCAAGCATCAGATCCAGCAATGCGCGGGAATCTTCTTCGTTCAGGGAGGAGGTGGGCTCGTCCAGAATCAGCAGCTTCGCCTGCTTGGCCAGCGCCTTCGCAATTTCAACCAGCTGCTGCTTGCCCGTTCCGATATCCTTGACCAGCGTCTTGGAGCTCTCGGAGAGGCCCACCATCTTCAGATATTTGTCCGCCTCGGCATAGGTTGTATTCCAGTCGATGGCGAACTTATGGCCGCGTTCGTTCCCCAGGTACATGTTTTCGCCGATCGTCATTTCCGGAACCAGTGCCAGTTCCTGATGAATGATGACGATCCCCAGCTTTTCGGAATCCTTGATATTGGAAAATTTGCAGACCTTTCCGTTGTAAATGATATCCCCCTCATAGGATCCATAAGGATAGATTCCGCTCAGCACGTTCATCAGGGTGGACTTTCCTGCTCCGTTTTCTCCGACCAGCGCGTGGATTTCGCCTTCCTCCACCTGGAAATTAACGTTGTCGAGCGCCTTTACACCCGGGAAAGTCTTGGTGATGTTCTTCATTTCCAGCAGGATGTTTGCCATTTTGCTCCTCCAGCTTTCCGGCGGCGCAGCGCGGCGCCGCCGAAAGTATGATCAGACGGAAATGTCTCTGACTTTCCTTTTCTTTAAACGATGCAGGCGGGCTGGGCCCGCCTGCATCTGAAACAGACTGAACGAAAGATTACTGCAGCTGATCCTCGGTGTAGTAACCGGAGTCAACCAGCAGCTCCTTGTAGTTGTTGGCATCCGCGAAAACGGGCTCGCACAGGAAGGACGGAACCGTGATCACGTTGTTGTTGTAGGTCTCGGTGTCGTTCACATCAACCTCTTCGCCGTTGAGGATCTGGCCCACCATCTTCACGACCTGCGCCGCCAGGGTCCGGGTGTCCTTGAACACGGACATGCTCTGCTTGCCGGCGATCATGTTCTTGGTGTTGGCAACGTCGCAGTCCTGACCGG
>ODAI011446126.1_pt1 | contig 10303 bp, 7 predicted proteins | sample 1539321 | NCBI WGS metagenome assembly ODAI01 (sample SAMN02144231, study PRJEB22623) | gut metagenome | biome: sheep rumen | host: Ovis aries | place: New Zealand | reverse complement strand
TTGCCGAGCAGCTCATGAATGGCGTAAGTATCATCGTGAGTTTCCTGTCGCGCTCGGACGGCAGTGTCCTCGTGGCCATCACCGCGGGAACGGTGCAGCCGAAACCGATCAGCATGGGAACGATGCTCCGTCCGGAGAGTCCGAGTTTCCTCAGCAGTTTGTCCATGACAAAGGCGACCCTCGCCATATACCCGCTGTCTTCCAGTATCGAAAGGAAGAAGAACATGACTACGATTATCGGCACAAACGACACGACCGTTCCGACGCCGTTGAAGATAGCATCTATCACAAGGGAATGAATGGGCGCCGCGACATTTGCCGCAGTGAGCGCACCGTCGACCTTTTCGGTAACGAACCCGATCCCCTGCTCAAGGAGATCCTGCAGGAACGAACCTATAACATTAAACGTCAGCAGGAATACAGCTCCCATTATCACAATGAACAGCGGTATCGCCGTAAACTTGCCGGTAAGTATCTTATCTAGCTTTCTCGAGCGCTCGTGCTCCTTGCTCTCATGAGGCTTGATCACGGTCTCGGCGCAAAATCTCTTTATGAAGCCGAAACGCATATCCGCGATAGCAGCGGCACGGTCTAAGCCTCTTTCCTTCTCCATCTGGCCAACGATATGACCGAGCATATCGAGCTCGTTATCGTCCAGGTCAAGTGCCTTTTCGACGAGCGGGTCGCCTTCGATCAGCTTGCTCGCGGCAAACCTTACGGGGATCTTCGCTCTGTGGCAGTGGTCCTCTATCAGGTGCATGACGCCGTGGATAGCCCTGTGGACCGCGCCTCCGTCGGCCGTACTGTCGCAGAAATCCACCCTCTGTGGCTTCTCGTCATAAGCAGCAACGTGAATGGCATGAGTTATAAGTTCTTCGATACCTTCGTTTTTCGCTGCCGAGATCGGAACGACAGGGATCTGAAGGAGTTCCTCCATCTCGTTGATCCTGACCGAACCGCCGTTGCCGCGGAGCTCGTCCATCATGTTGACCGCAAGGACCATCGGGATCCCGAGCCCCATCAGCTGCAGCGTCAGATAAAGGTTACGCTCGATATTCGTCGCATCGATAATGTTGATGATCGCCGTCGGCTTCTCATCAAGAATGAACTGTCTCGAGACTATCTCCTCGCTCGTGTAAGGCGACAGCGAATAGATTCCGGGCAGGTCAACGACCTCGGTCTCGGGATGCTTCCTGATCGAGCCGCTCTTTCTGTCAACCGTGACGCCCGGGAAATTGCCGACATGCTGGTTTGCGCCTGTCAGCTGATTGAACAGCGTTGTCTTTCCGCAGTTCTGGTTGCCGACGAGCGCGAAAACCAGTTTCCCGGTATTAACGGGTCCTTTTGCATGTTCTTCTGCATAATCGTGGCCGGAATAAACCTCACCGATCCTCGGGTGCTGGTGTTCCTTGGGCTTGGCGGCTTTCTTTGTTGTCTCTGCCGACGGACCCGCCTCTTTGCTGTGCGCACCCGAGATCTCGATCTTCTCGGCATCCGCGAGCCTTAAAGTCAGCTCATATCCGTGTATCATCAGCTCCATCGGGTCGCCCATCGGAGCAAACTTGGTAAGTGTGATCTCTGCGCCCGGAATAACGCCCATGTCAAGGAAATGCTGCCTTAACGCGCCTTCCCCTCCGACTTTTTCGATTACGGCAGACATACCCGGTGTCAAATCTTTAAGTGTCATAAGTGCCCTCTTAATTTATGTCACCAGAATTATAACAAAATAATAAAAAACATACACACTGGCGGTTTAAAAACGCGTCAGTCCGTATACTTGTCTGTGTTTCGCATAAAACACAGACATAAACACGGACTAGAGGCTCAAAACACGCATCAGTCCGCATACTTGTCTGTGTTTCGCATAAAACACAGACATAAATACAGACTAGAGGCTCAAAACACGCGTCAGTCCGTATACTTGTCTGTGTTTCGCACAGAACACAGACATAAACACGGACTGACGTCGGACGTGCATCAGATTGACGCTCAGCACTCACCGCACGCCTGCCTGCGCAAAATGCCAACAAAAAAGGGGCCGCGGTCAGGCGGCCCCCAAGCAGTCAGTTAATAATCAGTATTCAGGCTCAAGCAATCCGTAGCCGCCGTCGTTTCTCTTATAGATGATGCATACCGAGTTGGTATCGCTGTCAAGATATACATAGAAATCGTGACCGAGCATCTCGAGCTGCAGAATAGCATCCTCTGTTGTCATCGGGCGCAGAGCGAACTGCTTGCGCTTCGTGATCTTGTCCTGGGGCTCATCTTCAAAGTCGAAGTCAGCGCCGCCGTCGTCCTCAAGGAAGTTGACGATTCCGGGATAGTCCTTCTTTTTCTTAAGGAACTTCGTCTTCTGCCTTCTGATCTGGGATTCGAGCTTGTCGACAGTCTTGTCGACGCCAGTCAGGATGTCTTCATCGCGTGCCTCGGCTCTGTAGATCTTTCCGTCGAGCTTCATGGTAATCTCGATCACCATCTTTGCGCCTTCAGGTCTGATGCGTACATTAAGGGTTCCTTCGTCACCGAAATACTTGTCGAACTTGGACATCTTTGAAGCGATCTTGTCCTCAAGCCTTGGTCCGATCTTGATTCCGTTGCCCTGTGTTGTGATCTTCATAGAATCACTCCCTTCCGTTTTGAAGATTGCAAAAGGCTTTGACCTTTTAATTATTATAGAACACTAACCGCCCGATTAATATTAAATAACGGTTAATCTTTCAAAACTGCCGAAAAGAGCGGTCAGACTGCGCCCGCTTCTTTCGCCTTTCCAGACTTGCCGGAAGTGTGCTTCTTTGTAAGCTTGGAGATAATAAGAAGTATTACGGGGATAACGACCGCGACTGCAGTAACGACTCCGATCAGCTTCCAGTTGACGCTTGCAAAACCGGTAGCATCGAACTCGCCGCTCTCGGCATTCTGCAGGTGCATGAAGATGTTTACCGCATCGAAAACGATAGCGACAACAACGATCAGTCCGGACACCCAATTAAGAACAGGAATACCTGCCCTGTCTTCCTTCTTGAGATTCGTAATGCTGTCACCCCTGAAATCAAGAACGCTTCCGATATAGTATGCGGCAGCGGCGGTAACGATCGTCTCGGGGATCATGTAAGTTGCGTTGTATCCGATGGAATAGATGAGCGCTGCGTTCGTAGGGATAGACAGACCTGCCCAGACAGTCGCGCCTGAGATCACATGACATACAAATCTCAAAAAGCAGACGAGGAATGTGCCGAGCAAAAGTCCGTATGCCTGTGAGGATACTTTTCTGAAAAGACCGCCTAAGCCGATGACGGTAAACGCTACAATGTAGTCCAAAAGTATAACGGCGACAACAGACTGCCAAGTCGTAACGTAAGACAGAGTCTTAAGTCCTATAAGCTGCTGGATGACGCCGAAAACAAAAGCTACCAAAAGGCCGTATCTTACGCCGTGTCTGTACGAGATGATGATGACCGGGAGCATGCATGCCACGGTAACTGAACCGCCGTAAGGAAGTTCAAGGATCTTGACGATCGAAAGCACGGTCGCGAGTGCGAGCATTATCGCCGCTTCCGTGAGCATTCTCGTTTTCGAAATGTTCTTTGCTGTCATAAAAATACCTCCGCTTCGGAAACCGACCTGCGTCTAATCTCCATCGGAGGAAATCCATGTTAATAGATATTATTCCCTACGCCGGCATTATCCGTCAGGTTCAGCGGGTCGGCGATTACTGCCCTCTCAGCCTGATCCGCGGTATGTCGCCGCGCCCAAGCTCCCCGTTATTTCCGTTTTCGTGAGCAAATATACTACAGGCGTCCGAGTTTTACAAGCCTTATGAGACAAGATTCGATAAACTTCTGAACTTCCCTCTCATAAAGCGCCTGCGAGTTCTCGTAGCACATCAGGTGGCGCGCGTCGTTGATAACGACCATACGCTTGCGGCACCTCAGGTTATCGTAAATATCGTTGATACCGCGCGGAAGCGTCTCATCGTCTTCTCCACCGGCGAAAATCAGGACGGGCACCCTTATCCTTCCTGCATGCACGGCGCAGTCGCAGACATTCATATCAAAGCCGAACCTGCTCTTTGTAAGCATCCTGAGCCTGTAGATCGCAGCATCGGTGTTGATGAACTTGTCGCGCGAAATAACGTTTTTCAGGAAGTTCGGCAGAGTATCGACAGGCGAATCCGCAATAATGCCGCACACCTCGGGGCAGAAGCCTTTCTGCTGTGCCGCCAGGAGCGCTGCCGTTGCGCCGACTCCGCGCCCGAAAATATAGATCCTGCAGTAAGGTCCCAGTCTCCTCTTGGTAAACTCGAACCAGCAGTCGAGATCGACGCTCTCTCTTAATCCCCAGGTAAAGCTCTTTCCGCCGCTCATGCCGTGACCTCTCATATGCGTTATGAGAACATGGCACTGAATCTTTTTCATGAGGAGTTTTGCATATGCCGCGACTTCTGTAGGCTCTTCATCATATGCGTGGATAAGTATTACCATGTTGCGGCATCCGGGTTCCGTGGAAGGCCTGTAATACGCGGAGAGCCATGTTCCGTCGAACGCGCCCATCCTGACGTTTATCCACTCTCTCCTGAAGGAATAAAACCAGTTGCGGCCCCTGCCGGTTATGGTCGTACGGTCGAGCTGCGTAGGTGCCCTGTCGACCTGTGGCTGCGGCTTGGGGCGCGAATAGATGCGCTTATAAAGCCTTTCGCAATAGATGAGGAAATACGCAAAAGCGCCCGCGGCAACCAGAACCATGACGAGCACGGCTAAAAGGACGACTAACGCGCCTGTGTTCATCTCAAGATTTACGGTTGCAGGCAGTGTCTGCAATAATTCCCTCCAGGTCATCGGCGCCGGAACTCAAAAGACGGCAGCCGTCAGTAGTCAGGACGACGTCGTCTTCTATCCTGAAACCGACTCCCCATTCGGGTATATAAACGCCGGGCTCAACAGCAAGGCAGTTTCCGGGCGCGAAAGCGAGGTCGCGTGAACCGACGTCATGAACGTCCAATCCCAGAAAATGTGAAGTGTTGTGCCAGTAGTAAGCAAGTACATCGTCCTTGCTGAAATTATCTTTTATTAGACCCTGCTCCGCAAGCCATTTGCCTGCGATGTCATACATTTGTGAATTAAGGCCGGCAAAAGTCTTGCCCGGAGCGATAAATCCGAACGCTGCCGCGCGGAGTTCCCTGATAAGACCAAGGAGCTTGACTCTCTTATCGTCATCGGATTCGGGGCGTCCGACAAAATAAACTCTCGAAATATCCGCGCAGTATCCGTTAACCCTTGCGCCAACATCGATCTGTATGAAGGATCCTTCCTGAGCAATGCCGTCACCGTCTCTCTCGGGATCGCCGTGATGCAGATAGAACGCGTTCTTTCCGGAGCATACTATCGTCTGGAACGCGAAAAGCATGTTGCTTCTCTTTGTCATCTCATATTCGAGCTTTGCGTAAAGTTCGTATTCTGAGATGCCGGGACGGATCATCTTTTTCATCTCCGCGAGCGCTTCTTCGGTCACGCGCGCTGCTTCCTCGATCGAAGCAGTCTCTGCTTCGCTTTTCACAAGGCGCATTTCAACAAGGATTCCCGAGATATCCAAAGGCTCTCTTCCCTGCTTACGGCTTCTTTCCGCAAACTCCCTCGTTACCTGCATCACAGAACCGCCGTCGACTCCGAAACGCAGAGTATTGTCAGACGCAAGCTTAAAAACTTCATCCGCAAAGGTCTCCCTGTCTTTTATCATGTCTTCGGAAATGCCCGATATGCGGGCTATCTCGGAGAAATCCATGCGTTTGCCCGTCCACCGCTCTTTGAGCTTGTCATGCTCGGGCGCGAAAATGCGCTCACTGACCGCGCCGTCCTTCTTAACGATGACCAGCATGAAGTCCGGCCTTTCGAGTCCGGTGAGATAGAAGAAATTACGGTCGGGAAGGAATCTGTACTCCGTATCGGCGCACATCTTTTTCTCTTCGCCCGAGAAAAGGAAAGCCGCCGTGTTATCTGGCAGCTTTTCCGCGAAGACTTTCCTGTTGCTGCGGAAGAATTCCGGTCCGATCACCATTGTTTGACACCATCCGAACGAACATTATACTCGTCGAACAGTATCGTATTGTTGATGTAATTGAGCGTTGCGCCGGGCGAACGTCTGATAAGGCCCGGATTGCCGATTACTATCGAACCGTCGGGTACGTCGAAGTTAACATAGGCACCGGGCGCGATGAGCACGTTGTTGCCTATGTTGATATTACCGACTATGACCGCATTTGCGCCGATCCAAACGTAATTTCCGATGTGCGGAGAACCCTTCCTCTTACCTCTGAACTGCGTACCGATGACAACGCCCGTCGAAACGTTGACGTTGTGGCCGATAACGCTCTTCGGATGGATGATGACACGTCCGAAATGCGCAAGATAGAAGCCCTTGCCGATATTCGTATCGTAAGGGATCTGGAAATGATATTTGCGGCTCAGTCTGTCGAGTCTCATATTTGTGATATGAAATTTTATCTCTGCGATCTTCCTTCTGATACCGTCGTATTTCTGGATCTGATCGTAGTAATAGCGGGTACGGCGCATGACGCTGATATAGCTGAACTCAGGGGAAGACCGTCTCTCCTGGAGATAGCAGGCGTAGATATTCTTATAACGTCTGGCATTTCCGGTGTACCTGAACAGGTCGGAATATATGATGTCTTTGAGTTCATCAGTCATGCAGGATAATTCCCCTCTTTTTCTATGAAAATTCTATATCTTTTTGCCCGATAACTCAATAAGGCGAGAAGCCGATTTTTTTGTACAAGTGGCTTATCTTTACATGTTAAGCTAAAAAATATATAGTCTAAATGGATAGTCAAAAATACGTGATATAAGGCCGCCACATGCGGCGAAAGGGTCCTAATGTTAAATATTGAAAAAGAACTTGCCAGAAGGCTGATGGACGACAGAAATGCAGAAGGACGTCTCGAAGGTTATAACCGCGAGATCAATTTCTACGAGACGGTTGCGAGCGGCAACACAAGAGCCCTTGAAGAGCGTCTCAAGAACTTCGGATCCGGTCAGATCTTAGGAAAGCTCAGCAACAGCGCACTCCAGAACCGCAAATACCATGCAGTCATATTAGCCGCGCTCGTAAGCCGTTTCTGCATCGAACAGGGAATGGAGATCTCCGTCGCCTATACATTGAGTGACATCTATATCGAGCTCATAGACAACTCAACATCAGGAGAAGAGATAAGACAGCTTCAGATGGATCTGCTCCGCAATTACTGCCGCAAGATGAACGAGCTGACAAAGAGCAAAGTAGTTTCACGCCACATCGTCATCGCGATCGACTATATCCGCTCGCATATCCAGGATAACCTTACTGTCGAATCGATCGCTGATTCGCTGTCGCTTAACTCTTCTTACCTTTCCAAGCTTTTCAAGCAGGAGATGGGCATCACGTTAAGCCGCTATATAAGAGATCAGAAGATAAACGTCGCATGCAATATGCTGCGTCATCTCGATGAGTCATCGCTGACAGTCGCGAATTATCTCGGTTTCTCGTCGCAGTCACATTTCATCCAGGTATTCAAGAAGACGACCGGCATGACGCCAGAAGAATACAGACGTAAGAATTACCATCAGAGCTGGATGAACGGCGAGCCTGAAGACACCGGAAAATAAGCCTTACGGCAAAACAGCATCACATCAAATGCACACGTGGTTCATCTGAATTCCGTGTGCATTGGTTTTGTCTGGTATTTTGCATCGTACCCCTTAAATTTCGAAGGCAGGCTGATATAAAGCCTCGGACAGTCATCGAAAGCCCAGCTGCCAAGCCTTTTAACGGAATCAGGGATCCTGACATATGCAAGTTCGTCGCATACGTCGAACGCCTCTTGACCGATACGCTCAAGCCCCTCGGGGAAATAAATATACTCCAGGTCCTCGCAGCTGTTGAATGCCTCCTGACCTATCTCTTTCACCGTGTCCGGCAGTATCACTTCAGTGATAAGGTCGCAGTCGAAGAAACACTTCTTTCCGATGCACGTGATATTGGAATCAGGCGCGAAAACGATCTTCGAAAAACCGTTAACACCGTAAGGCATCTGTATCGTGCCGCTTCCGTATATCGTGAGCGTGCCGTCGCGCGAGATAGTAAAAGTCGCATCCTTGCCACACGAACCGGATCTCTCGTATCCATGCACCGTATCGGCATCGCAGATCTTGTGTCTGTACGAGAATGTCTCCAAAGGCTGCAGATAGTAATTGTATGAAGCCTCTCCCTCAACGATCTTGCCTTTGTCCCAGGACTTGCCCTCATATGCTCTTCCAGAGTCGTAGGAAGGATCGACAAAACGCCATTTGCCTCCGACGTAACAGGCAGCCCAGGCGTGATCAGGGGTCTCGTCTTCCGTAAGGTTTTCGGCCATCATCTCATCGTAGCTTCCGAGTCCTACGCCGAACTCGACCGTCGCGGGTATCCCCTGCGCCCTGCAGAGCGCGGTAAACACATTTCCAAAGCCTTCACACACGGCGATCCCGCGCCTCAGAAGGCAGATCGATCCGTCCTGATAGACCATCTTGTTATCCTTGTCGGCCTGAGTGTTGTCGTAGGCCATATTCGAAATGATGTAGGTGTAGATGTGGTAGACCTTCTCCCAGTCATTCTCCGCGTCCGCGCAGATCTGTCTTGAATACTCGATTATCAGAGGATCATCACACTCTATGTCGTTCTGCGGCTGCAGCAGCTCATTAAGAGATCTTTCGTCGTCTCTCAGCTCCGTGCATCGCTCGACATTGAAATCGTACGTCGGTGACTTGTAGAAATGAATCTGCCCGTCATCGCCCAGGAAAATGTAGTTGTCATCCTGCGTAACAACGGCGGACCCGATCTGGTAGCTGACCATGACATAATACAGCCTGCCCCTGTTCAGATAGCCGTCGAAATCAATCGCAAACCTGCCGCTCTGCCTTTTGAAACGCCTTACGATGTTGTTATCGTCAGCCGTACACAACGTGATCTCGAAAATGCTCGCCGCCTCTGTATCGACAACGAAGCTCGTCCCGTCGATGCCCAGCTTTATCGTGCCGCCGTCAAAGGTAACAAGCTCATACGACGTGTAAGACGCCGCTTCGGGAGAAAACTTTTTCTTAGCCGCAAGGACCTGCGGGCATGGGCCCAGACTCACTGCCATAACAGCGGTCATCAGTGCCGCACATAAACGCAGGCCAAAAGGAATCATCAGATCTTAAGCGCCTCTGTAACCGCCTCAAACGAAGTCATTTCCTTGGCTTCGGCGCCGCCTCTAGCCTTGACCTCAACGATGCCCTCAGCGGCTCTTCTTCCGACCGTAATGCGGAGCGGGATTCCGATAAGATCGCAATCCTTGAACTTAACGCCGGGCCTCTCATTCCTGTCGTCGATAAGGACGTCGCAGCCCTGAGCTGAAAGCTCGTTATATATCTTTTCGGCAAGGCCCATGATAGCCTCGTCATTTGTCTTTGTGGGGATGACCATTACCTTGTAAGGTGCAACGATCGAAGGCCAGATGATTCCGTCGTCATCGTGAGACTGCTCGATGATAGCCGCAAGAACTCTCGATACGCCGATTCCGTAGCATCCCATTACCATGTAATGCTCCTTGCCGTCCTTGTCGAGGTAGATGCAGTTCAAAGCCTTGGAATACTTTGTTCCGAGCTTGAAGATATGTCCGACCTCAACACCTCTTGCCATGCCGAGCTTGCCCTTGCCGCACTTCGGGCAGATATCGCCCTCTCTTGCGTTCGTGATATCTGCGACCTGGTCAGCCTCGAAATCCCTTCCGATGTTGACGTTCTTGAAGTGATAATCTGTCTCGCATGCGCCGACAACGAAGTTCTTCATTCCGGCAACTTCGGGATCCACTACGATATCGATCTTCTGCTTGAGACCTACGGGGCCTGCAAATCCGACCTTTGCGCCTGTGATGGCTTCTACGTCTGCGAAAGCGGCGAGCTCCATCTCGGTAGCATCGTAAAGGTTGCCGAGCTTTGTCTCATTGATATCCCTGTCGCCTCTGCACATAGCGGCAACGAACTTGCCGTCAATGTTGTAAAGGATCGTCTTTACGAAAGCCTCAGGTCCGCAGTTAAGGTAACCGCAGAGTTCCTCGATAGTCTTAACGTCGGGAGTGTGGATCTTTTCGATCGCAAGCATCTCAGCTGTCTCGGGCTCACCCCTCGTCCAGCCTGCTTTCTCCTCGTTCGCAGCATATCCGCACTCGTCGCAGAAGCAGATCGCGTCCTCACCGACTTCGCTCTTGACCATGAACTCCTGTGAGCCTGAACCG
>ODAI014716536.1_pt1 | contig 10304 bp, 4 predicted proteins | sample 1539321 | NCBI WGS metagenome assembly ODAI01 (sample SAMN02144231, study PRJEB22623) | gut metagenome | biome: sheep rumen | host: Ovis aries | place: New Zealand | reverse complement strand
TTCTGGAAATACGGGGAAAGAAAGGTGTTGTCCACGATCAGCCACAATCCATGCCGCTTCGCAATATCAGCCATTTTGCGGATATCAGTCACATGCATCATGGGATTTGTCGGCGTCTCGATAAAAATGGCTTTCGTATTGTCCCGCACATAGCTTTCCACATCATCCTTGCTGCAGTTGATATGGGAAAACGCGATTCCGTTTTTCTTACTCACATTGTCAAAAAGTCTGGTGCTCCCCCCGTACAGATCCACCTCCGTAATGAGATGATCGCCGGGTTGGAACAATTCCATCATTGCGGTGATTGCCGCCATGCCGCTGGAAAATGCCAGCGCGTCAATTCCTTTTTCCAGAGAGGCCACCACTTTCTCCACCTGCTGCCTGGTAGGATTCTGCAGTCTGGAATAATCAAATCCCGTACTTCTGCCCACCTCCGGATGCGCGTAGGTTGCCGTCTGAAAAATAGGAAAGCTGATGGCACCTGTGGATTCCCCCGTAAAATCTTCTTTATTTCCATAGATACATTTTGTTGCAAACCGATACTCCATTGTTCTCCTCTTCCTTCCGGGTGATCGTTTTATACCTTGTATTCCTATCAACTTACTATGCTTTTAGGGTATAATAACACACTTCGCAGGAAAATACAATATCATTTTTTCCTATCCCGCAAAGGCTTTCCGAATACTCTCCACCGTTTCGGCATAAATGACAAGCAAGTCCTTATGATGCGCCTGGATAAAGGAAGCATCCTCCCTCGCAGCCGCCTCCTCCAGAGCACGCGCCGGTTCAAAAACCTGCATGGCACCAACCATTTTGGACGTACTTTTCAAGGCATGCACCTGGATCCGATATTCATGCCAATCCTGCTTATCATAATGATCGTTTAGCACACGGCATTTTTCTTCCGATGCACCGATATAGTCTCTCAGCATTTCCAGATAGAAATGGATATCGTTTCCGCAATAGCGCAGTCCTTCCTCCACATCCAGCTCCGTACCACTCATTGCAAAAATGACCCGCTCAGGTTCACAAGTATCTCCTTCACATTTTTCCTGCGCATGTGACGTCTCCACGCATTCTTCTCCGCCGGGGGCAAACTCCCAAATTCCATCCTCCTCTTTTGGGAAAAACTCCATTATTTCCTCTTCTTGCGGTTTACCCAGGCGCTCCGCCGGAATATATGCCTTGAGTTTGTCTTCCAACGCCCACACCTCGATGGGCTTGGGCAGATAATCGTCAAAACCGGCGGACAAATAGGTCTCCTTCGCGCCCGAAACCGCGTTGGCCGTCAATGCTATCACACTGGTCTGTACCGGGATCAGATTCTCTTCTTTCAGCTTTGCCAATGTCTCCAAGCCATCCAATTTGGGCATCATATGATCCAGAAAAACAATGTCATAAGTTTTCTTTCGGATCATCTCGATGGCTTCTGCACCGGAAGATGCCATATCCGGCACAAAACCGTTCAGCTTCATCAAATTCCGCGCCACTTTCCGGTTCATCTCGTTGTCATCCACCACAAGAACCCTTGCATCCGGCACATATAGATGCATCTCATTCTCCCGCTGCTCCTTGCCCTTTTCCAGCCGCTTCGCATAATCTCCAATCGGCTGTGCATCCACGATGGACTGCCTGATCTCAAAAGAAAACATCGATCCGCTTCCGTATTCACTTTGCACCTGAAGCTCACTGTCCATCATCCGCAGCAGCTTGATGACGATGGCCATCCCCAGCCCGGTTCCCTCGATATTGCGATTTCTCGTCTCCTCCAACCGCTCAAAGGACTCAAAGAGTTTCTCCATATCCTCTTTCCGGATGCCGATACCGGTATCCACCACCTTCACATTTAAGAGCACGGAATCAGCATCCCGCTTTCCCTCCTGTATGGACAGCGTGATCTTACCCTCATCCGTATATTTTACCGCGTTTGTCAGCAGATTCATAATGACCTGTGTAAGGCGCATATCGTCGCCCAGCAGAATGGAAGGCAGCTTTTCATCCACCTCCACGATAAACTCCAGGGATTTTGCTTTCGCGCGCTCCTCTATGGTGAGCACCAGATTGTTGATCACCGATGCCAGATCATATTTCACCGGAAGTATCTTCATTTTTCCGTCCTCAATCTTGGAAAAATCGAGAATACTGTTAATGATACCAAGCAGATTCTTTCCGGCAGTCTGAATGTTTCCCGCATAATCCAGGATACTTTCGTCCGACGCCTCCCGCAGGATCATTTCATTCATGCCGAGCACCGCGTTGATCGGCGTACGGATCTCATGTGACATCTGAGCCAGAAACTGACTCTTTGCTTTTCCTGCTTCGATCGCCGCATCCGCCGCCTCCTTCATCTGCCGGTTCGTCTCATCCTGCCTGTGGATGAGATCCGTGAGCAGCCTGTATACCAAAATGATACATACCAAAAATGTGATCAATCCGATCAATCCATAAATCACTACTCTGCCGTAGATCCACCAGACACCGGTCACCACATAGACCGTAAATTTGGACGCATCATTCCTGGCAGCGATCAGAATCCGGTAAGTTCCGTCATAGTCCCTGATCATCTGCGTGCTTTTGCCGTCCGCTTTGACCTCGCCATAGGGAAGGCCGGACACATTGGCCTTCTCCTCCTGTGTCATCTGATAACTGCCATATGGATGATTGATGATGTACCCCTGCGTGTCCACCAGAAACGCATAGCCCAGATCGGAATAACTGTCCCCCAGTATCTTCACCAGTTTATCCATGAAAAAGTCAATGCCAAAGCACCCCAGAAATTCTCCGGTTTTGGCATCATATACCCGCTCCGAAACGGTCACACAATACCCACCGGTCTGCTCATCATAGTAAGGCGCAGAAATACTCCACCCCGTATCGGATGCCATCGTATCCTTGTACCACTGCCTCTCTTCCACATGCCAATCCGGCTCCGGTTCCCAGCCGTTGTTCATATACACCGTGTGCTCCAGATTCGGATTTGTCATATAGGTCACGGAAATCTCCGGATACTGCACGGTGATCCGGTTCAGGTAAGCTATCGTCGCATCATAGTCCTCCAGCATTTCCGGATTCGTGGAGATCGTGCTGACGAACATATCCAGAATGCTTTTCTGCGTGTTGATCCACTCGGAAAGCTGATATTCATAATCCTTGGCCTGACTCTGCATCAGCTCATTTCCCCATTGGTACGCAACGGAAAGATTGGAATACAGACTGATCAACATAACCAGAGTCATAAAAGTCAATATCACAGTGCGGAAATGTTTGTTCATCTCCTTGCCGCGGAAAAAATTGCTATAGGTTCTGTCCTTGTTTTCCGTACGCACAATACTGTTATAAGAAATGATCTGACCGATCATTTCGGAGAGGCTCTCCCCATAGGCGTGGATCCTGGCCATCTCCTCACTGTAATCCTCTATATTTTCCTCATTCTCTTTACTGGAGCTGTCCAGGATCCTGGTGAGCGGATCTCTGAGTTCCCCCGTGATCCCGCTTAAGAACGCCTCCTTTGACGCCAGGGCATCCTCCACTCTCTGACCGTTTTTTACCGCCAACAGATAAAGGATGATGATGATGGCAAAGAGCGCCAGGGAAAGCATGATCGTGATGACCAGCTGAATGTATGAATTTTGATAGAGATTCCAGTCACTCTCGCTGACGATCAGATACCATCCGTTCCCCGACTTTGCGGCAAACAGATTGTCGTAAAGAAAATCCGCCTTGATCCTGGCAGTCACAACACCCTCACTGCTCCTTGCAAGTGACCAGATACCGGCATAATCCGGAAGCGCCTGCAGCAGATTTTTTCCGATCAGAGTCTCATCGGAGCATCCGGCTATGATCCCTTCATCTGTCACGATCACAGCTTCATGGGAGCCCTCCTTATACATCTGCGCAATATGCTCCTGTATGGTGTCCATTTTATAGTCGAGCGCACAGACTGTGTCCCCGTCTCCCAGCATGATGGAAACCGTGTAGCAGATTTCACCTGTCATAGCATCCTGATACGGCGCAGTCACATAAGGCTTTCCTCCGTTGCGGACAGCGCCCACATACCAGGAACGCTCTGTTGCCACATAGGTATCCGGCTTTTCGAAATCGGGAATGATATCCCATCCCGTTCCCGCCATATACACATTGAAAGCCCCGATCCCCATGGAAAGGATCTCCGACTTTTTGCCGTAAATAAATTGTTCCAACGCTGCCTCATTGTTAATATACTCCCTGGCAGCAATCGCAATCTCGCCCGTCAGATTTTTGGCGGCACCGATCGTCCCCTCCAGTTCTCCGCTGATGGACTCCAGCTGATAGATTCCGGAATCCCTGGTCTGCTGCCTGGTCTGCTTAAATACCATCCATATATCCATGAACATGACTGCCAGAAGCAACGCCGCCACCAGGATGATCACGCCCGTATTCTTTCTGCTCTGCATAATTGTCACCCACTCCCGATCACTGTTCCCGCATGGTATATTCCGTGTCCTCTTCTATCATTTTGAGCATAATATCGGCAAATCCCGGATCGAACTGTGTTCCCCGGCCTTTCCGGATCTCTTCCCGCACAACCTCCTGAGGCAGGCTGTCCCGGTAACTTCTCCGGCTGGTCATAGCATCGTAAGCATCCGCTACCGCAATGATCCTCGCCTCCTCCGGAATCTCCTCTCCTTTGAGCCCGTCCGGATATCCTCCGCCGCCGTATCTCTCATGATGCCATTTCGCGCCGGTCGCCAGTTTAGGCATCTCCTTGATATTCTTCAGGATCTTATCTCCCATGACCGGATGGGTCTTGATCAGGGCAAATTCCTCCTCTGTCAGCCTGCCGGGCTTATTGATCACCGCATCCGGAATGCCGATCTTACCCACATCATGCAGAAGCCCCATGATATAAATATCGTTCTGCTGTTTCTCCGAGTACCCGTAGCGTCTCGCAATCTCCCGGCTATACTCCGCCACCCGCCCCGAATGACCGTTGGTATAAGTATCCTTTGCATCGATCGCATCGGCAAGGGACTGCACCACATGCAAAAACAGTCTCTCGTTCTCCTGCGTCTTTCTGTGTACCTCCCGCTCCAGATTCTTCTGCAGTCTGGTGAGCTCCACCGTCTGACGGACACGCAGCGTCAGCACCTCCGGCACAAAAGGTTTCCGGATGAAATCCATCGCCCCCAATGCAAGACATTTTGACTCCGTGCCTGCATTATCGTCCGCCGTGAGGAAGATCACCGGGATCTCCGTGGTACTGTCCTCCGAAAGGCGCAGTTTCTGCATGGTTTCAAAGCCGTCCATATCCGGCATATTCACATCCAAAAGGATCAGATCCGGTTTGTTGTATCTCACATGTTCCAAAAATTCCCGCCCGGACTTGAGTGCTGTCACATAAATATGATCCTCCGTGAGGATGCGACTGGCCATCTTCAGATTCATTTCATCGTCATCCACCACCGTCACATGGATTTCCCCGTTTGTCTTGGGCACCGGTGCACGGAAGGTGACGAACTCCACCTCATAAGAAATGCCCAGCACACCCGCATTCTCCCGGTACCACGGGCTCAAGATCCCGCCGAGAACCTGGGCGATATGCGCCTCTTTCATATCGGTCAAAAACACCAGATACTGGTTTTTTCTGGTCTGTGTCAGAATATCGCTCTTTCTGAGCGTATTCTGAACGTGCCCGCCAAATTTCTGAATATACTCCACCTGACGGTCTTTGTCCAAATCCGATGCGGGCTCCAGGGTAAAGAGTATCTTGCATGCCTTCTTACGATAACGCTTGATATACCGCATCACAAAACGATAGACAAACACAAATGCATCCTGCTCCAACCACAGGGCATTGCCCGGAATATTCCGTTCATCAAAGATAGCAGACAACCTTTTTAAACTGATCTCATCAGCCTCGTCAGTGTCCCCATACGACTCTTCTCTCCCCATGGCATATCCATGCTTGCCGTTCTGCTTGACGTGATAGAGGGCCTTATCCGCTAACTCAAAAAGTTCCACATAATCCGTTCCGCTCTCCGGCACCGATACGGCTCCCACAGACGCCCCCAGCGGGATGCCCATATTCTCCCCCATGATCTGCTTTGCCGCCAATACCAATTCCTCATTCAGGCGCAGCGTAAACGTGTTGATCTCCGGTTCCGTGATGCCCTCGGAAAACATCAAGAACTCGTCTCCTCCGATCCTGCCGATCGTAGAGGACGGTTTCGCATACTGTTTCAACAGTTCGGAGAATCGGATCAGCAGCTCATCTCCTGCCTTGTGTCCGTACAGGTCGTTGACCAATTTAAAGGAGTCCAGATCCACGATCATCAGACAACCGCTTTTTTCACGGCACAAAAACTCCATTTTCTCGTTCGCCGCATTCTTGTTTAACAGCCCGGTCAGTGTGTCCGTCATGGCTTCCGTCCGAAACTGCTTTAACTTTTCCTGTTTATTCAGTGTATTGTCGATCCGCTTTAACAGCACATCCGTATCAAATGGTTTACGGATAAAATCAGACACCCCCACCTCAAAGCTGCGGCTCTCTGTTCCGAAATCCTCGTCCGCCGTCATAAAGATGACCGGGACCTCTGCCCTGTGCAGTTCCGCCTCCAGTTTTCTGAGTCGCCCCAACGTTTCAAACCCGTCCATTCCGGGCATCATAATGTCCAAAAGGATCAGGTCGGGTACATTCTCCCTGACATAATCCAAGAGCAGCTCACCGGACTTCAACGCCGTCACCCGGTAATTGTTCTTACTCAAAAGCTGCCCTGCCATCTTCAGATTCATGATGTCATCGTCCACCACTATGATCCAACGTGCCATTGCTCTTCTCCTCTGTGTCTTTTATCTGTCGTCGCGATTGCAATGAAAACAAACCTATTACCATTTTATTTTCGTGTGTATGTCCTGTCAATCTTTTTTACAATCAAATAAGAGAGCAAATAAGGGGTGTCCCTCTCAGGACACCCCTGTCATTTACAAATATGTTCTTTTCGTTCAACAGGTCAATCTGCACATACCGAAGCAGCGCAGACAAGCATTTTATCTGTGCCGGTACCATCTGCTCCCAAACAGCACCAGCACCACTGCGATCCCGATATACAGCACCGGCGCCGCCTGATACGCCGTCAGATAATACCCCGCTATTCTGATCAGGCGGTACTCGTATACTACCCGAGGCGTAACCAGGATTGCCGGTGACAGATCATTCATCTGAGATAGTAGTCGGTGGCTATACGGGATCTGATGTGCCAATGCAATTGTCCCTACATATCCGCCAAGCATGACAGCCATCGCAGCCACTGCATTGTGGAGCACTTCCGACAATAACATGGTCATCCCTGCAAGCATCAGACTGGCACTAAACACCAAAACCAACAGGGTCACAACCAGTTCCCCGATTTCCATGGGCAATTCAGAAAACGGATATAAAAGCTGTACTGCTGCATCCAATCCTTCCGTCCCCCATTTCGATACACAGACTACAAAAAACAACCCCAACACCACCATGAAAGATCCTGTGACAAAACACATTCCTGCCGCAATCTTAGCCCAATAAAGACTCCGCCACCCATTCCGTGCAACCTGCTGCATCGGTAGTGTCCTTAAATGTGTCTCCTGCGCAAACACCCCGGAAAGACTGATCGTGATCAAAAATAAAAAAGCAACCATATTATTTGCCACACTGTTTACCATTGCCTGCGGTACTATCTGCACCCGCCATACAAAAGGTTTCTTAACAAGCCTCTCCTCCTGTGCCCCAAATGCCATTTTCGGTTCTGTCAACCGACACATTTGTTTAGCCTCCTCAATTCTGTCCATCCGCTTTTCATAGATTTTCTCCGCATTATACTCTGCTAACGGTGTCCCGTACTCTCCAACCTCCCGTACAAATTCACTAAGCGGCATATATGCTATATTGGATGCTTCCCATCTGACACCATACTCATCCGCAGCCTCTACCATTTCCGTAAGGAGCGCATCATCCAATAATCTGCTGTCAATCTTCCTGTACTCAGTAAACCGCCAATCATCCTTATCCATATCCACTTGCATAAGCCCCTGCATGACAGAGAAAAAGACTAACACAAGAAACACTGCCTGCGTCGTTCTGTTTCCGCATATCTTCCTTATCTCATACCAAAACAATGTCCCGAAATTTTTCATTTTCAATGCCCTTTCCGCAAATATAATTTCCGTGCATTGCAACGCTCTGCTTCATTGGTTACGAACCCATTTTACCGGTTGCGAGCCAATTTTATCAATCTTCTCATAAAACGATATTATTTCCCTATACATCCCGCCTGTGCCACACAGTATGCCCCACACACAATCCGAGCGCCAGCAAAGTAAGTCCGCCATACACCAAGGTACTGAAGGGAATCGCCGTAAACAGATGTCCCCCCACCGAGACTAACCGCTCGTCATACAGAAGCGTGTAATTCACCCGCTGCAAAGGGAAATACTGCCACAACTGCGAAAGCGTGCGATTCCGGTGAAAAATCCCATAGTCGAACAACAGCGTAAACAACAGAAACCCAAACTGCACCCACATGGGTACATTCCCGTTCTGAAACACTTCCGAAAGAAACATAGTAAACGCACCAATAAACACCAAAATCAAAATACTTGTGCCAAACATTAACAGAATCGCTTCCCCCGCTGTCACCGTCAGTCTGCTCCAGACATAGTCTCCGATCTGCTGGATCGGCGCGTTCCAGCCGTTTGGCCCATCCGTGCCAAAGAGCGCAAACTGGATCACGGCAGACACCCCATGCAGGATCACACCCGCACCCGCCGATACACTTGCCCCGGCGAGGAGTCTGGCAAGCAACGCAACTCCCTGCCCTTTGGCTGTCACCTGTACTAACGGCCTGGTACGCCACCTTCTCTCCAGGGAAAAACTCTCGCAAAGCACAAGGATCACGAATACTGTCAACAGAATATGGATCCACCTCGCATTACGCAATAACTGTCGATAGGCCGGCGTATATGCCATGGTCAGCGGAAAAGAAATCTTCTCATGCTCCCGCCAGAAAGCCCGTTCCTCTTTGGTCAACTGCTCGTCGTCATACAACCAGTCTGCCTGCTCCCGTACAATCTTCTCCTGAATCATCTCCTCCGTAAGAAATTCATATCCCGGATTGTAGTTTAACCTGGAAATAGATTTCCACACCCAAAAGATATTCTGATAACTCCATGCGATGATGTAATTGTCATGTGCCTCTATATCCCACTCATACTTCTCCACGAAATCATGCAGATACCGGATTGTTTCGGCATCCAGCTTTTTGCCGGACCACTGCCTGGCAAATTCCCGCTGCATCCGGATATAGGCAAGCGGATTAACCTTCTTCGTTACCAATGCACCATCCTCATCGATCCAGCGGATCTCCACCCCATCCAAAAGTGCCTTCCGTCCCGATGCCTTATGCGGCCTTGCCTCATCGTAATTCCATGGCATTTGCTCCCCCTCCGAGCCAATGGAATAGATCAGGATAGAATTCAGATTCAGCAGAATGGTTGCGATCAATATCAGAAAAAACACAACCACCGTCTGCCTGCGGTCAAATATTTTCTTCCACTCATAATAATAAATTACCCAAAAATTCGGCTCTTCAGGGGTGATGGTGGGTAAAAAAAGCCATCAACCCCAGTGTTTATGCTGATCATGCGCATCGAGGTTTTCTGTTGGGAAGTGGAACCCTCAAATTCGAGCACACCAGATAGACCATGTCGAGCATGTTCTGGATGTTTCGAAAACCATATGCCTTGCGAACGATCAGTTTGATTTTGTTATTGGTAGCCTCAATTCGCGCGTTGCTCATACCGAGCCGGATTGCATTCAGTATATGTTCTCTGTGACGCTTGATTTTGAGGTATAGTTCCTTGAAAGCAGGTATCCTGCTGTGGCTTGCCCACCATAGCCACCGTTTGAGGGCGCCTTCCGCCTCGTCGGTATCCTTGATCTTCAGGAGGAGACGAAGCATTTCCTTCATCTGGTAGGCACGGTACAGGCGTTTATTGTTTCCGGCTATCATAGCAATCCGGTTCTGCTGTTTTTCAGTCAGATTCTCGGGAGCCTTGCCAAGTGCATATGCGGAATTTTTGATTTCATCTGCCTTGGTCTTGGCTGCGTTCAGCATTGCCGACTCAGGATCTCCATCCTTCGGGCGTCCCTTCTTGCGGGGATGCTCCTTGGATAAGCGTGTGAACTCGGTATAGGCTTCACGCCATACTTCACGGCGAACCTCGTCGAGAGCTTCCATAGCCCATTGTACAACATGGAACGGATCAACACAGCGCTCACAGTCCGGGGT
>ODAI013213592.1_pt1 | contig 10305 bp, 1 predicted proteins | sample 1539321 | NCBI WGS metagenome assembly ODAI01 (sample SAMN02144231, study PRJEB22623) | gut metagenome | biome: sheep rumen | host: Ovis aries | place: New Zealand | reverse complement strand
GTGGAGGTGGGAAAGTAAGTCCGACAGCAAATCTCAATCCAGCAGTGCCAATCCCCTAATCCCCTATCCCCATTAATTAATAAATAATATATAACACATAATAATCACAACTAATATTATTTTTTTAATAATTAATTATTATTTTAATAAAATAAAAATTATTAAAATAAACCTACTTAAATTTTAATATAACTTTCATCATTATTTTCTTCATTATTATTTTCTTCATTATTATCTTCTTCATTATTATCTTCTTCATCATTATCTTCTTTATCTTTATCTTTAATATCTTCCATTCCTTTTTCTTTCTCTTCTTCATTAATTATAATGTCTGCAGCATTTTCTCTTTTTTTGATCTTTTCTTGTTTGTATTTCTTTATATTAAAATATATAATATAACCAGCTATTGCACAAAACATTAATAAAACAAAAACTAAAGGAATAATCCAATTTTGATCGAATATGGAATTATCTATATTACTCAATCTAAATGTGGTATAATTATAGGATAAATATTCCACAGAATCATTGAATGTAACTTCTCCTATTATATTTATAAAATATGTTTCTTTTTTCAAATAACCAAAATTAACTATATAATTAAATGTTTTATTATTAGATTTATTATGTTGAGGTGTTTCTCCGTAATCCATTCTAAAGGACATATTCCCATTAGAGCGTACCATTATACTATACATTTCTTCGTTGTCATAGAATCTAAGATAGTCATATAATCTCACAAAAAAAGTTAAAAATGTATTATTATAGTTTGTTGTTATATTTTTTTGGGTTAAATTAAATTTAGTTTCATTATCACCTTTTTTTCCATCATTTGGAAGTAGCCATTTGTTTATATTAATATCGGTTATATTAAAATAGGGAAATTCACTCTCATTTTTTCTGGTAGTATATTTAACAAAAACAGTAACAGAACTATTAGAATTTATAATAATTGTATTATTATTATTTGTAGAATTATTTTCATAGCAACAAGTGTTTTTTCCATAAATTTTTTCTAATGTACAATTCTCAATCCCACTTGTAATATTTACAAGATATGTATTTGCTATTTCAATTTGGAAATGTTTATATTCGGGATCAGGTTCAAAAAATTCAAGTGTATAATTTTTATTTGTGTCATTTAAATCAAATTGAACATAGGCATTTTTTGGTATATATATATTTTCATCTTCTTTATTATTTAAATATACAAGTGCTACTTCTAAATATATATTTTTATATGATCCAATATTATTTTCCGATTTATTCAAAATTAAATCGATGTAATTTTCATTATAATTTTCATTTGGTTTTACTATAATAACTCCTCTTTTGAAGTCTGGGTAATATATACTTTCAAAATATAATTTATTTTTCTCTATAGTATTTTTTGAATCAACATAAAAATCTAAATCTGTTGAATTATATAATGTTAAATCAGGTTTTTTTCTTGAATATTCATTTTTTATGAATCTATAGCTGACAAAAGTTGTATATCCCTGTTTGCAACCAACTTTCAAATTTAAAGGAAATATATCCAAATTTTCACTTTCATTTATATAATATTTTATTCTATAATTTTTTGCATAATCGAAATGTGCAGCTATATCTTTATAATTTTTTCCTAATTTTGTTACATTAATGAAAAATGTGAAATTGTTTTCTGTGTCTAAATTATAAGCTGATATTGAATAATTATTTAATTCTAAAATTACAGAAATAGAAGGATGATATTCATAATCTAACTCATATTCATAATTAAAATTGTTTTCTTTATCTTGAGCTAAAATTATATTTCCTTTTCCAGAAATTAGTTCAAGATTGAATTTATAAAAGTTTGAATCTTTCTCATCTTTTGAGAAAATATTATTTTTGGTTTCATTTTTATTTAAATAAATAATTTGTTTTGTGTGCTTAATTTCTGTGTTTTTTGATTTTATAAATTTATTCATAATGAACTGAAAAATTTGATTTTTATCATCTGAAGTTACCTGTATTCTTAAATAACTTTTTTGAGCAATTTCACTTATATTTAATTCATAAAATCTTTTATTATTAAAATCTTGACTATTATTCTTGGTTAAATCAAAATCTGAAAGGGGATCATTTTTTATATCTGATTCACTAACATTTTTGACATAAATTTTAATTTTCTCAACATCAGGTGAAAAAAATATAATTTGTGTTATATTGTTTTCAACATTTTTATAATCATAATAATTATACAGAGGAAAAACAAATTTACAAGATCCCAAACATAATTCAGGCTCTGACTCTTCGATATATTTTGGTAAATTGGAATCTGAAAGACTAAAAAAATAATAACCTTTTTCCCCGGATATATTAAATAATAATTTATCATCATTAATTTCGTTTAAATGATCTTTCCAATTAAATATATAGCTTGAATTTATTTGGAAATAGCTTTTGTTTTGTCCATAACATTTCAAAGAACAAGTATTGCAATCTAAATTAATTATCAAACTGCCTTTTATTTTTGTTAAATTATTTGCATAAAATTTATAGTTTTCACTATTATTAACGTAAATATTACCAAAATTATTAGTATTAAATTTGATCAAACGTCCTCTTCCTTTTTGAGTATTTCTATAAATTGAAAAGAAATTAGAATAATTAGTATCAATATTCGAAATTTTATCAAGATAAACTTTTATATAGACTCTAAATCCAAAATTATTATTTTTTCCTAATATATTTGTTATTTTGAAATGATTATTTTCAGATTCTGTATCATTATATTTAATAGATGGATCATCATAATTAATATTATACATATCTTTAAGGTTATATGGATAGTCTTCCGAATTTTCTGAAATAACAACTAACATTTTAGCTTTTCCTTTGTTATATAGATAAATTTCCTCTAAATCTTTTGATGTTTTTTTATCATTTTGTGGCATATAATCAAAGTAATAATAAAGAGAATCCCCTGGTTCTAAATAACCGAATTCATTTTCATCTAAATATAAATGTGTTGGATTATTTTTGATATTTATTTTTATTTTAAAGTTAATATTGTTTTTAGAAGTTAATCTGAACAATAAATACTTCTTATTATTATTCTTAGTATTATTTCCTAACTGAATATTACTTTCATCTTCTAAAGTTTTTAGATCAATTTTAAATATCTCAATTCTTTTATTTATATTTTTACTTTGAGAGGCTGTTAAATTTTCGCAATATTCTTCTTTCTCTTCAATATTATCTTTAACCCCATAATTAATTGTTAATTGTTCTAAATTATCTTTATTAATGGTAACTAAAATATAACTTTCGTTTAATTCTTCTTTGTTTAAATCATAATAAAGGCATATTTTAATGGTACAATTTATTTCATAATATTGATAAAATCCATCAAATTCAACTTTTTTGCAAATAGATTTAGAATTATTGTTTAATTTAGCAAAAGAGAAAATAAATTCACATTGTCTTTCGGAATTTCTTTCTGAATCTTCAATATCGCATTTTATTTGGGTAACATTTTTAAATAATATTTTTTGATGATATTTTTTATATTCAGAATTATCTACTGATATATAAGAATTTATACTGCTTATAGAAACCATATATGTTTCATTTTTAGTATTATTTTCAAAATCGAGTTTAGGATAATAATATGAAAATGTTTCTAAATTAGGAGTTAATAAATTATAATGCATTTCATCTTCATACATATTATAAATATCATCAACTTTTGTACCTTCATAAGTTTTATTGAGTAATATGTGGTAAGTTATATAAACTAGAGATTCTTCAATTAAAGTTAAGTTACAAGGAAAAGAATAAAAGCCAACGTCATTCAATTTAGAAGGAACAGGAGAATAATAATATGTCTTTTTATCAAAATTATGCAAATTATTTGAGCCATTTATAAAAATATTTGAAGCATCCAAACCTCCTTCTAATAAATGAATTTCCAAATAATATTTTCTTGAATTTTCATGGTTTTCTTCTTCTTCTTCCTCATATGGTACAAATTCCTCACCATAAAAATCAGTAGTGAATTTAATTGTTCTATTCTCTTTTGGCCTAAAATATATTTTTCTTTTTTCATTTAATGCTAAAATGCTATTGTTATTATTCATTCCTATATAATAAACACAATTTTTATTAAAAGTTTCATTACAATATACATGATATACAGGGAAATCTGCTTTATTATATATATCATTGCCATCAATTTTAATATGGTGATAATAATTATTCTCATAAATAGATTTATCAAGGATTTCTTCAAAGTTATCTGTACAAGAATAGTTTGGGTAATTAGAACAATTTGATTGTTTTATTGATATATTACCTTGTAAGATCTGGAAATATAATTCCAAATATTTACTATCAATTATATATTTATTTAAACGATAATATAATTTTTGTCCAGGTTGTAAAGTATGCTTCACAGAATAGCCATTTATTAATGGTATTAATGGAATATTTTCATTTTGAGTAATATTTATTCCTACTATTTGGAAATTAATAGAGCCATGATATTCTTTAGCAAGAATTGAACTGGCATCTAGACGAAGACCTATACAAAAATTAGTCACTTCTGAAGAATTTAAGAATATGCTTCCTGATTCATTAAAGAGATAAAGAGGATTATTATCTTCTTTTTCTTTATCGTTAATTAGTAGTCTTATATTTTGTGTTTTTGATATATAATTAAACATATATTTTTCATAATTAGCTTCTTCCCCTGTATTTATTTCAAAGCAATCTTTTAATATACCTTTTTTATTTCTTAAAAATGTATATATATTTTCTCCGATTGAAATTGGTTTAAATTTATATTTTTCTTCTACTTCTACTTCTTTTTCATTTATTTGTTCTATTTTCTCAATTGTTCTATGACAAATCTTAAATATAGTTGTAATTCTAGGTATTATAATGAAAGTATGATATTCATAATAATCATCAGAATATTGAAATAAAAAAGAATATCCGTTATAAAAAGACTTTTTTAAATATTCATTTTCCATCCCAGTTGTAATAATCTTATAATCATTATTAATCTCATATGTAGTGAAAGTTATTAAAGGATAATTTATTTTGTTTATCGTATAAACAAATCTATAATTCAAATTTTTTCCATCATTAGGAATTTCTTTTAATAATATATCAAAGCAAGTATTTTCATGTATTGAAATTCCTTCCATTTTTCTTCCATCTTCTATCCTATATATTAATTGGAATTCTTGTTCTGCTTTACAAGGAATTCTAATATATAATTTATCTAATTGAGAATCTTCACCATTATCTAATGGAATAGCTAAGACTGTTTTATTATATGAATCTACTGATTTATATTCACTTCTTTCGTATAAACTTTTTCCTTCTTGATCTTGGTCGTTCAAGAATGCATATATTTCCAATTTTTTTCGATAGTAGTTCTTCTCTATTAATACTAATTTTATAAATTTATATTGAATCAAATTATCTTCTACTTTAGAAATATTTGCATTAATTAGTAAATCTTCTGTACGACTGAAATTAAAAGATTTCTCTTTTTCTTCTATATTTATATCAACTTTTACATGAATTTCTGAACATTCATATAAAATATATTCATAATTATCTGTATTCACATTTTTTATTTTTGCTTCAGCTAAAATATTTATATAAAATGTTCCAATCTTTCCTTCCAATTGATCAAATATAGATATTGGAATATCTCTTTCTTTATATATTTTACGTGCTATTGGCTCCTTTTTTTCAAAAATTTTATCATAAGAATTTTTTTTATCATATATCAAAATGTTATAAATTACAGAATAATCTGAATACTCAGAAATATTTTCTATTAGATTAAAATAGATATTTTTGTTTGAATCAGTATAGTTAATTTTACTCTCATTTAATCTGAAATAAGAGTAGTCTTCTTTTTCTGAAAATCCATATTTAATTAATAAATTCGGTGCCTTTACAAACTCACTTTCTTTATTATTAAACGTAAATATATAAGTTCCATTTTGTAATCCGTATAAAGTTTTTCCATGAATATTTTTTTGTGTGATATTCTCTTGATTAAATTTAACTGTTAAATTACAATCATGAGATATTTCTACAAAAGGTTTATAAGCTGATTCTTCATAATCTTTTTTTATTTTTAGCTTAGATTCATTTTTAATAAACATAAATAAATATATATTTATAGGCATATCATAATATTCACTAAAATCTGTCAAAGTTATAACGAAGTCAAATTCATGATTTATTGTATTTTCTGATTTTAGTTTTAGTTTTATATATATATAATTATTTTCTTCTTTATTTTCAAAAATAAAACTTTTATTTATTAAAGCATATCCAGCTCCCATATCTTTCTTATAATAAATAATATCACCTAAATTAGGATAATTTAAATTGTTATTATTCAAACCTCCTTTTTCATTAAAAATATACTCTTCACCAACTAATAATATTTCTAAATTTATATCTTCAGGATAATTTTCTTTAAAAATCTCTAAAAATTTATAATTTAAATGTATATCTTCATTTATTATAGCATCATTTAAATTTATGTAAAAGCTAAGATAAGAAATTTTATCTTGTTTTTCATATGTTAAGTAATTACTTTTTCCAAAATATATTTCTTTAATGTTTGCTTTATTTTTAGATTTTATTCTTCTATAATATGTAATTGGAGCTTTTTCTTGTAAAGTTAAGTTAATTGTATAATTTTTATTTGAAGATGAAAATATATTTAAATTTTCTTTAAAATCTTTTTTTAAATAATAGATTTTATTTTCATTCTTGCTTTTATCAGTATTAAACTCTATTTTTCCTTCTCCTTCTAATAAATTAATATCTAATATATAATATTCTGTTTTAGTATTTATCAATTTTATATTCATATCGGAATTAATCAAACAAAAATCATCTTTATAAATATTTTCCATTGATGTATAATTTCTTTTAAATATATCATAAACTAAATTTAATGATATATTATTTTCATTATTAGCAGTTACTTTTAATAATATATAGCATCCATTGTAATTTCCATCTTCATTTTTAATATTTAAATAATTTTTTCGATTTAACCTTTCATAATTTATTGTATCTTCTACAATTTCGTCATAAATTTCTTTTTCTGTTTTATCATTATTGTAACTTGTATAATTAATTTCAGCTTTTTGAATATTTTGAACCAAAAATTGTAAATTAGCTAATTCATTATATTCTTCAATAAAAGTTAAATAATAGCAAGGTTTTATAGCATTTAGTTGACAATAATGATGATTTCTTACAGAATTTAAATGATATAAAACTACATTTTCATTATCATAAAAATTAATTCTAAAATTATAATAAACATCAAAATTTATTTTTTGTGTATCTTTTAATTTAATTTTAAATTTTATTTCATCTTCTGTTTGTTCTTCTTCTATAAATTCACAAAGATAACAATCTAATTCATAATTATAATATTTACTAATATTTTTAATTGTATATGTATGCTCTTTATTATCTTTTTTTAAAATACCATATATAGTTTCAAATGCTGGAATTGAAACAATTGAAGTAGAATCTCTTAACAATATATTATATTTATATTTATTGGATAAATTATCATTTGATTTTAATTTTAATATTAATTCGAATTTACAAAAATCATTGCATTTATATTCTGTTAAATAAAACTTTTTATTATAATAATCCATTGTATAACTTTTATTATTTGTATCATCCAAAATTATCAATGTAGCTTCCCCTTCTCCTTCTAAGAAATCAATAAATAATTCATCGCTATTTTTAAAAGTTCCATTATAAACAATTGTTTTTTCTTTTTCTAAAATTCCATTCATTAAAGTATTTTTAGGCAAATAAATTGTTTCATTATAAGTTATTATTTGGAAACTAAAATAAACTTCTGTTTCAGGATTTTCTTTGTTTTCTTTTTCTATTTTTATTGAATATTCACAAATCTCTTTTTTACAATCTGTTTTGTCAAAATTTATTAATTCTGATAATTTCTTTATGACCAAAGTCTTTTTATTTATAGTAATTTGAATATTACTATGAGAATATTTTCTGACATTTAACTTATATTCATTGTTTTTCTTTAAAAATAAAGAATATTTTATTTCATTATTATCTTTGGTTAATTTATTATTATATAAAATTCCTTCTTTTAGAAATATTTTTGAATCCGATGATGGCTGGTATATATATAAATTTATATATTGTTCACTATATACGGAATTATTTATTATTTTAAAGGAATATTTTTTCTCCGTTTTATTTAATTCTATATGTATTAAATTATTCTTTGCTCTATAATTTTGACCATTCATTATTAATACTAAATCATTCCCAAAAGTATTTGCATTAATTATTAATTTTGAATCAGTTTTTTGATTTATAATAAAATTCTCTGAGTTAATATCATTTTTCAAATCATAGATTAAAGCTATACCTTTTTCTAAATATATATTTTTATTACCTTCTCTATTAATTTCATATTTTAACCCATAATAAATTCCTTCCGGATTATCAGTGGTAATTTTTATTAAAATATTTTCTGAGTTTTCTCTAACTATTTCATTTATTAATATATTATATAAAATAACATTTTCAAATGGTTTTATTTCAATTTTATATGAATCATTTTTTAAATTATAAATTTCAACATTTGGCTTATGAATGAAATAATAAATATTTATTAATAAGTAATTATTATTATCAATACCATTAATATTTATTTTATATTTATCAGAATATGAATCATTTAAAAAAGAAAATATTTTGTAATCCTTTTTAAAATATGTTATCTCATCTACACCTTTCATATCGATATCAAATATACATTCTGTTGAAAGGCATTCCACTTTTGCATATATTGGCTCTTCTTTTAGTTTATATTTATAAGATATATATCCATTAATACTTTCGGTTTTATTTCCTGTTAATGAATTATTATCGTTGTCTTCAAAAATATAAAAAATAGGATTTCCTTTTATTACATGAGAATTAATAACAGCTTCTGAAGTTATATTATTATAATATTCAGGTTTATAATAGCCAACCATACCTTCATATAATATATTTCTTTGAGGTAATCCTCTCATAATTTTATAATAATTATTTACTGTGTTATTTTCGAATTTTAAAAAATCGAAAGATAAGGCTGCTTCATCATTTTTATATTCATTTATTTTTTGAAAACAAATTTCATCCTCATTTTGATCAGCATCTAATATATAATAACAAGATTCTTCAGTTATATTTATATTTTCCTGACTAATATTGAAAAATGTAATTTTTTTAGTATAAGTTGTAAATTTAAATATAAATTTTTGTGCTCCACTCAAATCAAGAATAAAACATTCAGCTAAATTATTTAAAATAATATCAAAGTGATTATTATTACCATCTAATTTCTTTTCTTCACTATTATTTGGATAAGTTATTATTGTCAAATTTTCATTAAAATTATTCACAAAAAATTGAATATCTTTGCTATCTTTAAAAAAATTTAAATCCATAGATAATAAATATCCGTTGAAAAATATTTTATCCACTTTTGTTGAATTGCTCTCATTTATCCCATATGAAAAATCAAAACCATTCACATCATTGCCAAATATTTTGAAAATTATGACTTTATCATTCAAAATACCATATTCATAAATTAATTCATCTGTATTATTTGGATAAAGAATATATTCATCTTTATCCTTGAACCTTCTTGTATTAGGATAAGAGCTAAAAGTATAATTTAATGTGATATTATACTGACGTCTTTTATTTCTTACTTGTTTATAAATTTCTATAACGTAATCTCCAGGTTTAATATCAGATAATTTTAATTTTATTTCTTCTGTATCTTCTTTAAACGCTTCGATAGTGTTATTATTTAAATAAAAAGAAATTTTTTTTGAATTTCTTCCAATATTAACCAAGGTAAATTTAATAAGATCATAATTACTATCTATCATATGTACATTTAGACGAAGAATAAAGACAGTTGATGGATAACATTTATTTATTAATTGATAAATTTTTTCATATGTTTTATTTGCTTCTATTTCTAAAGTATCAATATGTTTACAATCATCATCTTCATTTTGAGTTTTAGAGAATGAATAAATTTGACTTGTTATTAATGGAAAATGAAATAATAAGAAGATAATTAAAAGAAATATTGTTTTCATTTTTAATTATTAATATTTAAAAGATTTAATCTATCTAATTTGAATTTATATAATATTATAATAAATATATATTATTTTAATTTGGGGATTGGGGATTGGGGATTGGGGATTGGGGATTGGGGATTGG
>ODAI013197834.1_pt1 | contig 10305 bp, 3 predicted proteins | sample 1539321 | NCBI WGS metagenome assembly ODAI01 (sample SAMN02144231, study PRJEB22623) | gut metagenome | biome: sheep rumen | host: Ovis aries | place: New Zealand | reverse complement strand
TTCATGTGTATTCCGACAAATAGAATAGCCGCAGGTCTCCCTGCGGCTTATCCTCTTTACTTCAATAGTTTAGTATTCAAAAGAGTCGCAAGTGCCTTTTCAGCATTCTTCGCTTTTTTTATATTCTCTGTAGCAAGCACTTCGCTGATTTCATTATCACTCAATGATGTAACAACACAAAGTTCAAATCGTGCCCTTGATGTACCCACATATACTATATTCTTATACTCTTGTTCAAGCATAAACTTTTGAGTAACATCTATCAGTATTACTACATCACTTTCAAGTCCTTTGAATTTTCGGCAGGTGGTAAAGAGAACCTTCTTTCCGTTATATCGGTAATACTCTCCATCTCTAAATGATGACAACAAACTGTTTTCAACGGTCGAGCATGTAAGAATAACGATACTATTTCCATATGCATCAGAATACTTATCAATCATTTCATTAATAGTTCTTATTTGCGAGGCTTCGTCCGTGCTTATAAGTAAAGTAGGAGAAGATCCACGTATAGCTCTTTCAAACACTTTGGGAGGTTTCTTACTACCCAAGAAACGCAGAGATGAAGTTGCTATGTTTTCAGTATTTCGACAGTTTCTATATAGTGTTAGTCTGCAATCAGCATTTGCTATACAGTCAGGAAGTTTGCGTCCCTGTACCAGCTGATTCTTATCATAGAAAAGATAGAAAGAGCTGCCATTATTCTTATCATAAACAATATCATACAAAAGATCAATTATTTCAGCATCATCGATTTTGTCCTGCCCGAAATCCTGTCCTTCATCAATAATAACATGTTTGTACGGAAACGTTCCGTTCACACCACATTCAAGAAGCTTTTCCTGAAGTTTTTCATAGTCACTTTCCGATGTCTGACACAAGCTACACGCAAATCCGTCTATAGTATAATAATCAATATACTCATCCGGATATGTTTGTCTGAGATGATCCTTAAGCTTAGAATTGTAGCACAGAAATAGAACTTTTTCATGTAACTCGGCACTTCGTTTAGCCTTTTCTATCGCCATTAGTGTCTTTCCTGTACCTGCTGCACCACTTATAACCGCTGTACTCTGCTCTTCAAGATAATCCAGAAGCGCTATCTGCTCATTAAGCATTGTCTTGAATCGGACATTACGATGTTCAGCCTCTATTTCAGCTATAGGAAGAAGATTAAGTTTGGGTGCAAGTACACCTTCCATCAATGTTTTTACATCTTGGTTGGAAAGTAATGTATTCTGAACCGCTCCCTCTATATCCAAAGAAAACAATGAGGTTATGCTATTTTCAATATCGTCAAGAGATTCCTTGAATAATATGAGATCATAATCAGAATCAGGCGGCATTGATGGGTGACCAAACTTTACCTTTGAAACAGATGGGAAACAAACTGCATACATTATTTTACATTTTTTCAGCAAATGACCTGCTCCACAGTCTTTTATGTAATTAATCAGGTTATGTGAAAACGCACTTGCTTGTTTAAATGGTCCATTATGCTTTATGATGTCTCCATTACCATAACGCCATGCCCCATCACAGTAATGAATTTGTCCAGCTTTCGCCTCAATACAAAGAATTCCTTTGGTTTGTTCAAATACAACGAAATCGATCTCATGCTCAGAGATACCATATCGTTTCTTCTGTAAAAGCGTTAACGAATGGAATACATAATAGTTATCAGGCAGCTTACTAAGTGCATCAAAAATGAAGTCTTCACGGCTATCTGGTTCAAAATCTATTGGTACTTCCGGACACATTATTGCCATTATTATTTACCTCCTAGTGCAATTATGAATTGATCTATGTCAAATCCTTCAGACGTACTAAAACACTTCCAGTTTCCTTCTTTAGCTGTATTATATTCATCATTCATATCCGACATAAACAACATTATTCTCTCTTTCTGCCATACTACAGAAGCCATATATTGTTCTTCTGACAATTCGGGAAGAACAAAGAATTCGTTGTAAATAGCATCTGAAATGTGAGTATTTGCCGTCATATCTCTTAGCTTTTCTATGATTGCTGTATCTCTGCTATCATCAGAATAGTCTTCAAGTAACTCCTCCCACAGCTCTTTGTTATTGACAGTTCTGCCTTTGCCACACAATTCTACACGTAGTTTTCCTGTAACGTCGCTTTCATTCTGAACTATCATAAAGTCCTCATCAGGCACACTGTTCTCAACTGGAATTATATCAAACCCATCTCTGCCGCAAAGTAGTTCTTTAAAGAAGTCTATTGCATATTTTCTTTTGAGCAGATCATGCTGCTTTTGGTTATAGTAATTACACAGGCAACTGTAACAAGCGGTATCTTTCAGTTCACCACCACAATCACAGTTATCAACAACCTGATATGCATTCATAAGCATTTGCTTCATTATCTCCATATCATCCAGCTCTCTAACATAACCTGCTCCGCCCGGAGTATTATCGAAAAGCACATAACCAAAATTCCCTATATTGTACTCTTCGTCATGATACCATTGTAAGCAGCCTGAAAGCTCATTTCTATCAATATTTAAGCACCTGCTAAGTCCCTCCAGCATAGAATAGAGAATTGTCCATGCAACCGCTGGCTCCCTACTTTTATAGTACATTGGAAACTTGATCATTATAACATCAGTTTTAAATTCATGTCCCAAGCTATACCTATATAAGCCTTTATTTTTACAATCATATCCTGACGGATTCTTATGAGTTTTATCGGTTTCCACATAAGAACTGAAGTCTTTGTTGCGGATTTCAGTATATCCACAAGTCTTACAAACATAGAAATTCGACTCATTAAGCACGATTAAAGAATCCATTTTACTGTTTCCCACAAGCATAGATGTCCCGTTTACATCAAATTTTCTGTACGTTATTTTCTTCTCATCACCAACGTAAGAAATCGCTCCGTGATAGGTCCTTTCCGGTTTATTCACAGTGACCTTCTTTTCAATTGGTTCAGACATAAATCCAAACATAGGGATAAGGTATTTGGATTTTTTTACAGGAAGATCTTTTCCGCATTGTCTACACTTTTTTAGCTCGACCACATCAAGATTTCTATCAGAATTAATAGTGTGACATTCACTACAAATAACATATTTGTATGTAGGCCATTCATATCCCTTAAGTCTTCTGATGTACCGAGAAGTTATGAGCTTTCCGTCAGCTACCACTTGAGATCCTGGTGCATATTCCGATATAGCAGTAAACAAATCACGACTAAGTCTCAACGGACTTTTGTTATCACCAGTTTCACGAAGCTCAACAGTATCAACTGGAAAACCATACTTGGGAATAATATTGTTTTTTGATAAGAAATCAATTATTCCTTGTTCTCTTAAAGTACGAATAGAGTATGTTATACCGTCTACGCCGCTTCTTCCGGATTCAATCAGAAGTTTTCTCTCTTTTTCAAGGTCACTCATCTCTTCGTTGTACTTTGATATGGCAATATCACATAAAGCGGGCGGATCGTTTTCACTTTCAGCAAAAATATCCTTTACCCATCCAAAATTATTGATATCATAGTATTCTTTCAATTCATCAGGAACTATTACATTCAAGAACTCCTTGACTCTTAACGGGTGCTCAAGAAGATATTCTCTAAACTTGACAAAACCTCTGTTATCCATGAAGTCGCCAATATGCTTATAATAATACTCTGTTTTTTCTCTCCAGAAACAAGAAAGTGCTGTTGAAATCATGTGTCTTAGAACTATCTTGTAATTCTCCATATTAAAATACGGAGGTCTAATATTGCCCTTTATCATCTGAACCGGATTCTTAAAATAATTAAGATCATGAGAACTGTTAGGACAATATGTGAGTGCATATGCAGCAGAATAGAAACTTCTTCCGGCGCGTCCAGCACGCTGAGCATAGTTTGCAGGAGTAGGTGGCATATTCCTCATAAATACAGTTTCCAGAGATCCTACATCTACACCCATCTCAAAAGTTGTAGAACAGCTTAAAACATTTATCTTCTTATCCTTAAAGTTACGCTGATATTCCGCTGCTGTCTGCGTTGAAAGCTGTGCAGTATGCTCCACTATTTTCATGGGTGTTATGTCCAGAGTGGTATATAATAAACGATAATGGCGATTTTGCTGATGACTACTAGCATCATATGGAACAAGCTGACCGTTACATGACGGATTCTCACAGATTCCTTTAAGATGATATGGAGTTATCTTTCTGCATTCAGTACACCAATAAAGCCTATCAGGCTTATTAACACTAAACAATTCGCCTTTAATAGCATAACCTGTAATTGTCCGTCTATACTTTTGCATTGACACTTTTTCAAGAACACAATACTCAGGATTTGAACTATCAATTAATGTATCCCATAAAAGCGACAGGAACTCTGTTGCCTCTTCATCTGATATTCCAAGATATCTAACAACCTGCTTTACCCTCTTATTTGTCTTCCCTGGTTCCGGAAGCCACGAAATCAATTGAGAATCAGTTGATGGCTCTTTACAAAAAAGTTTTCTGCCACCCGAAACAGAAATATTCTCCCAATCGCTCTCTCCAAGTCCGCCTTCAACGTCAATCACAGCATTACGAATCAAATCTCTGAGAAGGATATGAATCAGTACATTGGTGTCTTCAGCATTGAGTTTTATTGCACCATTATTTAAATCTGGGAAATGTGTAGAAAACTCAAATTGAAGTATGCCAAGACTTAGAAGAGAGTTTTTGGCTTTGAAGTTTGACATTTCTTTTAAAATGTATACCCATGCATCTACTTCATACGACGTACTGTTTCTGCCAATATTATAACCATGTTCACCTATCTTTTCCTTAAGTCTTTCAGCAAATCTATAGAGAGAAAGGTTTTCATTATTGGATATTATTTCCGTCATTATTCGCTTAACGATTGTAAGGTTGTAGGTATACTGCATATATGAAGCAAAAAATGCAGCAGCTTGTCTATTATCTGAAAAAGCAAGAAATTGCTTTGTAAGGTATTTCACTTTATCTTCAACTGCTGTTTTTATTGTGCCGCCAAACAGTCCTTTTCGTTCAACTTGCTCCCCCTTAATCACCGTTTTTCCAGGCAGCTCATTATACAAAGCAGTAGCGATTACTGAAGTAGCAGCCTCTGAACCCAGAAAATATGGGCGGACTATGCTTCTCTGATTATCAACGCTATGACAACATGGACACTTGTGAAGTTTCTCCCCCTCTTTTTTCTTTATTCTTCTGAGTTTTGCTGCGTAACTGCTGCCATGACCGCAATTCAGCTGATCAATAGTATGTTTTATCTCACCACAGCGAGAGCATACATAGAAAATATCCTCACCATTTTCATCCTGATCATCTTGTTCATATTCTTCTTCACTGAGAAGATATATATCAGGCTTGAAATCAGCATTTGCTCTAGAACGTTGAATCAGCTTACCATTTTCATTTTTAGCGGCAATAAAAAGAGCGCTGCAATTACTGCAAAAGGAAACATGATACACCTTATATTCATGATTATCATTTGTATCAATATAGTTTTCCATCTGATGAATAAACAGCTTCTCATTAGGCTTGAGTGTAACAAATACGCCCTCTATTCCTCTCAAAAACATATGATACTTTGCTTCAAATAGTTTTTCTCCGTTCTTATGTGCACTTGATGCAACAGTTATAAAATCTGTTAACTGTTGCTCATTGACACTCAGTTCCCGAGAAAGCTCACGAACATTCTTTACTTTATTTAGCAAACTATTCCTGAAAAAAGAATAGAATCTATCATGTAGTACAATATCAAATAGAGCATCCGGAAACTGATTTTCGGAGCAGTTTGGAATAAACTTTTTTACAATACCTAACATACGTTCCTGTGAGGCATCATCTTTTATCAAATCCGCTAGTGTGCTATAAAACTCAAATGGTACATTGTTGCTTTCTCTGGATTTCACAGCTTCTTCAGTATGTGAACGAATGATACCAGATGGTAAAAATGATGCATTACAAAGGCATTCGCCAAACCTTACTATCTCATCGTCTGAATCCTTATCCCCTAAAGTAGCACTGGTAAGTATAAACTGTATATCTTTTCGACCAAGCATAGCTTTCACGCGCTTTATAAGAGTTCCTACTTCAATTCCCTTTGCACCAGAGTATGAATGTGCTTCATCGAAGACAATATAACGCCATTTTCTTGCGTTAACATCGCCAAAGATGATATTATCACCGGGACGCAAAAGCATATATTCCAGCATTGCATAGTTTGTTATAAGTATATTAGGCGGAGCCGCACGCATTTCCTCTCTGGAAATAAGCTCACATTTTTTTAACGGAGCATCACCGTTATCCATATACTTTTTTAAAGCCTTTTTGTAATCATCTTCTGTCTCACCTGTAAACTTTCCAAATGTTATGCCAGCATCCTGATAGTCGGTAAGAAGTTCTCTTATTCTGCGAATCTGATCATTTACCAAAGCATTCATCGGGTATACTATAAGGGTTCTGACTCCTGGTGAGAGAGTGCCATCTTCTTTCTCACGAAGTAATTGATCTATTACAGGTATAAGAAATGATTCTGTTTTTCCTGAACCAGTGCCAGTAGTAACAACTAAATTTTTTCCTTGCCTTGCTGCCCTAACAGCTTCTTCTTGGTGCAAATAAAGGGGTCTTGATGGATGAAAACTTTTCATATTGATAATTTCTTTTGAAACTATTCCCTCGATTGCAAGTTCTTCAAGAGTTTTACCTTTTTTATATGGATCTGTCATGCTTATATAGGGACCATCAGCAATAGCTTTATTTTTTTCGAGAGCTTCTTTTAGCTGTGTATTATATTTATCATTATTAGTTGTGAATGTAGTAAGAAGGTATCCACGATAGAAATCAACTATCTTCTGTGAGCTTTCAGTTGGTCTGAATAACATCTTTTCGCTCCTTTCTGAGTCTCAGTTCAAGACAAAACACTGTCTCATTTTCGTAAAGCGGTATAAATTTTCCATAATTATTGCTATGTAATCTTTTATTATTTGGGCTTATAAGCATTTTTCTTTCAATATCATAATAAAGTTCAACATATTCATTGTAATCTGTCTCCAACATAGCGATAGTACATAGAGGATCGCGTTCATTCTCAAGACTGTTTTTGTTTATTGTCATCATGATGTTCCCGATAATTTTTTTATTTTTGAAATCCGGTCTTTTTTGATTGTAAGGTGCTGCATAAAACCTTCCGAAAAATACACAATCGTTATCATTAGACATAGTCAAAAAATCTATTCCATAAAGGTAATCAAAGAACTGAAGTCTCTTACCTTTATTGTAAATTGATCTTATAGTAATATGATAATCGGAGATATTGGAAATTGTTTTTTTCCCATTTATGAAAAACCACCTCATCGACGTCCTAACTGTTCCAAATAAACCATTTTTCTCAATCATATAAGGACGTATACTATAATTTCTTGTACTGTCTATATTACTAATGACATTATTTCCTTCTTTCAATTCGCCATCATAAACTATTGATTTATTAACAACGTCTTCTATTTCAGCGTAAAGCGTTGCCCTGTCTTTGAATAGAATCTTATTAATATTAATCAAAAGGGTCTTTTCTATGGGATTGAATGTTACTGATTCTTCGTTAAAATACGGCTCTATTTTCAACTGCCTCTGCACCATTATGGAGTTATTTCTCGCCTTACCGTCATAGTAACTTATATCAAGATGCATATAACTTCTGTTGTTTATCGATTTAATCAAATCATTTATTTCCTTCATATCAAATCTGAAAGTGCAAGTGTCGATTACATTTCCATCAGCTTGATAGATCTTATTGTCCCATTCAAAAGTTATTTTCATACTGAGAGCTCCAAGAAAATAGACATACATATTATCTGGGATATCCTTATACCAATTGTAGACGGGTCTGCATTCCATCTTTTCCACTGAGCCGCCAAATTTAAATTTAGGAACAGGTATATTCATAACAAGTTCAGTTCCTTCAGAATAAAACTTGAAACTCACCAAATCGCCAACATCTATAGCATTAGCTTTATAAAGTTTTGTAATCATATTGTTAACATAATAATTATCAGATGTTTCGCAATTAAATAGTGGTTCAAATTCTATTTCAAAATCCATGCTCTGTTCTATCTTAACTGATAGTTCATGATCTGCTCTGTATATCTTTCTGTTCCTTTTTACAACTAAATCATATGGAAAACAAATATATCTGCATATTAAATAAGACGTACTTTTTGACGGAATATCAGCATAAACTTCGTAAAGTCCATTAGCGGAATTGTAGATTCTTTCTAGGTTAATAAAAATGCTTTCTTTATTTTTAAAGTTCTGATCATACACAACACTTATTGCATCTTCAAAATTAGTTTTTATTACTTTGAGTGGAATTTTCTCATTATTGACATGAATTACAATTCCATTCTCATACATCCGATCTGTATAAATTGTTATTATCGGATGTGTCTTGGTACACTTTACATCGTTTCCTTTGATATCTTTAACAGTATAATAATACTTATTTGATTCATTACTTTCTTCGTTCTCATACTCAACATCAGTATAATCCTTATTTGTAAAACGAAGAGTTTTTTCACCTATCTTGATTTCTGAATCAATCGAGCAATTTATAGTATATAGTACCCAATCAGCTGATGGTTCACTGTTAATAATCTTAACATTTTCGTTGAAAAAAGGTATAAGATCCTTAATTATTAAAAGCTTATTATCCCCATTTTTGAGATTTCTCGTTTCTTTGTTGTGCTTGTCCAGGATTCTATAATTCATGCTGCTAATATTGAATTCCTTGATTGGTTCCTCAAAAGCACCATAAAGTTTTATAGTTGTATGGTCAAATGGAGACGAAAGTGGGAGTGATAGCTCGTCGGAAATATATAAGCCCCACTGTTTATACACATCGAGTTCGTACTTTTCAGATACTTCGTCTTCGTCATCCACAAAAATCACATCTATAAATGCTTTACCCTGACACTCATCTGGTCGGAATTTCTGTTGGGGTATAACAAGCATAGTTCGACCATATTCATTGACGAAAATGTAGGGTTTTCTATTGCTTACATGTCGAGAATGCACTTTTTTGTTGCCTTCCCTAACCGATTCCTGTAATTTGCACCAATTAATAAATGCTTCATTAAATCGGTTGTTAGTTCCGTTTGGCAAAATGGCATCATAATAGTAATTATCAACACATTTAAGAACCGGGTAAAGCAATCCCGTAAGTATTTCATTGTCAACATAAGCAATGACAGAACGAGTGGATTTTAGCAATCGATAAGTCTTGGGTACCTTATCATTTTTACTCTTAATACTTATAGAATCGCCATCCTCCAATGTCTCCTTCATATAAGCAGAAAGTGCTGCAAGGTCTTCTGAAACATCTTTTTTATTTAATTGTCTAAACAACACTGTTTCGAAGTATGCGTTGATAAAATCAAAAAAGCCACTCATATAATTATTGGTAACGAAAGCGTGTGCTTTTATCATTTCAGTATACTGCATCTTCCCATTCTTGGAAGGAAATACAAACAAATCATAAAAAACAAGTGTTTTATAGAAAATATCATTAGCCTTTGTTCTACGTGCTTGAGGAACAACGCAATCCAAAGTTCGTTCAAGATTATCCCAGTATTTACCCTCAGTGTATTCACGTATAGCCACCTGTACAAGAAATAGTGCTATCGCTAAATCAACAGTAACCGGAGCATTGTCGCTTTTGACTATGTAATTTATAAAATAAGTTTTTAACCAACTATACTCCTCGTTTGAAACAGGTAGTTCGCCCAAAAGTAAAGCTTTTTTATTTGCAATATCAATTTGCCATCTCATTTTTGACTCTTTAAGCATAACAAAGCTCCTTTTATAATAAAAAACTAATATTTAGTAGGCTTTTATCCATATAATTATATCACAAATAAACAAATTATTCAATAGTATTATACATAATTTATCAAATTTCATCACAAAAATATTGAAAGGCCTTTCGTACAAGAAAGCCGCAGGTCACCCTGCGGCTTTTTCTGCTTTAATCGTTAATCTCAAAGCACCCAGTGCTTGTATCCTTGAAGTCACCGTTGAATTCAAGTGTTACATCGAGGCTGCCGTCCGCGTTTTCGTGTACGTTTATCTTGCGGACGAGCAGACGCATATTTGCATCCGAGATGTACGGCTCGAGCAGCACCTCGTCGAGCAGCTCTGCTGTGGACATCAGTTCGTCGCGGCGCTTCTTACTGAGTTCGTCAAACTTCCTGCAATCCTCTATCTTCTGCGTCAGCTCCGCTATCTCAGCTTCACGCTTTTCGATCAT
>ODAI012996201.1_pt1 | contig 10305 bp, 10 predicted proteins | sample 1539321 | NCBI WGS metagenome assembly ODAI01 (sample SAMN02144231, study PRJEB22623) | gut metagenome | biome: sheep rumen | host: Ovis aries | place: New Zealand | reverse complement strand
TATCCTCTATACCAGTGGTACAACAGGCGACTCGAAGGGTGTGATCCTGACCTGCGGGCAGTATCATGCCGCTTTTGAAGCCAACAATAAGTGTGTGCCAGTGGATGAGAACGACCGCGTGCTGAATTTCCTGCCTTTTACGCATATCTTCGAGAAGGGCTGGAAGATACTTTGCCTGACAAAAGGTGCCAGGCTGATTGTGAACACCTATCCTCAGGAGGTGCAGCAGTCGATGAAGGAGATGCATCCGACGTGTATGTCGAGTGTACCTCGTTTCTGGGAGAAAGTCTATATGGGCGTATTGGAGAAAATCGAAAACTCCAGTGCCGTGCAGCGCAAGCTGTTTACCCATGCCCTGAATATCGGTCGCAAGCATAATATCGATTATCTTTCCAAGGGGAAGCGTCCGCCATTGGCTCTCCATCTGGAGTACGAAATGCTGAACCGTACGGTATTCTCGCTGGTGCGCAAGGAGTTGGGACTGGAGAATGCCCATTTCTTCCCCACAGCTGGGGCCACGGTGAATCCGAAGGTAGAGGAGTTCGTACACGCCATCGGTCTGAATATGATTGTGGGCTATGGCCTGACAGAGAGCCTGGCTACCGTGAGTTGTAATCATCTGGGCGAGCCTTATACGGTGGGCGGTGTCGGCATCCCCATTGAGGGTATCGACATCAAGATTAGTGATGAAGGCGAAGTGCTGTTGAAAGGTCCGACAATCACTAAGGGCTATTACAACCGGGAGGATCTGACGAAGGCAGCCTTTACCGACGACGGCTATTTCCGTACGGGTGACTCAGGCTACCTGAAGGATGGTGAACTTTTCCTGAAAGAGCGTATCAAGGATCTCTACAAAACGTCGAACGGCAAGTATATCGCCCCGCAGATGATTGAGTCGAAACTATTGGTGGATAAGTTCATTGACCAGATATGTATCATCGCAGACCAGCGTAAGTTCGTTTCGGCACTAATCATCCCTGTATATTCCTTGTTGGAGGAATATGCCCGTGAGCATGGTATCCCGTTTGAGAACCGTGAGCAGCTCTGTAAGGACCCGAAGATTAACGAGATGATGAAAGAGCGTATCGACACGCTCCAACAGCAGTTGGCTCATTATGAACAGATCAAGCGCTTTACGCTGCTTCCCCATCATTTCTCAATGGAAAGGGGTGAGCTGACCAATACGCTTAAGATTAAGCGCAGGGTACTGAACCAGAATTATGCCAAGGAGATCGATGCGATGTACGCGGAGTAGTTTATAGTTTACGGTTTACAGTTTACAGTTTATAGTTTACGGTTTATAGTTTACGGTTTATAGTTTACGGTTTACAGTTTAAAGTTTATAGATGATTACTCAGGATCAGTTGAAGGATGTGCTGGAGCGTGCCGAGGCACTACACCGCTATCTGGAAATAGACAAGAAAAAGATAGAATACGAAGAAGAAGACCTTCGGACACAGGCTCCGGATTTCTGGGAAGACCGGAAACGGGCAGAGGAGCAGATGAAAAAGGTGAAAAGCATCAAGAAATGGCTTGATGGCTATCAGGAGGTGCGCACCTTGGCAGACGAGCTGCAGCTCGCCTTTGACTTCTACAAGGACGAGATGGTCACCGAGGAGGAGGTCGATGAAGACTATCAGAAGGCCATCAAGGCGATTGAAGACCTGGAACTGAAGAACATGCTTCGCCAGAAGGAAGACCCGATGGAGGCTGTCTTGAAGATAAACTCGGGCGCTGGCGGTACTGAGGCACAGGACTGGGCATCGATGCTGATGCGTATGTATATGCGCTGGGGTGAGGCTCATGGCTATAAGGTAACCATTTCTAACATCCTCGATGGTGATGACGCAGGCATTAAGAGTGTGACGATGCAGATAGAAGGCGGTGATTACGCCTATGGGTATCTGAAGTCGGAGAATGGCGTCCACCGGCTGGGGCGCGTCAGTCCATTTAATGCCCAGGGCAAGCGCATGACGTCGTTTGCTTCCGTGTTCGTCTCTCCGCTGGTAGATGACACGATTGAGGTATATGTAGATCCAGCCAAGCTGTCATGGGATACCTTCCGAAGTTCTGGTGCTGGTGGTCAGAATGTGAATAAGGTGGAGTCGGGCGTTCGTCTGCGCTACTGGTACACTGATCCCGATACGGGCGAGGAAGAGGAAATCCTCATTGAGAATACCGAGACGCGTGACCAGCCTAAGAATAAGGAACGTGCGATGACGCTGCTGAAATCACAGCTCTACGACCGTGCCATGAAGAAACGTCTGGAGGCCCAGGCAAAGATCGAGGCGGGCAAGAAGAAGATAGAGTGGGGAAGTCAGATACGGTCATACGTCTTCGATGACCGTCGTGTGAAAGACCATCGTACCAATTACCAGACGACAGATGTTGATGGTGTGATGGACGGCAAGATCGACGAGTTTATCAAAGCCTACCTGATGGAGTTCCCCGTCAATGATGAAGAACAATAACTTTTCAAATTAATAATATTAAGACTATGGCACAAATTGCAAAAGCATCAAAGTCAACAGCTAAGAAAGAGGCTTATCAGAAGAAACAGGAAGAAGGTGGAAAGAAAGTGCTGGAATGGATCTTTGGCGTTCTGGTCATCTTGGCAATCCTGTTTGTCGGCTATTCAATCTGGATCGTTTCATAAGCGATGAGCGGACTGGAGATAGAACGTAAATTCCTTGTTCGCAATGATAGCTACAAGCGTCAGGCTTTCAGTAGTAGCCGGATTCAACAAGGGTATATCTGCAGCGGTCACGGGCGTACCGTCAGGGTACGTATCCGTGACAGTCGCGGTTATCTGACGATCAAGGGACCGTCTGATTCTGCGGGGCTCTCGCGTTATGAGTTTGAGAAGGAGATTACCCTCGATGAGGCTGAGCACCTGATGGCACTCTGTGAGCCTGGACGTATTGACAAGACGCGCTATCTTGTCAAGAGCGGCAGTCATACGTTTGAGGTGGATGAGTTCTATGGCGAGAATGAAGGCCTTGTGATGGCAGAGGTGGAACTCCAGTCAGAAGATGAACCTTATGAAAAACCAGATTTCATCGGTGAGGAGGTAACTGGAGACCGTCGTTATTATAATGCTCACCTGACAAAGAACCCCTTCAAGACCTGGGGCGGAAAGCCAGAATCAGCAGGCCAATAACGGCGGCGAGGGTAACCCCTGTGCCGTTAGCTGCAAAGTCCAGCCACTCACCACTGCGGCGGCCTCCTGTACAATACGCCTGTATCAGTTCGATGGCACCACTCATCATGATAGGGGCAAGCCATGCCCAGAAAAACAGTTTCTCATAGTCATAAATACGATGTTTGCAGGCATATTCAATCCAAAGGACGGTAAATGTGCCACCATACATGGCGACATGTACCCACTTGTCGATGAACTTCACATCGTCAAGGGGCGTCTCAGGGAAAACGGGTACTAATGACAGGAACCATATCAAAGCGATAAGGCAATCTGATATGGGGTATTTCTTGATGATTTTGTACACCAGATGCATATTTTTCTTTTTTTGGGTGCAAAATTAGGAATTATTTTATAATTTTGCAACCAAAATATGAGAAAAATGCATATGGCTAAACTCGAGAGAGCAAGTTTCGGCAGCAAGCTTGGTGTGATTCTGGCAACCGCAGGCTCAGCAGTGGGACTGGGGAATATATGGCGTTTCCCATACATGACAGGACAGAATGGTGGCGCAGTTTTCATTTTTATTTATTTGTTCTGCGTCTTGTTGTTGGGTATTCCCTGCATGGTCAGTGAGTTTATTATCGGGCGCCACGGTCAGGCAAATACGGCGCGCTCCTTCCGGAAAATGGCGGGAGACTCTGGGTGGTCGCTCATCGGCTACATGGGGGTGCTCACGGGCTTTCTTATCTCTGGCTACTATGCGGTGGTCTCCGGTTGGTGCCTGGAATATATATGGGCGTCGTTGCTTGGCAAGCTGAATGGCGATCCTGCTTTTATTACAAATTACTTTGTAACCTTCTCGCAAGATCCTGTCAAGCCTCTGTTCTGGACACTGATAATCCTCTTGGCAACCTATCTGATTATAGAGCACGGCGTGAGGGACGGCATAGAGCGGGCATCCAAACTGCTGATGCCGACCTTGTTTATATTGCTGCTGATTATCGTGGTGGCCTCTTGTATGTTGCCAAATGCAGACAAGGGTATTGAGTTCTTGTTCAATCCGGACATGTCGAAGGTCAGCGGCGACGTTTTTCTGGCAGCTCTTGGACAGTCGTTCTATTCGCTTAGCATCGCCATGGGCTGTATCTGTACCTATGCAAGCTATTTCTCCCGCTATACGAATCTTACCACTTCTGCGATGCAGATCAGTATCATCGACTTCCTTGTGGCTCTTCTGGCAGGATTGGTGATATTCCCGGCGGCCTTCTCCGTGGGGGTGCGTCCTGATAGCGGACCGTCGCTGATATTCATTACGTTGCCGAACGTATTCCAGCAGGCTTTTGGCAGCATCCCGGGTTTAGGGTGGGCCATATCCGTGCTTTTCTATGCCCTGTTGTCGCTTGCCGCACTGACATCCCTGATGTCGTTGCATGAGGTGAGTACGGCATTCCTGCAGGAAGAAGCTGTGATTACCAGGAAAAAGGCTGCCCGGATCGTGACGGTCTCCTGCATAGTCATGGGTGCTGTTTGTTCGCTGTCGTTGGGCGTAGGAAAGGATATCCTGTTTTTCGGCAAGACGCTTTTCGACTTGTTCGATTTCGTGACAGGCCAGTTGTTCCTGCCGATAGTGGGATTCCTGACGTGTATATTTATCGGGTGGTTCGTGCCTCACAAGATTGTGCGCGACGAGTTTACCAACTGGGGTACATTGCGTAATGGCACGCTGTTCCATATTTATCTGTTCCAGGTGAAATATGTGTGCCCGATATGCATCTTGTTCATTTTCCTCCATCAGTTAGGCTTGATTTAAAATGGAAGGGCGGGGGACTTTTGGCAGTCGGTTAGCCATTGTGCTTGCAACGGCAGGGTCTGCGGTGGGGCTTGGCAATATATGGCGCTTCCCCTTCATGACGGGTCAGAATGGCGGCGCAGCCTTCATCCTGGTCTATTTCGCCTGTGTCTTTCTGCTGGGCATTCCCGGCATGGTGAGCGAGTTTATCATCGGGCGCCGGGCGCAGTCGAACGCGGCGAGGGCCTATGGCGCTATAGGAGGCCGCGGATGGCGGTATATCGGCTATCTGGGCATCCTGACTTCCACCATCATCCTCGGATTCTATGCCGTCGTGGCCGGATGGTGCCTGCAATATCTGTTCGCCTCGCTTGGCGGGCAGCTGAACGGCGATGCCGCCTATGTGATCGACTATTTCAAGTCGTTTTCCGGCGATCCTGTCCGTCCTTGCCTGTGGGCCATTGCCTTTGTGCTGATTACCCATTTCGTGGTCTCGCGCGGCGTGAACGATGGTATTGAGCGGGCCTCAAAGCTGCTCATGCCCTTGCTCTTCTTGCTGCTGCTGGTGCTGGTCGTGGCATCCTGTCTGCTGCCGGGGGCCGATGCCGGTATCGCATTCCTGCTGAAGCCCGACTTCTCGAAGGTCAGCACGGATGTCTTCCTCGAAGCGTTGGGACAGGCGTTCTTCTCACTGAGCCTGGGTACGGCCTGTCTCTGCACCTATGCGTCGTATTTCAAGCGCGATACCAACATGCTGACTTCTGCCACGCAGATTGCCTTGTTGGATTCTGCCATTGCCATCCTTGCCGGACTGATGATATTTCCCGCAGCCTTCTCCGTGGGAGTCCAGCCCGACAGCGGGCCGTCGCTGATATTCATCACCTTGCCCAACGTCTTCCAACAGGCCTTTGGGGCAATGCCCGTGTTGGGATACGTTATCGGTATTTTGTTTTATGCCCTGCTGGTGTTTGCGGCGCTCACTTCGACTATCTCCATGCATGAGATCGGCACGGCCTTCTTCCACGAGGAGCTCAAGCTGCCCCGTCGGCGGGCTGCCTGGATCATTACCCTCATCTGTATGGTCCTGGCCGTGCTCTGCTCGCTCTCGGTGGGTGCCTATAGCGGGTTGCAGCTGTTCGGCATGTCGCTCATGGACTTCTGCGATTTCCTGACGGCCCAGCTGATGCTGCCGGCGGGTGCTTTCCTGACGAGCATCATGCTTGGATGGTTCGTCAGCCGGCAGGTCACGCACGATGAGTTTACGAACGGCGGTGTGCTCAAGGAGTCGTTTTTTGCAGTCTGGCTGGTTTCCGTCCGTTTCGTTGTGCCGCTCTGTATCCTGCTGATCTTCCTTCATCAGTTCGGCCTATTATGATCCGGGAGTTCTTCTATCTGCAGAAGTCAGACCGCAAGGTGATCCTTACCCTTCTCAGTGTGATAGTCGTTGCGTTAGGGGGCATCCTCCTGGCGGGCAATCAGGACCATACGCATACGAATGGCCTCGCGCCGGCAGATACGCTGCGGAAAGAGGCCCGTCGGGATACCGTCCGGCGTTACCGTCCGGCGGTCAGGACGGTCTATGTCCAGACGAAGATCGTCTATCGGGATACGGCCTTCGGGCGCGGCAGGGCTTTCCGGAATCCCCAGGCAAGAGACTCTGCCAGATGGCACCGCCAGCCGAAGCTGAAGCAGGGCGAACGGCTGGTGCTGAACACGGCTGACACGACGGCGCTGATGAGGGTGCCTGGCATCGGGCCCTATTTCGCACGCAAGGTCGTGGCCTATGGGCAGCGCCTGGGGGGCTATGTCAGTGTCGATCAGCTTGACGAGATCGAGGATTTCCCGCTCGATGCCAAGGCGTATCTGGTGGTGGAGAATGCCCGCCCGGAGAAACTGAACGTCAACCAGCTGTCGCTCTCGGAGCTCAGGCGCCATCCGTATATCAACTACTTTCAGGCCAAGGCCATCACGGACTACCGCCGTCTGCACGGTCCTATCCGCTCCCTCGGCGACCTGCGGCTCTCAAAAGACTTCCCCCCGGAGGCCATCGCCCGCCTGGCGCCCTACGTGGCCTATTAGCGCAAGCTCAAAGCAAAGCCCCGCCGTCATCGACATGACAGCGGGGCTGATAGGATTTCACACTAAAAGCATAAAATTTCTTTTTCATAAGCGTCCCAACGCCCTTTCGGACGATTTTTTGGGGGAGTGCACTCAAAAACTTTTTCCAGTACACAGGAAAAAGTTTTCCTCCGCACTCTGGAAAAACCGTGAGTTAACTCAAAAGTCCCGTTGAGTTAACTCAAACGACAAATCGAGTTAATATCCTTTTCATTTGCTTAAATAGTTTTTGGGTTAAATAAATATGCTAATCGCCTGCAAAGGTACAGCGCTCCGTCTTAAAATCAAAAAAAATAAAACAAAGAAACGTTAACGCCGCGACTTTTCTTTGCACTTTTGCATTTTCCGGCCAAAATGCTTTGTCAGTTCGGGATTATTTTATATTTTTGCAGTCAGAACTAAAAACTGGATAAAATGTTTGGACTTGGAATGCAAGAGATACTCGTTATCGCACTAATCGCGCTGCTGTTCTTCGGCGGCAAGAAGATTCCTGAGCTGATGAAGGGCCTGGGCAAAGGTGTCAAGAGCTTCAAGGAGGGGATGAACGAGGTGACGGAGATGGAGGAGAAGCCGGAAAAGAAGGATGAGTGAAGCCGTCAAGCCATCAGGACCGGAGGGAGGAGCGCTTACGTTCTGGGATCATCTCGATGAACTGCGCTCGGTGCTCATTCGGATTCTTGTCATTACGGCCATAGCAGCGGCGGCTGCCTTTTGCCTGAAGGAATCACTGTTTGCAGTGGTGCTCGCCCCTCGTTCCAGTGATTTCATCACCTACCGGCTGATGGGCGTGGAGCCATTCAGTATCCACCTGATGAATACGGGGCTGACGGAGCAGTTTATGATACATCTGAGGACAGCGCTGTATGCCGGTGTGCTGATAGCCCTGCCGTATATCCTCTATCAGTTGTTTCGGTTTGTCTCTCCGGCACTCTATGCCAGTGAGCGGCGTTATGCCACGGTCCTTGTGGGCAGCGGCTACGTGATGTTCATGATGGGGACGGTGCTGAACTACCTGATAATCTTCCCGCTGACGGTGAAGTTCCTGGGCACCTATCAGGTGAGTCCCGACGTGGCGAATATGCTGACCATCCAGTCGTACATCGACACGCTGCTGATGATGAGCTTCGTGATGGGGATTGTGTTCGAACTGCCTGTCGTGAGCTGGCTCCTCGGAAAGATGGGACTGGTCAGTGCGCGGATGATGAGCCAGTGGCGGCGGCACGCTGTGGTGGTGATTCTGGTAGTGGCAGCTATCATTACGCCGACGACGGATGCCTTTACGCTCTTCCTTGTGGCCCTGCCGGTATGGCTGCTCTACGAGATGAGCATTTGGATAGTGAAGTAAACAAAAAAATATGTTAAAGAAGATTCGTACAATCCTTGCAGCAGTGGTCTTTACACTTATTACACTGCTGTTCCTGGACTTCACCGGGACGCTTCACGCTTGGCTGGGATGGCTGGCAAAGATCCAGTTCCTGCCGGCTGTGATGGCGCTCAATCTGGTGGTAGTCGTGTCGCTTGTCGTACTGACACTTGTCTTTGGACGTATCTATTGCTCGGTCATCTGTCCGTTGGGTATCTTCCAAGACATCCTGGCCAGGCTTCGCAGGAAGAAGAACAAGTACAGCTACTCTGGCGAGGTAAAGTGGTTACGCTATCCCGTCTTGGCCGTGTTCGTTCTGGCAGCTGTCGCTGGCATCGGCTCACTGTTCCAACTGCTGGCGCCTTACAGTGCCTATGGGCGGATAGCCACCATGATCTTCCAGCCAGTATGGAAGTTCGGCAACAATCTGTTGGCGATGGCGGCAGAGCGGATGGACAGCTATGCTTTCTACAGCGTTGATACCTGGATGCGCTCCCTGCCGGTGTTCATCATTGCAGCTGTTACGCTGGTGGTGCTCCTTGTGCTGGCCTGGCGGGGCGGTCGTACTTACTGCAACACCATCTGTCCCGTCGGTACCGTCCTGTCCTTCTTCGCCCGTTTCTCGTGGTTGAAGATCCGCTTCGATGCCGACAAGTGCAAGAATTGTTCGCTCTGTTCCAAGAACTGCAAGGCTGCCTGTATCGACTTCAAGACCCACAGTGTCGATTACAGCCGTTGTGTTGTCTGCGGCAACTGCATCGACAGCTGCAAGTTCGGGGCACTGAGCTATACAGGCCATTCCGGTAATGCCGGTGCGGGAAGCGAAGCCGGTTCCGTCGATACCTCTAAGCGCTCCTTCCTGCTTGCAACAGCCCTGGTCTCTACGGCTGCGATGGCACAGAAGAAGGAGAAGCTGATGGATGGCGGTATGGCAGAGATTGAGGATAAGGTAGCCCCTCAGCGCCAGACACCACTGACCCCGCCGGGCTCTCTCTCCGCCAAGAACCTCGCCAACCACTGTACGGGCTGTCAACTCTGTGTGTCGGAGTGCCCGAACCAGGTGCTCCGTCCGTCAACAGACTTGCTGCATCTGATGCAGCCTACGATGTCGTATGAGAAAGGCTACTGCCGTCCGGAGTGTACCCGCTGTTCAGATGTGTGTCCGGCAGGTGCCATCAAGCCGCTTGACGATATTGAGAAGTCGTCGGTTCAGATTGGCCATGCTGTGTGGATCAAGAAGAACTGTATTCCGCTTACCGACGGTGTGTCGTGTGGCAACTGTGCCCGTCACTGTCCTGCGGGTGCCATCGAGATGGTGCCCTCTGATCCGGACGACGAGGAGTCACTGAAGATTCCCGTCATCAATGAGAATGCCTGTATCGGCTGCGGAGCCTGTGAGTATGTATGTCCGTCGCGCCCGTTCTCGGCCATCTATGTCGAGGGGCATGAGGTACATAAGATGATATAACAATGAACTATGAATTTTTGACTATGAACTCAAAGAATATATCACGCCGCTCGTTCCTGAAACTCTTCGGAGCTGGGACGGTTGCTACTGCCGCCACCCTGACGGGCTGTAAGCAGGTCAACAAGGCAGAGACGCAGGCTGCCAACGAGTATAAGAACCAGGTGGAGCCGCCCGTGGGCAAGATGACCTATCGCGAAAATCCGAAGACCAAGGAGAAGGTGTCGCTGCTCGGCTACGGCATGATGCGACTGCCGACAAAGGTGGATAACAGCGATGAGTATGACCAGGAGATGATCAACAAGCAGGTGGACTATGCCATCGAGCACGGACTGAACTATTTCGACCCCAGCCCCGTCTATTGTCAGGGTAAGTCGGAACACTGCACGGGTATTGCCCTCAGCCGCCATAAGCGCAGCGAGTATTTC
>ODAI011078742.1_pt1 | contig 10305 bp, 8 predicted proteins | sample 1539321 | NCBI WGS metagenome assembly ODAI01 (sample SAMN02144231, study PRJEB22623) | gut metagenome | biome: sheep rumen | host: Ovis aries | place: New Zealand | reverse complement strand
TTACAGAACAGAATGCTTATGATGCAGACTCAAAGCTTTTGTGGAAAAATGTAATTACTTATTCAAATGGTCTTAAAACAGACGTTTCTGAATATGACAAGAACGGTCTCTTGCGTGCAAAGACAATTTTCCAATACACAGATGGAAAGCTTGCTGATGAAACAGGTTATGACAGCGACGGTGCATTAATCTGGAAGATTATTTATAAATACAATCCGGCCGGAAAAGTTCAGGATATTTTCGAATATTCAGCAGACGGCTCACTTGATCTTCAGGAAACCTATACATATTCAGAAGACGGAAGATTAGAAAGTCTTTCAACTTATGACACATTTGCAGAAACTTCAGATAAAAAAGTATTCCGCTATGCTTCAAACGGAACCTTGTCAGAAATCACAACATACGATAATGCAAAGCAGGTAACAAACCGCCTTATTATCAAATATGATGCCGGTGGAAATGCTTCTAAAGTTTCTGAATATAATATTGCACAGAAATTTGGAACAACTGTAAACGAACTCATTTCTATGTCGGAATACGTTTATCAGTAATCCATATAATTAAAAAAAGCATCATTCAAAAAAAGAGGTTTATCTATGAGAACTGTTGGTATAAAACTTGCAGACGGGTCTTTCTATCCTATTATGGAAGAAGGTTCTGCTCAAACAAAAAAACTTGAACTCACTACCGCAAATGATAATCAGACTTGCGTTATGGTTGATTTGTACCGTTCAAAAACCTGTTCTATGGATGATGCCGAATATATTGATACCCTCAAAATAGAAAATCTCAACGCTCATCAAAACGGAGAGCCAAGCATTTCATTTGATGTTGGTCTGGACGAAAACGGGGAGCTTTCTGCTTCTATTGCAGACCCCGAAACCGGAGCAACAAGTAATTCGCAGATTACTCTCGTTTCAAGAACAGCAGAAGAACGCCTTGTTGCCGATGATTATTCAATTTCGGGCGAAGAGCAGATTGAAGAAACTTCGGTTGAAGAACCTCTTGTTGAAGAAGAACCTGTAGAAGAAGCTGCAGAAGAAACAGACGAAAAAGATAACAGTGGTGCAGTTGCAGCAGGCGTTGTAGCAGGAGCAGGTCTTTTGGCTGCGGCAGGAATTATTGCGGCAAACAATAAAAAAGATGAAGAGCCGACAGAAGAAGTTATTGAAGAGCCTGCCGAAGAAATTAGCGAAGAAGCTGCAGACGAAACAATTACAGAAGATGATTTTACTTTAGGTGATGACACAACTGCCCCTGTAGACGAATCTTCAGGCTTTGTTGCTGATGACACAGGCGCTGATGAAATAAGTTCTGACGATACCCTTCCAGACATGGATTTTGATATGCCGGAAGAGACTGAGGCTGCACCGGCAGATGAGACTATTGCAGAAGATGACTCTTTTGATCTTCCAGATGATACCACTCAAGCCGCCGACGACTCATTCGACCTCCCAGACGACACTACAGAAAGCTCAGACGACTCATTCGACCTCCCGGACGACGCTACAGAAAGCTCAGACGACTCATTTGACCTTCCTGATGACACAACAATTCCAGGAGATGAGACAATTCTTGAAGACGAATCCTTCTCTACTCCACAGGAACTCACAGACACTTCAATCGATGACGACACCGACGACTTCTTTAACGACATTGATTCGGAACCAGCCCCGACCCCTTCAGAAGGCTTAAACTTTACCGGTCTTTACGACAAAGAAACAGAAATGGGCGAACCTGCTGCCCACGAAGAAGATGATATAAAGAAAAAGACTCGTGCACCGGTAATTATCTGTGTTGTTTGTGCAATAATCTGTATTGTTGCAACCCTGCTTGTCCTGCTTGTTCTTCCGGGAAAATTTAACCTGCGCCAGAAGCATGCAGACAAAAAAGCACAGACTGCTGTAGAAAAACAGGCAGAAGCTCCTTCTCAGGAAGCTGCAAAACCAGCAGCAGAAGAAAAGAAAGCAGAACCAGTTCCTCAGGCAAAAGAAAATGAAGTTGTAGTAATTGAAAAGGCCGAAGAAGTAAAGCCTCTTCCTCCACCTGCAGCTCAAACAAAATCAAAGGATGTTTCTTACAAAATCAAGTGGGGCGACACTCTTTGGGATATTGCTGACACTTACTATAAAAACCCTTGGCGCTACAAAAAAATCGCTAAGTACAACAACATCAAAAATCCAGACCACATTATCTCAGGAACAGTTATTTTAATTCCTGCAGAATAGGATTTTTGACGTGGGCAAAAAGCATTTTCTCAATTTTATTATTCCTCTTTGTATTTCAACTTTATTATTAACCTCATGCCCTACTAACGAAAAATATGGTTTTGATACTGATTATTTTATAGGCATGCAAAAGCTTTCTGAAGGAAATAAAAAAGAGGCAACCCTCAAATTTAACAACTGCATAAAAAAAGGAACTTATTACTGCGCAAAAGAAAGTGCAATCCAGCTCACCAAAATGGGTAACCTTCAGGAAAACAATGCAGCTGCAGAATTCCTCTATCAAAACTTTTCGGACCCGGATTCGCTTTTAATTCTGGCCCAGCGCTACCGCACTTCAAACGAACTTCGGAAATTGTTAGACATCACTAACCAGATTGATTTTGCAAAAGCAGATGATAACCTTATAAAGTTGCGCCTCGAAGCCCTGATTGAACTTAACATGCAGGAAAGATTTGAAGAAGAAGCCTATACCTGGTTTACCAGCCGTGCTATCAGCCAGGAGCAGTATCAATATTACAGAGACATTTATACAAGTCTTGTTGACGAAACTTCACCACGTGCAATTGCAGTTCAATTTAGAATTACACTTTACAAACGAAATTATCTTTTGGGCTACGAAAATACTCAGCAGATGTTTGACTTTTTTGAAAATGGAGACCTTGAGCCCCTTTCTATGCTTGCCTCGGATATAGGAAAATCTTTTCTTTACGGCTCGGAACAGATTATTAATGATGCAGTATTCCTGCGCAAAAAAGCAGAACAATTCAAAGATACCCAGGCCGCCTTTTACTTCTGGTTTTATGCAGCCCGACTTTACGACGGCGGAAACTTTTACAATACCCAAGCCTGCACCTGTTACGAAAATGCAATTGCAGCAACCACTGAGCCTTCAAAAAAAGACAACGCCCTCTGGTATCTTATAAAAACAAAGCTTAAAATTTCTCTTGATAAAACTCTTGATTCCATAGATGAATATGCCCAAAGCTGGAGCGACGCCGAATATTTTGATGATATTTTTGACTCCCTTATTCCAACCTTAATAGTAAACGGAAAATGGGATTCTTTCAAAACTCTCATTGATAAGCTGGACGGATATGCAAGCAAAGAAACAATGTCGCAGCTGTGGTATTTGTATGCACGCTTTATTGAGTGCGGCTATATTGATTTTCCTGATGTACAAAGGCTCTTTACTGTAAAAGAAGCCTATGCAAAAGCTTTAGACAGCGGAACTTCTGCCTATTACAAATTACTTGCGGCCTACAGGCTTGGCTTACAGGGACCCGAACTTGAAAAAGTAATGGGAAGCGGACCAAAGGTTATATCTACCGGCCCTTCGACAAGCTCAGGGACCACAGAGCCATCAATCCCTTCCCCTGCAGACAATCTTTTATGCGGCTATGCAACTTTTGGTTATTCAGACATGATTTACAATAAATGGCTGGAGCTTTATAAAACAGAAGTAACACCTTCTACAGGTTTCTTCCTTTCAGACTTTTTAAATAAATGCGCCTTCGAAGATGATAACTATTATGTGCAGGCCCTCAGAATGGCTTCCCGCTCTGCAAACCTTTGCCAGGAAACTCTTTCAAAAGACCAGCTCAAGCTCCTTTATCCTCAAAATTATTCAGAACTGGTAGACACTTATTCTAAAAAGTACGATATTAATACATCAGTTATTTATGCATTGATAAGAAGCGAAAGCTTTTTTGATAAAGAGATTGTAAGTTCTGCAGGTGCTGTTGGTCTTACTCAGCTTATGAGTCCTACAGCCGGCGAAATTGCACAAAAACTCAAAATCAAAGAATATTCGCTCACCGATCCTGAAACGAACATAATGTTTGGCACTTATTATCTTTCTGAATTAATTCGTCGCGGAGACGGTTCACTACTCAGGGCATTCTTTTCATATAATGCCGGCTTTAGAAAAGTAACAACCTGGCTCAACAGCTCTATGATGGAGTTTGGCAAGGCAGGAAATCTTGATATGGATTTGTTCCTTGAAACAATTCCTGTTTCTGAAACCCGCGAATACGGTAGAAAGCTTGTAAGTGCAACAATTATGTATGAATATCTATATGAAAATGCAAGCTTTTTACAAACAGTGCAAAATCTGCTAAAATAGAAAATTAATCATTAGATTTAGAAGGTGATTTTTATGGATGATCCATTGGCAAATTTATTACCGGCAGTTTTTCATTTTACAAAAATACAGGCAACTCAGCTTGTTCTGCTTTTAGGTATTATTCTTTTTGTTGGAGCCCTTGGCGGCTGGCTTTTTCAAAAGCTTAAGATTCCCCAGGTTGTAGGCTACATCGTAATGGGAATTTTAATTGGTTCTTCTGGCTTTCATATTCTTGAACCAAATGTAATTGCGGCGCTTGATCCAATTAGTACTGTTGCCCTTTCGCTCATAGGATTTTTAATAGGCGGCGAACTCAAACTCAACGTTATAAAAAAATACGGGAAACAATTTATAAGCATTCTTTTGTTCGAATCAATTACACCGGCTATTTTTGTCGGCGGAATTGTAACTTTTGTAGTATGGCTTTTTACAAAAGACATAGCTCATGCCCTTTCTCTTGGACTTATTCTTGGAGCCATCTGTTCTGCAACAGCCCCTGCTGCAACAACCGATGTTCTTGTTGAATACAGAACCAGAGGCCCGCTCACAACAACCGTTTATGGAATTGTTGCCATGGACGATGCTGTAGCCCTTGTTTTGTATACAATTGCTTCAACAATAGTAAGGCCTCTTATTGGCGGAAACGCACTTGGCTTCTGGCCTCAGCTTTTAAACATTGTGCGCGATATTGTTGGCTCTCTTCTTATTGGAGGAGCCTTTGGCTTTTTATTAAGTCTTCTTACCCGCCGGCTCATTAATAAAGAAGGAAGAATTCTTACCTTTGCCTTAGGCTGCCTTTTCCTGTGTACAGGCGTTTGCGAAACCTTTAACTTTGACAATATTCTTGCAGCCATGAGTCTTGGTTTTGTAATGGTAAACTTTGCACCTGCAAAAACAAAGGCTGTATTCCCTCTTGTAGATAAATACACTCCTCCAATTTATGTACTTTTCTTTGTACTTGTTGGAGCAAAACTCAATATCTGGATTATTACACCATTCCTTGGACTTATAGCAATTCTTTATGTACTTGGCCGAACCGCAGGAAAATCAATTGGTGCAACCTTTGGTGCCTGGCTTACAAAAGCTCCTAAAACTGTACAGAAATATCTGCCTTATTGTCTTTTAAGTCAGGCCGGTGTTGCAATTGGTCTTTCTATTGCAGCAGGTAACGACTTTGCAGACTCCATTGGACCTCAGATTCTTTTGATTATTACTGCAACAACTTTTATTGTTCAGCTGATTGGACCTATCTTTGTTAAAATCGGTGTTACAAAAGCCGGAGAATGTGGTCTTAATGTTACAGTTGATGATATTAAAAAGAACTCACGCGTTACTGATGTTATGTGGGGAAAAGAAAAGGTTTGTAACTATGAGTCTCCTGCAATTGTAAGCGAAAATGACAGCCTCTTTACAATATTAAATTCCTTCAGCCGCAATCAGAATCTCAACTATGCTGTAAAAAATCATCAGGGAAAACTGGTTGGTACAATCAGCCTTGAGCACTTAAAAGAGGTTATGCAGATTGGAGATTTTGCAGAAAGCATGCTTGCAATGGATATAATGGACCCTGTAACAATAACAGTAAAGCCTTCTACAACCCTGCCCGATGCCTACCAGCTCTTTGAAGAAAATGATATGGATGCCATTCCTATTGAAGATACCGATGGTGACACACTTGGCATTTTGGAGAAAACAACTGTTGACCATTATCTGCATACTCGCATAATAGAATTGAATAGAAAGCTTGATGAATTAGATAACTAAACCAAACATCATTGCGTGCAAATGGAAGCAATCCAAAGGAGGATTTTATGGAAGAATTAGAAGCCACAGTAAAAGAAGCACTTGAAATGTTCAGACCACAATTACAGGCTGATGGTGGCGATATGGAATTTGTCTGTATCGATGATGAAAAGCGCGTTCACTTGAACCTTACAGGCGCCTGCGGAAGCTGTCCAATGGCACTTATGACCCTTAAAATGGGAATTGAACGATATTTAAAAGATGCCTGCCCTGAAATTCTTGAAGTAGTTCAGGACAATGCTAAAAACTTAGACGAAATAGGATTCTAAATGACAATTACAAAAGATAAATTTGCTGCATTTAATTATGTATTAAAAGACGAAAATGGTCTTGAACTTGACTCTTCTACAAATACAGAGCCCCTTGGTTATGTTCACGGAAGAGGATATCTTATTCCGGGACTTGAGGCCCAGCTTGAAGGAAAAGCTTCAGGCGATAAATTCTCCTGTACAATCCAGCCAAAAGACGGCTACGGAGAAAGAGATGAACGCCTTGTTGCAGAAGTTCCCAGAGACCGTTTTGAAACAGACGACGAAATTGAAGTTGGAATGATGTTTCAACTTCAGACTCCGGCAGGTCCAACAATTGCAACTGTAGTCGAAGTAAACGGCGACAAAATTAAAATTGACGGAAACCACGAAATGGCCGGAAAAGTTCTGAACTTTGATATTGAAGTTGTAGAAGTTCGCGACACTACCGAAGAAGAGCTTGCACAGTTAGAATCAGGCTGCGGCGGTTGTGGTGGTGGCGGTTGTGGAGGCTGTGGCGGCGAAGGTTGTGGTAACTGCAACAATTAATTAAGGAGATTATTTTTAATGTTCCTGAGTATTGTTTTACCGATAATTTTATGCTTTATTCCATTAATTGCGGGCTTTTGCATTTTTAAGTTTGTCTTAAAATCAAATGCAACACATCTTTTACTTGCTGTACTGCTTGGGCTCGCTGCTGTTCTTCCAATATCGGTAATACAATTCTTTTTACCTTCAATTAACATTCTTACAGGCCTGCCAATCCTACGGGCAATTCTAAAATCACTTTTACTATATGGCCTGGTCGAAGAAATATTAAAAAGCCTTTTTGTCCTTGCCCTTCCTAAAAAAGAAAAATCAGCCTTAGATTTTCTTCTTCTTGCCTTTACAATGGGACTTGCCTTAGGCTGTTTTGAATCTATTGTTTATTATCTTGATCATCTTCAAATGGCAAATAACCGCAATGCCAGCCTGCTTTACGGACAAATCTTCTTGCGCATTTTCAGTTCCGATATTATTCATATGACCTGTACAGGACTTTGCGGGCTTTTTATTTACAGTATCCGTAATAAGCGTACAAATATCACCTGCCTTCTTTCTGCAGTTTTTATTCACGGCTTTTATGATTTTTTTGCCGGCTTCCAGAATTCTCTGCGCTGGTTTGCAATTGCCGCAATTTTACTTGCAATTGTTGAATGCCGCCTCAAATACACTGCATTAACAGAAGAAAATGACAGATAAGAAAAAATGTGCTATAATATAAACGGAGAAAAAAAATGCAGGATTTTATTTTTAGAATTTCACCAAATATAGTTCTTGGATCATATACTGTAAGTCGGCTTGGAATTCAGGCATTGGAATGGGGTTCACGCTACATGGTAGTTATGGATCCAATCTTAAATGAAGTGAAAATGCAGGAAAAAATCATTTCTGCCTTAAATGACCGCAAACTTGACCACTTTGTTTTCAGCGAACTTACAGACGGTACTTCTACAAAAACAATTCAGCGTGCCCTTGCTCTTGCAAAAGAAGGTCACGTTCATGGAATAATTGCAGTTGGCGGTGCAAAAGCCCTTAATATAGGTCGATGTGTTGCAGCTCTTTACAACGAAGTTCACGATTTTTATAACTTTGTAGATGGAGCCCTTCCTACAACAACTTCAATTCCTTGTATTTGTGTTCCAACAACATTCAGAACGCCTTTCGTATTTACAAACGAAATTCCTGTTACAGATTCACGAAACCATCAGCTAAAACTCATGAGAGTTCAGAATAATCTTACAAAGCTTGTTGTAATTGACCCTAACCTCATGCTTACCCTTACCGATAACCAGAAATCTTCAATTTCTATGGAAGTCTTAAGTATGGGTATTGAAGCCTACCTTTCGCAAAAGGCAAACTTCTTCAGCGACATGTTTGTAGAAAAAGGTCTTGAGCTGCTTTCCTATGCACTCGATGGCTCCCCATCGCTTGATATTACAACTCCGGAAGAAATCCTTCTGGCACAGGCAGGAGTTATGATTTCTCTTGCAACATCTTCAAGCTCTCTTGGACTTTGTTCTTTACTAGGCCTTACAATAAATTCACGTTATAAGATTGATAAATCGCTTGTTTCGGCTATTCTTCTTGCATACTCTGTAGAAGATGCGGCTCAGTTTAAGGCAGCCAGACTCGAAAAACTTGCCCATATTATGCGCATTGTACCTGAAGAAACAAACGGCGAAGAAGCAATCAGACTCTTTGTAGATTATATCCGCCAGAAGATTGCAAAATTCAATTTACCGGCACGTCTTAAAGATTTGTCTCTCTCTATTGAGCAGTTGTCTCTTGCAGTAGAAGATGTTCGCCCTGTTGATATTGTAAACAATCTTCCACGCAGCATGACAACAGATGATATCTTTGACTTTGTAAAGAACGCATACTAATTTACCGGCAAAAAGGCAATTATGATTGAACCAGGCAAACTTTTTCAGCTTGCAGGCGGCCAGAAACGTCGCAAACTGGCACTTACTTTTGGTGCTTTGGAACGCGATATTCTTGGCATTGCCGAAAAAGGAACAGAATACTCTTTTCCAAACATCCCCCGCGCTGAATATATTAAAGAAATCACAAAGATTCTCTTAAAAGACCCTAAAATTACAGCAGAAGCTGCGGCAGAACTAAATGAAATGCTCAAGGCAGATCCTATTGATGAGCTTCGCCTTTGTAATTGTGCCCGCAATCATCTTTTAGCAATAATCGGAACCTTCCCCGCAGAATGGGATTTAGTTATTGCTCCACACCCTGCCCTTACAAACGAAGACGGAACTGTAAAAGAACGCGATTTTTATCCGGGAATTGCAGTTTATGCAGAAGATATCCGTTCGCCCTTTAATATTGGTTCCATTTTTAGAACTGCAGAAGCCATGGGAGCAGAGAAAGTTTACATTTCGCCTTGTTGTGTAGATCCTGAACAGCCACGTGCCGTAAGAAGCGGTATGGGCTGTATTGAAACAATGGGCTACGAGCGATGTTCTTTGGACCAGCTGCCCTCCGATATTCCTGTTTTTGCACTTGAAACCGGCGGCACAGATATAAATGACTTTGACTTTCCGGAAAAGGGAATATGTATAATTGGTTCAGAAGAACTTGGAGTAAGCCCGGAGGCTTTAAAAAGAGCCACTTACGGCAGAGTTACAATTCCTATGAAAGGCTTAAAGGCTTCGCTTAATGTTGGAGTTGCCTTTGGTATTTTAATGCAAAAGTGGGTGGAGTTCCTTGAGCATAAAGTCTAACTGACCTTTTGAATGAATGCCAAAGAAATCAAGGGCGTCTTTATTTATCTGATAGTATTCTGCTTTACCCTGCTCATAATATTGAAGAATATCAGCAAGATAAACGGCAAAAACTATATTCTTAATTTCTGCTGGAGCTGCAGAAGGGTTATTATGATATCTAACTACCTGTGCAACAGTTTCAGGTAAACCCCAGTTTTGTGCAAGCTTGTAGCAGCCGCGACTATGTCCAAAATCCTTGAGGAACAATTCAAAAAGAACTCCTGAATTATCATAGCTGTCGGCAACTTTTTTCACAGGATCTTTCTGTTCATCGGTTGCAACTTCAAGTAAAAGACATTCAATATCATGGAATAAAGCACAGATATAAACTTCTTCAAGATTAACTTCATGCTCAGGGTTATTTTTTGCAATGTTATAGGCATATAAGGCTACATCATTTTCATGCTGCCAGAAATTGCGAACATCCTCTTCTTTTTTAATTTGTCTGAAGATAGGATTTTCAAGAGACAAAAGCTTTACAACTTCTTCGCGTCCAAGAACCGAAAGTGCATTTGTAATTGTAGAACAACTGAAGCCTTTTGCGGCAGCAGCTTTTAAAAGAACAGATGCAAGCGAAATATCCTTTT
>ODAI011038065.1_pt1 | contig 10306 bp, 12 predicted proteins | sample 1539321 | NCBI WGS metagenome assembly ODAI01 (sample SAMN02144231, study PRJEB22623) | gut metagenome | biome: sheep rumen | host: Ovis aries | place: New Zealand | reverse complement strand
TCTGGGGACTTGGAACTTCTGTTTATAACGGAATCTATGCTCATGCGGGAACTGATTCTTTTACCGCCTACAGCATTACCGGAACAATCAGCCAGCTTACCTGGGTATTCTGTATGGGCTTTGGAAATGGTATGGGAGTTCTGATTGGTAAGAGAATCGGTGAAAAGAAGCTTGACCAGGCGCGAGCCTATGCCCTTCGTTCCATGTGGTTTATGCCATTGATTGGTGCCTGCGTAGGAATCTTCCTGCTGCCACTTTCTAAGCTCCTCCCCTTCCTCTTTAACGTTGAGCCGGAAATCATAAAGATGGCAACTCAGATTCTTATGATTCTGATTGTAATTTATCCCTTTAATTCCTTCTGTATGGACTGGATTGTCGGTATTTGCAGGGCCGGCGGAGATACTGTATTTTCTGCCGCGGGAGAACTGATAGTTTTGTGGTGTGTTGCAATTCCACTCGGATACCTTGCAGCCTTTGTACTCCACCTCCCCGCCCCTATGATTTTCCTGTTCCTCTCAAGCGAATCAATTGTAAAGGCGATTGTCGGCGTAATTAGAGTTCTGAGCGGAAAATGGCTGCACGAAGTTACCTGAGTTTAATGCAGCTGAATGATTTTTCTGATATTATATGCGCATGTCTGCATCCAGTTTTTTAATTGTCTGTCCCATGCTTTTTCTTGCGGGTTTTGTTGATTCTATTGCCGGTGGTGGAGGCTTGATTTCTTTGCCGGCATATCTTCTGGCAGGACTGCCTGTTCATATGGCAATCGGCACAAATAAGTTTTCATCTGCCTTTGGGACAACTCTTTCTACAGTCCGATTTATCAGACAAAGGCTTGTAATAGCCCGTTTTGCAATTCCTTCCGTATTTTTCGGATTTTCGGGTTCTGCTATAGGGGCAAAACTTTCACTTCTGGTCAGCGAGACAGTTTTAAAGTCACTTCTGCTGGTGGTACTTCCGATAGCAGCATTCTGTGTCTTGAATAGAAGAATTTTCCGTCCAAACGAAAGTGACAATATCAAATATGATTTTAAAACTTTTTTTGTAGTTATGCTTTCTGCCTTTCTGGTCGGGATTTATGATGGTCTATACGGACCTGGAACCGGTACATTTTTAATAATCGCATTTTCAGTCTTTGCAAAATTTTCAATAAAAAGAGCAAATGCCCATACAAAAGTCATTAATCTTTCTACAAATATTGCTGCCCTGGTCGTATTTTTATTAAACGGCCAGGTTTTAATTCCACTTGGAATTGCTGCAGCTGTAAGTAATATGCTCGGAAATTATGCAGGCTCTGGACTTGTAATGACAAAGGGCGTAAAAATCGTAAAGCCTCTAATCATTTTTGTTCTGACTCTGCTTCTGGTTAAAATTATTCTTGGGATGTAATTTTAACTGACCGGCGGCACTAAATTTTATCTAACAAGTCCGCAAGTTCCTTAATCTTTTCTTTTGTTGTTGCCCAGCTTGTTGGAAAATTACCGCAAAAATCACAGAAGGTAACAGAAGTCCTAAAATACTAAATGGTAACAGTTCTCCTAAATATCCTATAGGTAACAAAACTCCTAAATGCTTTTCTTTTATCTATATTATAAGCGAAGCCAGGAGGTAACAGTTCTCCTAAAAAAAAGGTCACACAATTCCTAAATCTATCAACAAAATCATGTGAAAAACTGCATCGGCAGGTAACAGAATAACTAAAATAATCGATTTCGTATTTTATCAGTATATATAGAAGAAAAATGTCAAAAAAAAAGTAAGGTAACACAACTCTTAAAAAAAGTAACAAATCTCTTAAATCTTCTATTATATCTAATAATAACTAATAAATTTTATAAAACTAGTAATAGAAGCTGTGAATTTGTGGATAAATACAAATTCTTTAGTAAAACTGTTACCTTAAAATATTTAAGAGAAGTGTTACCTCTTCATTAAATATCAGCCGTAATCAATGCATAGCGAGGATCATTTTTTAAAACCGGAGTTTTACTTTTAAATAAAGTAATTCCACTTCCATCCTTACTTACCTCGAATTTTACTTCTTTGTAATATTTTTCCCTGATTTCATTTAACAATTCAATAATTCTTGCATAATTAACATTTACAAGATTTGAATCTTTATCTGAATCTACAGGAATAAACTGTTCAACCAGTTTCTGTCTTGAAATAAAGACTTTTTCATAATTAGCATTATTTCTGTAAACAAGCCAGGCATACAAATCTTTTCCAATAGGACTATTGATTTCTTTATATGTCTCATAATCGATTGGAACAGCATGCTTCTGACAGAAAGCTGTAAATTCATCAGAAAGAAGAATTTTAAATCTTCCTGTTCTTGTATCTTTTGAATCTTCAGTTATCTCTTTATACTGTACTCCTGTTGTAAATCTGATATTTCCCGTGGTAACAGTTCTAACCGTTACATCTTTTTTGGGATATTTGCCATCCTCATATAAATCTTTGAAAAGATAACCTGCCTGTAATTCTTCAATACGCTGTTCAAATGCAAATGCCGCATTAGAAAAACATTCAATCTGTTCTTTTATGTCTTTTCCGCGCTGTTTTGGCAATTGTAATTCTTTCAGTAAATCAGCCATCGATGCATATTCAATAAGTACCGGTCCTGTAGAATTTTTTGCTATAACAGCATGAGTCGTAAGAACAGACAAAAGCAATCGTCCATATTTCCCAAAAGGAACATTTTTAGGGGATGTCAGTGTTAGCGTTAATCCCTGACTGCCTTTTCGAACAAAGACTGTTTTGTGCATGTTTTTGAAAGGTAATGATGCAGTTGTAAAAAAGCTTGGCAGATATGCTATCTGCTTTTTCTGTTCCCGTGTTGCATCAAGTTCGAATAGTTCAGCTATTGTATTATCTATAGGGGCAAGATTATTAGATTCAGTTATTTTTTTTCTTCCCATTTTTTTTAGGTAACAGTTCTCTTAAACTATTACAACTCTCCTACTTTATTAATTCCACTTTTTGAAACCGTAATTCTGCCGGCTTTTGCTTCACGAATTATAAAATCAACCGCCATTTCAAAACCCTGATTCATGGATATCTCACATTCCGTAAAAAATTTCTTGAATTCGTTGCGTTTTCCTGATGTAAGCCTAAGGTTTACAGAATCTGCATATTTACTTTTTGCAGCTGAGGTCTGGCTTTCAGATTTTTGAGCAGAGGTAACAGAAGTCCTAAACTCGTCATCTTTTTTAAAGTTGTTTGAAATCTGATTCTTAAGGGAATCCGGTAAGTTGGAATTAGTCTGTGGGATTGTTTTGTGTGCTAATGGCATATTACTTTCTCCTATTTTACAAGTTCTGCAAGTTTTTCAAAAGCTTTGAGTGTGTCAGGTTTTGCACCATGCTGCTGAATTGTTTTTCGTAAAATCTGTGACATTTTAAAATTCTGATCCTGAGGAATTTCAACTATGTTTAATTCAGTTGATTTAAGAGCTTCAATAATTCCGTTTGCGAGCTTATATGAATGATTTACTTCATTTAGAACAATTGTATTTAATTCAGGATTCTGAGAATGCTGTCTTTTCTTAAAATCGCGGAGATTATTACGGAAGATTTCAAGTCCGTCCTGTGAGAAGCCGTCCGCTTTTACTACAGGAACTGCTTCATCTGTCGCCTTCATAATATTTTCTTCAAACAAGTCAAAGTTTGGTGAAGTATCAAAAATACAATAATCAAAATCTGATTTTGCCAGCTCTTCTGTTAATTCTACAAAAATAAATGGTTCTCTTGCGGCCTGATTCTGACGGTATAGTTTAAGAGAATTGTTACTTTTTTCGTCGATTGCAACAGTAGGAATGATAAAGAGATTTTCGATTGAAGTTGGTTTTATCGCTTTGTCATATGTGATGTTTCCGTTTAGAACATCTGCAAGTTCATAATCAAAGCTTTCCAGTAAGCTGCTTGTTGAGTTTCCCTGTGGATCTGCATCGATTAATAAAACCTTATGATTTTTTGCAAGTTCTGCAGCTAAAGAAACACTGACTGTTGTCTTTCCTACACCACCCTTTTGGATTGCTACAGTGATTCGTTTCATTATTTCCCCTCTTTTTTATCTTTTTTTATTTCTAATAAATTATATTATGAAAATACTAATAATGCAACTAATAAATATAATGTTTATTACAAAAGATATTAGTAAAATTAGAAAAATGCTAATAAAAGATATTAGTGTAAGTATTATAAGATTGATAATATATATTAGTAAAGATATTAGAAATATTAGCAAAAATATTAGAATTTATAACTGGCCCTAGGATTCGCGTAGACGCGTTCAAAAAAATATTTTGAGTAGTTTTATGTCGTGATGAAAAAGGGGCATTTTGCCCCCGTTTTTTTAATTCCAGACTTCTTCTGCGATTTCGCGGACAAGACGGATTTTTGCCCACTCTTCTTCTTCTGTCAGCTTGTTTCCGATTTCGCAGGATGCAAAGCCGCACTGGGGACTGAGGTAAAGTCTTTCAAGAGGAATGTATTTTTCAGCCTGATGGATTCTTTCAATTATTGCCTGTTTGTTTTCCAGCTGCGGTTTTTTAGTTGTAATTAAACCAAGTACCACATCCTTGTCCGGGCTTACCTGGGCAAGAGGTGCAAAACCGCCGGAACGTTCATCATCATATTCCAGATAAAGTGCATTCACATTTTCTTTAGCAAAAACATAACCCGCAACTCCGTCGTAAGGGCCGCTTGTAAAATAAGTTGAATGATAATTTCCGCGGCAGATATGAGTGTTGATTTTCATGTCAGCCGGTTTTTCTTCCAGTGCAAGATTGTTCACCTTCAGAAGCTCTTCCTTTACCTGCTTGAGTTCCAGTCCTAGGCTTTTGTAACGCTGACTTGCGGCGTCACCTACAATTGCGCCCCAGGTACAGTCATCAAACTGAAGGGTACGGCAGCCTGCATCGTAAAACTGTCTGATAACTTGGCGGTATGCCTTTGCAATATCTTCTATTAATTCATCATTACCTGGATAAAATTTTCTTGTAGTTTCAAAATTTGACGGAATATTAAGCTGCTGGAAAAGCTGGGCAGGGGAGGGGATAGTCTGCTTAGCTTCAAAGCCTTCGCTTTCAAGACTTTTTACAAACTTAAAATCTTCAACAAATGGATGAGCCTTAGCGGAAAGCTTACCGGTAAGGTAGGTCGCTTCCAGATCTGCAACTTCGCCTGCAAACTGAACTCCGCCTCCGTCATTTTTGTGACCGATTCCTTCAAAGCCCCAGAAAAAATCCAGATGCCAGAATTTTCGGTTGTATTCGCCGTCAGTAATGTAATGAAGTCCAGCTTCCTTTTCTTTTTCAACAAGCTGTCTGATAAGCTTCTGTTTGATTTTTGTGAAATCTTCTTTAGAAATCACTCCAGCTTCAAAATCGGCCGTAGCCTTTTTAAGTTCTGCCGGGCGCAAAAAGCTTCCCACTACGTCAAAATGTGTTTTCTTTGCCATGTTAGTCACCTACCTGTTTAGTATGTTATTAATATCAGCAATATACATTTTTCCAGAACTGATGAAAAATACTATTTTCAATGAGTTTGCAATAGCTTTTATCTATGGTAAAATTTCAGCACATTTGCTATCATCATCTGATGACTTTGCAGCAGTTAAAATATGTGACCGCAGTTGCGGATTTTCATAATATTACGGAAGCTTCCCGCAGGCTTTTTATTTCCCAGCCAAGCCTTACCGCCGCAATCCGCGAGCTGGAAAAAGAGATGGGAATTACAATATTTTCCCGCACCAACAAGGGTGTGACCCTTACAAATGAAGGTGACGAATTTTTGTCCTATGCCCGTCAGGTTCTTGAACAGGCGAACATGCTGGAAGACAGATTTAAGGGTAGTGGAAGTGGAAATACAATTTTTTCTGTCAGCTGCCAGCATTATTCTTTTGCGGTCAATGCCTTTGTCGACTTAATCAGACAGTTTGGTGGTAACGAATATGATTTTACCCTTCGCGAAACTCAGACCCGTGAAATCATAGAGGATGTTGCCCGCCTGAAAAGTGAAATAGGAGTTTTGTATCTTTCCGGCCGCAATGAAAAAGTAATTTCAAATCTTATAAAAAAGAATAATCTGACTTTTGAAGCCCTTTTTACAGCGCCCCTTCATGTTTTTATTTCATCAAAGAATCCTCTTGCCGGCAAAGCTAAAATTACACTGGAAGATCTTGCCCCTTATCCATATCTGACTTATGAGCAGGGGGATTTCAATTCCTTTTACTATGCGGAAGAACCGCTTACGGAACTGGATTTTGACTGCCCCAGAAAAATAAAGGTCCGCGACAGGGCAACGCTTTTTAATCTTCTAATCGGACTTGACGGCTATACAATCTGCTCAGGAATCATAAGTCACGAACTGAACGGAAAAGACATAATTGCCCGACCTCTTGAATGTAATGAGCACATGACAGTGGGGTTAATCAGAAGAAAAGATACTATGCCCTCCCGCTATGCCCAGGCCTATGAAGAAGCGATAGAATTACAAACTACAAGGTTTTTATCCGCGAATTTAAAAAGACCTTCGGAAAAACTCCCGAAAAGCTTAGAAGCGGGCGAGAACAGAGTCCGGGGAATTATTAGATTTTCTTCTTCTCCCGGATAATGCAAAAAAGCGGTTTTCTTATTATAATCTATATAATAATATAGAAAGATTTTGAGGTGATATTATGAAAATCGCTGTAACTTACGAAAAAGAGACAGGAAACGTATTCCAGCATTTTGGAAAAACTCAGTATTTTAAGATTTACGAAATTGACGGCGGAAAAATTCTTTCTTCAGAAGTAATCGATAACGGAGGAAACGGTCATCACGCGCTGCCTCCTTATCTCAAGAGTCTGGGTGTTGAAACTTTGATTCTGGGGAACCGCGGACAGGGAGCAATTGATGCTATTGCCGCAGCAGGATTGAAGGAAGTTCCGGGAATTACCGGTTCCGCAGATCAGGCAGCCGAAAAGTTTGCAAAAGGCGAGCTCACCGGTAATTTTGATGCAAAATGTGACCACCACGGCGAACATCACAGTCACTAAGACTTTCTTATACCCGGCAGTCAGGTATTTATGGATTTTTCTTATATTTTAAACAGTGCGCTTCCTCAGAAAGAAAAACTTAAAGCTTTTGGTTTTATTGAGGAGAATGGATTTCTTTGCCTTAAGAAAAAGATTGCAGATGGTGAATTTTACACAATAATCCGTTTGTCTGAAAAATCTTTTACGGCAGAAGTATTTGAAACTTTAACAGATGAAAAATATGTGCTGTTTGATGTAATTTCTGCGAATGGATCCTTTGTAGGACAAATCAGAAGTGAAGTAAAAGAACTGATTGAAGAAATCCGTGGAAAATGCTTTGATTCTCAGGATATCAGGCAAAAATATTTTGATTTTCTTCATACTGACTTATCCGCAGCCGGAGATAGTCCCTGGGCTGATGAGGGGGATGTTACGAGTTCTGTATTCCGCTGTCCAAACAGTAAATGGTTTGCCCTTGTAATGAAAATTAAATTCAAAAATCTTGGATTTGAGAGTGATGAAGAGGTTTGGGTGGTAAACCTTAAAGCCGATGTTGAAAAAATTCCTGGAATCACAGATAAAAAATCAATTTTCCCTGCATATCACATGAACAAAAAATACTGGATTACCGTTTTACTGACTGCGGTCACAAATTTTGATCAGCTTTGTGACCTTACCAGAAGGAGTTACGAACTGGTTTCAGTTAAAAAATAAAATCTTGAGAGATTGAGTAATTTATACATACTCACCGACAATGCTCAAAACCGGCTCAAGATAGGTCGGACCAAAAAGATTCAGGTGATTTAAAAGCTGGTAGAGGTTGTATAAGTCCCGGCGTTCTTCGTAGCCTGGCTGGAGCGGGTAGGCCTGATTGTAGGCATCGTAAAAGTCTTGCGGGAAGCCGCCGAAAAGCTGAGTCATTGCAAGATCTGCTTCGCGGTGACCGATGTAGCAGGCAGGGTCGATAAGAATCGGTTTTTCTTCTTTACTGCACATGATGTTTCCTGCCCAGAGGTCACCGTGCAAAAGGGAAGGCTTTTCCGGTTCAATAAGAAAGCGGTCCAGGTTATCAAGAAGTTTTGTGATTTTTTCCCGGTCTGACGGGGTAAAATATGAATCAGCGTCGTGGAATTGAGGAGCAAGACGGTTTTCCCTGAAGAAATCTATCCATGAGACTGCGGGCTTGTTTTTCTGCGGGCGGGCACCAATAAAATTATCCTGAAAAAAGCCGAAGGAAGATTTTTTATCGGATGATTTCTTATCGGATAGCAGCTTTGAAGTGTCTGTCTTATGCAGGGCAGCCAGATCCTTTGCTAAAGATTTCCAAAAGCTTTGGGTTTTCTCTCCGCTTTCAATGTATTTCAATAGAAGAAAACTGTAGCCAACGTCTTCTCCGTCATCTGTGCCTGTGCAGAGGATTTTTGGAGTTGCAATTGTGTGAGTTTCTGCAATTTCGCTGAGCCCGTCAGCTTCTGCGGTAAAAAAGTCTGCATTATTTTTGGCATTTGCCTTCATAAAAATCTTATCGCCGGTGCTCAGTGTAAGGGCGTAGGCTTTGTTTATATCACCGCCGCGAAGTCTGTCTGTCTGAGTGATTGCAACGGAAGTGCCAAAGAGATCAACAAGGGCACGGGCAAGGGAAGTGTAATCTGGAACTTTGCATTTATTCATGCTGGTATTATAGCATATTCCTCTGATATAATTAATCGAGGTGTAAAATGAGTAAGGTTCTTATTATCAGTGGAAGTCCGCACGCGCACGGAAATACTTCAATTGCTATTGAAGAAATGAAAAAGATTTTTGAGGAGCAGGGGATTGAAACAAGTGTCATGCAGGTTGGAAACAAGGATATTCGCGGCTGCGTTGCCTGCGGTTCCTGTGCTAAAAACGGAAAATGTGCTTTTGATGATGAAGTAAACAAGGCCGCAGAGCTTCTTGAAAAAGCTGATGGACTTGTGCTTGCAAGTCCGGTTTATTATGCCTCTGCAAACAGCACTCTTACAGCCCTTTGCGACAGGCTTTTTTACAGCTGTTCATATGATTTGACTATGAAAGTTGGCGCTTCAGTTGCAGTTGCCCGCCGCGGCGGCTGTTCTGCAACTTTTGATCAGCTGAATAAATATTTTACAATCAGCGGAATGCCGGTGGCTTCCAGCCAGTACTGGAACAGCGTTCACGGCCGCCTGCCGGGAGATGCCGAAAAGGACGAGGAAGGCTTACAGACAATGCGAACACTTGCCCGAAACATGAGCTTTTTAATTAAGAGCATCGCCCTTGGTAAGGAAAAGTTCGGCCTGCCTGAAAAAGAGGACTGGAAACCGACTCATTTTATCAGATAGGAAATGAGGCTCCCTGTTTTGCGGGAGAAAAATACCTTCTTTATCTTCTGGTCAAAATGATGTAAAACTTTCTATACGAGGTTTAAAAATGGAATACACAATTAAAGCTTTTACTATGGAACGTCTTAAGATTCGTAAGGAGAATCCTGTTCGTTCAAATGTTCTTCTTATGCTGGCTGATGCCGTAAAATCTATCACAATTGACGAGCGTCGTCCTGAAACTGAGGCTGATTTCAAAAAGGCTGCCCTTAAAATGTATCAGGAAACTCAGAATACAATCGCAGAATATAAAAAGGGCGGTGCCGCAACTGACGAGCTTGAAGCAGAACTCCGCATCATCGAAGAGTTTATGCCAAAAATGCTTTCTGAAGACGAAATGACTGCTGCCGCTAAAAAAGTAATCGACTCCCTTCCGGAAGCCGACCGCAACCTTAAAAACATCATGCCAAAACTCAAGGAAATCGAAGGCTTTGACATGAAAAGCGCAAAATCAATTATTGAGGGGCTTTTGAAATAAAGTTATCTATAAAGGATAGGCATATTTCATGCTATGCGACCCCGCCGTAAGCGGGGGAAGGCCCTTATTTTAATAAAAGGTCTGAATATTTTTTTATATCTTCAATAATCTGGTCGCAAGTCATTCCGCAGTCCCGCAAAAGTTCTTCAGGCTGGTAGCGGTCGTAGAATTTCTTTTCAAGTCCATAATTTTTAACCAGCATTTTGTCCAGCCCGTAGAAGGAAGCAATTTTCTGTCCAAATCCGCCTTCAAGAATGCCGTCTTCAAGTGTGATTACAAGCTGATGGTCTTTCTTGAGTTCTGTAAGCAATTCTGTATCCAGACCCGAAGCAAAACGAGGATTTATCAGGCTTGGAGTAAATCCGAATTATTCTTTAATTGCTGCTGCAAGTGTCTGACCTTTCTGGAAAAAATCTCCAAGAGCAATTAT
>ODAI014567950.1_pt1 | contig 10307 bp, 5 predicted proteins | sample 1539321 | NCBI WGS metagenome assembly ODAI01 (sample SAMN02144231, study PRJEB22623) | gut metagenome | biome: sheep rumen | host: Ovis aries | place: New Zealand | reverse complement strand
GATAGATAGCCACTGGTGTTCTTCCATTCTACCTTTTGGTTGAACATGAAGTTAGCTGGGTTTGCAGCAGTATTAGAACTTTGAGAATACTGATAAGTTCCGTAAGAGCTTTCATCGGTATAATATGCAAACACGCCAAAGCCCGTGGTCTGCAATTTCGCATTGTCGATAGCTCCGTAGGCACCGCTACGCGTTATACCACTTTGAGCGGTGTACGTACCGAAGGTGATGGTGTTGTCGGGACTTTCAGGATTGGTGTCCGGCTGACCGGAATAGGCCTCTAGTTTGTCGGAAGTGCAGGCGCTGAGCACCAGGAGGGCTGATGCGGCGACTGCTAAGTAATTGAATACTCTTTTCATACTGATTTAACTTTTATTTATTATTATGTGCTTATTTGTAACCTGCAAAAGTAAGGGTTTTAGCACAATTGTGCAAACTTTTAAAATTTTTCTTTGTATTTTGGAGTAATATTTAACGTTTGTTCAGAGTTCTGGGACAATACTATCGAAAAAAATGTCACGGCTTCAGCAAATTGATAGGGGCGACATAAACGCCATCCTCTCGTTGGTATGCTCCACCTACAGCTGTCAGTACCAGCAGGAATGATGGTGCTTTCTCATCACTCTTCTCTACAATCTTGTTCCGAAGTGTCAGAAGTGACTCTGCACCCTCTTTTATCAAATCATCACCGCCTAACTTAATCTCATAAATAATGCAGCAATTTGGGTGCAAAGATACAAAAATTCCCAAGATTTTCAATGCAAAATTCCCAAAATTTTCAATCCTGTTCCAAGGGTACATGCCTTAATAGCCTCACTCCGCCACGTTGACCGGCAGGTAGACATGCTCGATGGTGGCATCGTCGACGGCGATGGTGCCTCCCGATACCCCGTCGGTGCTGCCGCCGGCTCCATTGCCCGCGATGTCCCAGTCGGAGACGGTGGCGGTCAGCTTCACGCTGGTCAGTCCCAGGTGCATCAGGATGTTATACTGCTTGTTCAGCTCCACGGGCTCCGTGATGCAGAGCACCTTGGTAACGCGCTGTCGGACCTCCGAATACTTGTTGGCCAGCTTGGCATCGTAGGTGCGCACGGTATAGTCGATGGCTATTCTGATGACCGGCTTGGTGCCCGGGATGAAGACGAAGGGTGCGGCATCCTGCTGGTAGACATTCTTCGGCACGGTGGTGACGCCGACGGGCAGCTCCTCGAAGCGCTCCCTGGTATAGGCTGCGCTGGCGAAAGACTGCGGTTCGGCAATGCTGGGGTGCAGCAGTCCGCCCTGAGCACCGTCGGTGGTGGCGTCGCCGGTGGCAGGCACCACGCTCTGTGTGCGCGTCAGTATGCCGTTGGTATTGGTATGGTCGGTCCACACCCCCGTAGCCAGGTTGAGGATGCCCGTATTCATGAGTCCCTCGGTGTCGCTGTCGTAGTCGAAGGCAGCACTGGTGACATCGGCGGCAGCCTTCAGCTGTCGGCCGCTCTCCAGCAGGATGCTGTTGACGGTCACCTTCGTGTTGTACGGCGTGTTGGCCACACCGGCGCCTTCGATATACGGCTGCAACGAGCCCCCCAGCTCCTGGCCCTCCTTGTCGATGTCGAGCACCACCATCAGTCCGTTGGTGCGCGTCAGTCCGTCGTCGTCAGAGCCGTCGCCGTTGCCCACATAGGCCCCGCCTATCTTGGCCAGCGCGTGCTTGAAGAGGAAGTGGATGGTGCCGTCGGTCTTCTGCTTGGTCAGGTCGGCATTCACGTGGTAGTCGGGAGCCTGGGCATCGTAGGTTGTTGCGGCGACCCCCGGCAGCACTTCACCCGCCACATTGTTGCCGTTGGTGCCCGTAGTACCCCAGAGCAGGTCCACCTGCTTGTCGTCGTCCTGGGCAATAATGTATTTCACGTAGGGGTCGGAGAACTTGCCGCCCGCCTCACCGTTGTAGGCATTGCCGCTGAAGGCCACGATGCCGTACTCCGTACCCTGGTCGATGCCCCTGCGGGCCGTCACCGACTGTCCCGTCAGCTCCGCGTTCTTGTCCAGCTCTTCAGGCGTATAGGCGTAGGGCGCATAGGCGAAGAAGCTCACCTGTCCCAGCGTGCCGTTATTGTCGTTAGGCCAGTATTTGGTGTTCTTCTCTTCGGCATACACCCATTTGCCGGCCTCTGCGCCGCCCTTGATCCACTCATTATACATAAAGGTGGGGTAGGCCTCCGTGGGTCCGCCCTGATGGCGGTAGTCGGCATAGTTCTTGGCGCCGGTGGAATAGGCAAACACGCCGAATCCGTAGTCGGCCTCATGCAGCCGGGCAGTATTGAGCGCCCCGTAGGAGCCGCCCCGCGTGGTCCCCGTGCGCCCCATGTAGGTGCTGAACTGTACTGCCTCTGCCGCGTTGCCGTTGGGCGAGTCGCTGCGTCCGGTGGTCAGTTCGGCACTATCGGAGCAGGCTGCCAGCAGGCAGGCTGTTGTCATCAGTGATGTTTGTAGGATAGACTTTATTCTCATATCTTTTTTGTTGTTTGTTGAAGAAGTATCAATGTCAGAATCCCCCCAGGTCGAAGGTGCCGCCGTCCTCCCACTCATCCACGCGGGCGTCGAATCCCGCACCGGCCGACGGCGACAGCGGGGGCAGGTCGATGACGTCGGGCAGGATGATTTCCAGCCTCAGGTTCTGCAGGTCCTGACGGTAGCGGATGCGCGCCTCCTGGCCCTCCGGGGTGATATATCGGATGAATTTGCCCACGTTGAAGCGCTTGCTCAGCACCGAGTCGTTGGTCAGCGTCAGCTGCAGGTTCAGCACGTTGTCCGTCGAGTCGCGCTCGCTGAGCAGCTCCTTGCCGTAGGGCAGTCCGAAGCTGGCCACGCGGGTGGTCACCACCCCCAGGCTGTCCGTTCCGCTCGTACTCTGGTAGCGCGTCCGCGTCCACTCGTCGGGGTTGAAGCGCAGCGTGTAGGAGTCGGTGGTGCGTATGATGTGACTCATGTAGAAGCCGTCGGCCATTCCGCTGATGTTGCCGTCGATGGCCTTCAGGCTCTGGTAGTTCTTCATCTTCAGTTCCACGTAGAGGTCGACGGTCATGGGCCAGGGAATCTCCGGAATCTCGTACACCAGTTCGCTCTCGTGGTATTTCACGAAGCCGTTGTCCCTGTACTGCTCGTAGGGTATGAAGATGGTGGTGTCGGCATACACCATGTCCGGCGTGATGTCGAAGGTGTCCAGTGCCACAGCGATGCGCGGGTCTTCCGGCGTGTACATATAGTTGGTGCCGTCGTCCCAGGCCCGTGTGGTGCCCACGGTGAACGTGGTGGCCCGGCACACCATTTGGTCGTAGCTGTCGGCATCCCAGAAGCGCACGTAGGGCGCGTAGTCGTCGGCCAGTTCGTTGAAGATGATCATGCGGTAGGTGCCCGGCTCCAGCTGTACGGTGATGTTGTCGGCATTGGTGGTCCTGACGATGGGCAGTCCCTGTTCGCCCCATATCATGACGGTCATGCCGTTCGGGGTGTTGTGGTATAGCTCCACGAAGTTGACCTGCCATTTCACCACGATGCGCACGCGTACCGTCTCGTCGACGATGACCTCCAGGGGCCGTCGCTCACAGGATACGGTGACCATCAGCACAGCCAGCAGAACCAGCGCCAGGATGCAGCGTAACAGACTCCTCATCATGGGTGCACCTCCTTTCTGCTGTCGCGGCACTTGCGGCCTATGAGCCAGGCCAGCGAGACCTTCAGCTTGGTGGGTCCCGTGTAGGATGATGTCGTGGTGTATTTCCATATCAGGTGTGTGTCGCCGAATTCTCCGTGATAGTGGCGGCGCTCACCGCCCAGCCAGCCGCCGCCCAGCGTGCCGAAGCTGGCCGACACCTCCAGGTTCCAGTGGCGGTGTATGGGCCACGAGTATCCCGCTGTGATGCCGATGCTGTGGAACTCCCCCTGGTCGCCCACGCCGTTATATCCCTGCCGCTTGTTGTCGGTGTCCCATTCGAAGTCGTACTTGCCCCAGGCATAGTAGGCCCCCAGGAACCATCCCGTCAGCTTGGGCACCCGTTCGCGGCAGTGCCCCAGCCAGTAGCGCACCTCGCCGCCCAGAATCTGCAGCTGGTAGGCTCGGCTGTTCTTGTGCCACACATACCAGGGTTTCCATATTTCGCCCATCAGGCTCCACCGGTTGTTGCGGCCTATGGGCACCTCTATCTCGCCGTTGAAGGCCAGCGCCAGGTCGAACAGCACGTTGGTCTTCAGTGCAAAGAGTGCGTCGTAGGGTCGCGGCGGGTCGTAGAGTCCCTCGCGCTCCGGCACAGCCATCGCCACCGCCGCCGTGCCCACCGGTTCGCTGCTGCCCGGCAGGGTGACCACCTCGCGGCGGTTGTAGTCGATGCGGTAGTCGGTATGTCGCAACAGCGGCAGACAGTGGTCCAGCAGATACTGGAAGTCCTTGGGATATCGGCGTCGCATCAGCCACTCCTTCTGGTCGGGTTTCAGCGGTCGGGCGGCAATCTCCAGCAGTTCGTCGCGGTGCGGCAGCTGCTCCAGCGTGGCGTTGCGGATGTAGTCCACCAGACCCTCCCAGTCCTCCGGCTCGTATTCGGTGTGCACCTTGTCCTTGTCCAGGTGGAAGTATCTTGACACGTAGGCACCGATGCTGTCCGTACGTCCCCGGGCCAGTCGCACGTTATTGCTGTAGGGGCCCTCCGGCGAGGCATAGCCCTTGATGGTGACCCGGTCCAGTTGTGCGTCGGCATCGTTCTGCACGGTTTCTATGCTCTTGCGAATCTTGTCCAGTTCGCGCCGGTTGTCGTATAGTTCGGGGTGTATCTCGGTGCGGTCCAGCGGGAAGATGATGGTCATGCGGCCGGTGATCACCCTGTGCTGCACCATCGACATCGCCGCCGTCTTGTGCTGCTGCGTCTGGCGGCGCGCCACGGGCATCGTCTGGGCGGTGCTGATGTCGCCCTCGTCGCAGGTGGTCAGCTGCAGCTGCACCTTCATCACGGCATCGTTCATCCAGCTGCTCCACGGTGTGCGCTCCAGGTAGGCGAAGGGCCTCCAGCGGCGCTTCTCCCAGATCACCTTGTCGCCGGGCATCACCAGTCCCAGGTTGTCGTGCCGGATGAAGCGGTAGTAGGCGCTGCGCCCCAGGATGTGGACGGAGGGCAACTCCACCGAGTCGCCCCGTGCCACCAGTCGCGGCGTGATGGTGAGCACCTCCTTGGCGCCCACTGCCAGCATTTCGGGATTCAGGGTCAGATACACCCGAGCCGAGTCGCCTACGTGCATAGCCTCACCCATCCTGATGACTCCGAACCCCTGTCCACGGACAACGGTGTTACAAAGCCCCAGAAACAGCATGAGAATCACTGTCAGTCGCAACTTCGTCACATCTAACTGTTTGAAAATATCCCACAAAAGTACATATTTACACGGTAAATATGGATGCGATTGTGGGATAATTAAGATTATTTAACGCCTTGAACCCCTTCAGCGGCTATTTTTCTATCAGAATGCGTGCATCCACCGCCACCACCTCGTCGGCATCGGCCAGCAGCGGGTTGATGTCCATCTCCTTGATTTCAGTGGCAAATCGCAGCAGGGTAGACAGTCGGACGATGATCTCGGCATACTTCTGCTGGTTGATGCCCTCCTGTCCGCGCGTACCTTCTATTATCTTATAGCCCCTCAGCGAGCGTATCATGCTGTAGGCCTCGGCGTAGGAGAGCGGCGCCAGACCGCTTGACACGTCCTTCAGCACCTCGACGAAGATGCCGCCCAGTCCGCACAGCACCACATGTCCGAAGCGCTCCTCGTATTTGGCACCGATGAAGAGCTCCGTACCCTTCAGCATCCGCTGCACCATGACGGCCGTAGCCCCCTCAATCTGCATCATGCGCTCAAACTCCATCGCCAGGTGTTCCGGTGTGCGGATGTTGAGCGTCACGCCCCCCACGTCGCTCTTGTGAACCGGTCCCACCACCTTGGCCACCACGGGATAGCCCACGCGCTGGGCAAAGCTGATGAGTTCGTCCTGCCTGTCGCTCACCATTTCCGGCACCATCGGGATGCCCGCACAGGCCAGCAGCTGGCGCACCCGTTCCGGGCCTATGTATCCGTTTTCGGTGATGCCCTCGATGACGGAGCGTATCTTCAGCACGTCTACGCCATACAGCTCTATCTCCGGCGGTGCAGGCGGCGGCGTCTGCATAATCTGCGAGAGCGCCGTAGCCAGCGTCACCTCGTCGCTGAAGTTCACGTGGCCCTTGGCCAGGAATTCCGCCACCTCCGGTCCCGCCGTGTGCAGACTGGGCAGGATGGGGAAGATGGGTTTGCGGCACTCCAGAATCTTGCGGTGCAGCACCTCGTAGGCCTCATACAGCGTGGTGAGTCCCGGCGTGCCGTAGATGACGGCGATGGCGTCGATGTCGTCGAAGCGCTGTTCGCAGTAGTCGATGGCCGTAGCCAGGATGTCGGGCGTCCCCGTGGCCAGTATGTCGATGGGGTTGGCCACACTGCTGCCCGGCAGCAGCTTCGCCTTCAGCTCGTCGGCCACTGCGCCCTCCAGTTTGGGCACCTCCAGGCCCCCCTTCGACAGGGCGTCCGTCAGCATCACCCCCGGTCCGCCGGCATGGGTCACGATGGCGAAGCGCAGCGGTTTCCGTCCGTTGGCCAGCAGCTGCTGACTGTTCGCCGTCACCATGAAGATGCAGCCGGCGGTGGTCAGCTCCTCGCGGCTGTGGCAGCGCACGATGCCCGCCTTGCGGAACAGTGCCTCTACGGCCGCGTCGCTGCTGGCGATGGCTCCCGTATGCGACGATGCCGCCCTACTGCCGCTCTCCGACGACCCCGCCTTGATGGCGGCAATGCGACAGCCCTTGCGGATCAGGCTGCCGGCATGAAACAGCAGCTTGTCGGGGTTGGCGACATTCTCGATGTATAGCAGTTTCACTTTCGAGTCGGTGTCGGGGTTGAAGTGCTCGTCCATGTATTGCAGCACGTCCTCGATGCCTATCTGCTTGCCGTTGCCGATAGACCAGACGCTGTTGAACTGTAGGCCCTTGATGACGGCACTCTCCAGGATGAATACCGCCGTAGCCCCCGAGCCCGACACGAAGTCGACGCCCTGCGGGTGCAGCTTCGGAATAGGCTGGGTGAACACCGAGTGGTGCTGCCGGTTCAGCAGTCCGATGCAGTTGGGGCCTATCAGCGCGCAGCCGTACTCGCGGCAGGTGTCCAGGATGCGCTGCTCCATCGCGGCCCCGGCCTTGGTTTCCTCGCCGAATCCTGCCGAGATGATGATGAAGGCACGCGTCTGTTTCTCCCTGGCCAGCACCTCTACGGTGTCGGGGCACAGCTTGGCCGGAATCACGAGTACCGCCAGTTCCGTGGGCGGCAGTTCGCTGACGTCGTGGAATACCTTGATGCCCTGCACCTGCGTCTCCTTGGGGTTGACGATGCGCAGCGTTCCCTGGTAGCCGCCCTGCACGATGTTGCGCACGATGGCTCCCCCGGGTTTCTGGGTGTTGTTGGAGCCGCCAATGATGGCGATGCTCTGCGGGTCTAATAGTTCTCGGTTAATCATATTGATATGGTTTTAAATTTCGCGTTCTCACCTCATACCTCATACCTCTCACCTAACGTAGGGTGTACATTGTTTGATGTGAATGGGAATCTGTTGTGTCTCGGCGCCCTCGGCGGTGATGGTCAGCCGTACGATGGCCGCCTGGCCGTCGCGGTCGAAGATGAAGTTGCCGATGCTGTAGTAGATGGGCCTTTCGCGGTAGGTCTCCATCGGCTGCAGGGTGTGTGTGTGGTGGCACACCAGAGCGTCGGCTCCGGCGTCTATCAGCCGTCGCGCCTCCTGCCGCTGTCGGGGCAGCACCTCGGTATGGTTCTCCCATCCCCAGTGCAGGCTGACGATGATGTATGCTGCCGGGTCCTGCCGTCGCAACCGGCTGATGCGCAGGCATAGCGAGTCCATGGGTTCCTGACTGACGCACGGCTCATCGGGCAGGTAGGCAAAGTTCTCCAGGGCCAGTCTGAGCGATGCCAGCAGCCATACGTTGCGCGGTGCCGCAGCCAGCAGCACCGGCTGTGCCGCCTCCTGCATGTGGCGTCCTGCCCCCACGGGCACCATGTCTGCCTGCCGGATGTTTTGCCAGGTGTCCGTCAGTCCCTCGCGCCCCTGGTCGATGGAGTGGTTGTTGGCCAGGTTCAGGTGTGTGAAGCCATGCTGGCGTAGCACCGCGAGCCATTCCGGTTCGGCGCGGAAGATGAACTGCTTGAATACCGGTGCCTTCACCCTGGTGGCCGGACATTCCAGGTTGCCCACCACCACGTCGGCCGTGCGGAGCATGGAGTCCACCTGCGCCGAGAAGAGCCTCTCCGTGCCGTGCTGCCCGATGACGCGGCGCACCCCACGGTCCAGCAGGATGTCGCCCGTCATGATGATGGTGACGGCGCTAACAGCCAGTGCTGTAGAAATACCTCTCATTCGTCTTCGGCGTTTCCTTCAGTGGTACCATGATGTCGCGCATCCAGTCGGGGCGCCCCTCGTCGGGGGTCTGTTCCAGTTGCTGCTGCCATTCCTCGTCGGTCAGCCGCTGCATGTCCAGCGGGCGCTGCGTCTCGCGGTAGGAGAGCACGGCGCCGCGCATCAGCCACAGGTAGCCCTCCACCTCCACCACGCAGTATATTTCGTCGGCAGCACCCACGGCGGCATACATCACGCATTTCTCCGGGTTGTTGTCGGCATTGGCGGTATATACGTCGGCTATCAGCGCCACCTTGCGGTCGGCACCCTGCACGTCGCTCCATCCCGTCAGCCACTGCTCCGGGTCGCGTATCAGGTCGAGCGAGATGTTCTCGAAGGTGGCCCCGATGCATTTCAGCTGGTCGTACTCCTCGTCCTTCAGTCGCCGTCCGGCCAGCTCCTTCTCGCTGATGCGCAGCAGGAATTCCGCCTCCTCGCGCAACCGCTGGGTGGTCTGCGTGGCCTTGTCGGTCGCCAGGTCGTAGCGTTTCAGCACGTCAGCCGTAGCGTTGAGCATACTGATGGCCTTGCGCCAGAACTTGACGTTCGGCTCCACATAGCCCTTGACCACCGGCTCGGGCGGACCGCCGCCGCCGCACTCGGCGCCGAAGGGCTGCTTGGCATACAGGATGGCGTCGTGTTTCAGTTCCGCCCACGAGGCCAGTGCGGCATTCAGCTCCTTCTTCTGCCAGCCGTCGGTCAGCATGAAGTAGGGGTACCCCTGGCAGGTGTCGCTGACCGTCTTCAGGGCGTCCATCCAGCGGTTGCTGATGGTCTGCTGCCAGTCTATTTCCTGCATACGCTGTTTTATGCGCGACAGGGCGCCCGCAAAGCCGTTCCACCGCTGTCCCTCCTTCAGCTCGTCGGTCAGGATGCGCTCTGCCGACGTCACGCCCATCGCCGCCATGATGTCCAGTCCCCGGGGCAGTGCGCGCCGGGTGGGCATGTTGTCGTAGTCCACCATCTCCTGCAGCACCTCGGCATCCGGCATGTATCGCTGCGGCAGCAGGTTCAGTTTGTGGCGACTGGTGTATTCGAACTTCGGGCGTATGCGCGTCTGCTGTTCCGCTATCTCTTCGGTCTGCCGGCGCAGCCGTTTCAGTGCCTTCTTGTTGCCGAGCATTTTCTCTGCCGTCAGTCCCGTGGCCTTCAGCAGGTCGTAGAGTTGCAGGATGGTCATGTTGTCCGGAGTGCCGAAGAGCCACGTCATCGGCTCGCTGATTTGCCGGTAGAGGCTGCTCATCGTTGCGTCGCCGCCCGTCAGTTCGGCCAGCACGACGGCCGTGCGGAACTGTTGGGACTTGTCGGTGCCGAAGGGTACCGTCTGCAGCCACATCATGCTGCGGAAGTACCGTTGCAGCGAGTCGTTGCGGGTGTAGTGGCCCCGCGGACGGAACAGCGCGTATCCGAAGGGCACGTCCGTATAGCCCAAGTATTCAGAGAAGCTGTTTTCCGACTTCATGACCCTTTCCACCTCCTCCTGGGCCGTGCCTTGTGCGCTCTGGCCGCTGAGCAGCGAGCGGGCCACGTCGAAGTAGGTGTGCAGCCACTGCTGTTCGGCCGTCGTGCCCTGCGTCAGCTCGTAGCCCCGGTCGCAGAAGCGGTGTACGGCGCTGAACAGTCGCTGCTGTTCCACGTCGCGCAGCAGACAGTCGAAGTAGAGGTGGTAGAGTTGCAGGAAGAGGTCGGTGGTCACGAAGTTGGGGAAGTTGGTGTAGTCGTTCTTCTCGTAGACGTGGAACAGCTGCTCGTGCTGAGCGGGCACGATGGCAAAGCCCTCGCGCCCCAG
>ODAI012855145.1_pt1 | contig 10307 bp, 12 predicted proteins | sample 1539321 | NCBI WGS metagenome assembly ODAI01 (sample SAMN02144231, study PRJEB22623) | gut metagenome | biome: sheep rumen | host: Ovis aries | place: New Zealand | reverse complement strand
TCACGGCAGAAACCTCTCCAATAGTCAAACCACTCATCATCGGTTCCGGGCTTGCAGAAGAACTCAAGCTCCATCTGTTCAAACTCTCTCGTACGGAAAGTGAAGTTACCGGGAGTGATCTCATTACGGAAAGATTTACCGATCTGTCCTATTCCGAAAGGAACCTTCTTTCTCGAAGTACGCTGAACATTCTTGAAGTTAACGAATATACCCTGTGCGGTCTCAGGACGAAGGTAAACGGTACTCTTCGCATCCTCGGTAACGCCCTGGAAAGTCTTGAACATGAGGTTGAACTGTCTGATATCGGTGAAATTGTGCTTGCCGCAGGTCGGGCAGGGAATGCTCTTCTCCTTGATGAAGTTCATCATCTGCTCCTGAGTCCAGCCGTCAACGGAAGAATCAAGCGTAATGCCGTTCTCTGCTGCGAAATCCTCTATGATCTTGTCCGCACGGAATCTCTCATGGCACTCTTTACAGTCCATAAGAGGATCGGAAAAGCCGCCGAGATGTCCGGAAGCCACCCAAGTCTGGGGATTCATGAGTATCGCACAGTCAACGCCCACGTTGTAGGGATTCTCCTGAACGAATTTTCTCCACCATGCGCGCTTTACATTATTCTTAAGCTCTACTCCGAGATTACCGTAATCCCAGGTGTTCGCGAGTCCTCCGTATATCTCCGATCCCGCATAAACAAAGCCTCTGCCCTTGGCGAGATTAACGATCTTTTCCATTGTTTTTTCCATGATAAAACCTCCCGAATGTTCATATAAACATAATGTAATAGTATATCACATATGTAGCGCATTTCAAAGAAATCTGAGTAAAAAAAGACCCCGCCCTGTGGGCGGGATCCTTAACACTTAAGGCACTCTGACCATCAATCCGTTCTCTGTGCTTTCATGGCAGTCTTCCTGTCGTACATAGCCTTATCGGCCTTCTTGAAGACATCCTCTACACACTTATCCGTAGTCACATCAAATCTCGCATATCCGATAGCTGCCGATATCTGCTCCCATGGCTCGAGTGTGCTGTCATTCTCGAACTCTGTCAGGTGGCTGTTGAAGTCGGAAATAAGCTTATCGATATTTCTGAAGTCACGGTTTCTGAGTATTACAACGAACTCATCTCCGCCTATACGGAATACGGGCGAATGCTCAAACACTTCGCAGACAAGCGAGCAGAGCTTCTTGATCGATATATTACCCTTCTCATGTCCGTAGGTATCGTTGGTCCTCTTTAGGAAGTTAAGATCTACCATTGCAATTCCGAATGCGGTATCACCCTCAGCCAGATCCTTTTCGACTCTCTCAACCTCATGATCGTAAGCGGTCTTGTTACGCAGTCCGGTAAGAGCGTCCCTTACAGCGATCTCCTGGAGCGCATTAGCCTTTTCCTCAGTCTGCTTGAGGGCTGACTTGGTATTCATAAGGGAATCGATATTGGCATTCATATCGGATTCCATCTGCTTCATGGAAGTAAGGAGCTGACCTATTTCATCATGGTTCGGTATGTTCAATTTTTCAAAGGAGTGATGAATGGCGTCGTTACTCTCCTTGCAGTAGTTCTTTGCAGTATCCGTGAGCAAAAGGACCGGCTTGATAACACTCTTTCTGACATAGAGCAATACTATTACGAGCATTACCAAAGTCATGACTACCAGTACAATGATAGTTTCGATAACGTAATTTCGCTCTTTGGCTTTGATATCATTCATCGAAATATCAACACACACATGTGATACCAGTTTCCCGTCATAAAATACGGGATAAGCGGCCGAAACAAGCCATCCATATACTTCTTCGTTGGTAATATTGGTGGGAACTATGGGATTCTCCTCGTCAGGCCACATTCCGTCTTCAAAGGAGTCTATGCATCCGGGGGGACACTCATCCTCTCCGTATGCTCCGTCCACCAAATACATCGCATGCATTACTTCTTTTCTGTATGCGGTGAGATAGATGCAGTCAACATCATAGATATCCTGATAGCGCCTGAGATGTTCCTGGATCTTAATAAAAGCAGGTAAATCTCTGATAGAGTCATATTTGGCCTGATATTCATTCCACGCGTCAGAACCCCAATCAGAGCTGGTTATTACATTTTCTACCCCTATCTGATTATAGATCTCAAAGCAGGCTTTGCTCAGTTCGGCAATATCCGCCGGATCTATGGTCGCAGCCATAGCTTCCGCTATCTCCTCGGCCCTGTCGCTGTATTCCTTATCAATGATGTCTGTTGCTATCCTGCTGACCGAGAAAATGCCAAATGATCCGAGAACGAGGCTGGCCAAAATAACCCCTACGGTCATCTTGAACCTTATGGAAAAAAAGCGTTCTTTCTTCATATCATTTCCTCCAAGATGTATATGGGCCGATTATAACAGAAAAATGAATATTTAACCATATCGGAATTAATTGTATTCACAACAAGCCAAAAATCATAACCCGCGCTTTTTCAGTTCTTCGACGAGTTTTACGTAGAATTCCCTGACATCGAAGCCCGGGATATTCTCACGATTTAGATCTATCATGTCTCCGTGGGAGATACCGCGTTTTTTCTTATTCTCCAGGTATGTATAGTCCTCTCCCCAATGGAATGAGGGTTCTCCAACCAGTCCGTCGTTCTTTCCGTCAAAATAGTCGACCAGATAATAGCTCATGTTAAGTGGAAACTGTCCTCCCGATGCTTTCTTCATGCAGGATCCGACGCTCTGAGTGTAGATGCCCGCATTTTTAAAGTCGTACGAAGATATCCTCTCAGTCAATTCTCTGCACTTGCTTGCAGTAAGGTCTGTAACAGCCTCGATAAAGTCCGGATCGGTATCTCCGAGTTTCCTGAATGCAGCATTATAGGTTCCCGCAACCTTTCTTCTGAATCCCTCCGGCGCCTTATCAAGCAGGTATTCCGCAAATTCACAGCCGAGATGCGGAGTGTTTATCGTAGTGATAGATGCCACATAAGGGCCTGCATCGAGGCACGCTACAGCAGCCTTGATATCCAGGCCTCCCTTGGAATGTGCTATGACATTTACCTTTTCGCAGCCCGTCTCATTTACTATCTCTTTGATCCTTTGGGATAATTCCTCAGCGCTTTTTATCACTGCAGATGCGGATCCGTGATTTCCGTAATAGATCGTAGCCCCGTTTTTCTCAAGTTCCGCAGGAATGCGTCCCCAGTAATTCAGGAGTTTGAAATCTCTGAAAAAGACTCCGTGCACCATGAGAAGAGGATACTTGGTGTGGCAGACCTGCTCCGCCGCTCTCTTTTTGTCGATGCGGAGCTTTGCTTTCTCAAATATGACTTCACGGATCGTGGTGCGGATTATCATGACCAGCGCGACCAGATTCGCTATAGGTATAAGCCCGCAGACGATTCCTATGATCCTCTGTTTAAGTCCAAGCTGAACCGATGTGAGATATACCGTAATGATACCGATCCAGAATATAACAAATTCAATAAGGGTCGCTATGAGTATGAACGGCCAATGCGCCGCAAAGGTAGCCTTTATCCCGTCAGCAGCCAGATGCATGACGAGCCATACGATCAATATCGCCACACTCGTCAAAAATACGACAAGAAGTGCGCTGCCCAAGCCCAGAATATTAAGCCTTGATCCGGTTAATGATTTTTCCGGTCTCGTATTATTCATTATCATTGCTCCTTTAATGAATGACCAATTCCGATATTAGTTTTACAAAGAAAATACTGAGTACTATCACCAGTATCGGTCTGACTATCCTTGATCCTTTCTTCTCAAAATGAGCTGCTCCGATATAATTTCCCGCTATTCCGAATGCTCCCGCGACAAGTCCGAGCGGCACGAGCACCTGCCCGTGGATCAAAAATACTGCCATCGCCGCAAGGTTAGTCGACAGATTAACTGCTTTGCCCAGTCCGTTTGCTTCGGTCAGTTCCATACCCGCCAGTCCGGTAAGGAGCAGTATCATGAATGCGCCGGCTCCCGGTCCGTAGAAGCCGTCATACAAACCTATGGCAAATGCCAGCAATGCACTGATGACTGTCGTAACGATATCCGAATGCGCCTTCCCGGTCTCAAAAAGCTGTTTCTTTGTAAGAACATAGACAGCAGTAAGCGGAACCAATATAAGCATTATGATCTTGAAATTCCTGTCAGGGATCAAAAGTGCAATATTCGCTCCGATAGCGGATCCACCCAGTGCACAGGGAATACAGAAAGGTACTATCTTCCACGGAACAAAACCTTTCTTTGCATACTTGGCAGCAGACACTGTAGTACCCATAAATGAGCTGAGTTTATTTGTGGCGACACAGCTATGTATCGGCATTCCGGTCAGGATATATGCCGGAAGCGATACCAGGCCTCCTCCGCCGGATACCGCGTCGATAAATCCACCTAAAAAAACAAGCGGGCATACGATTAAGAATTTATACAACTCTATTTCCATCAATACTCCATTATATTATTTCGATTTGACAATCTTTCTGATATGATCCCAGTCAGGACAGCGGAAGTAGTTCTCTCCGGGCAGATCACATTCTACATTCCACGGTCTGTTATATACAAGCACTTTGAGATCGGGCAGATGATTGAAGAACTCGAACGCCATAGGCGAATCCTCTATGGCATAATCAAACTTCATCTTATAATACTCTTCAAGTTCGAGATTGTAAGCACTGCCCTCGTAGAAACTGTCCCGTCCGTATTTATTCAGGAAATAAAGCTTCAGTCTGCCGAGTCCGTGCTCTTCCAGCCAAGCGTGCGATACATCACATGTGCTGTAGGGGCGACCGGTGATGATGCATACTTCGTGGCCAAGGTCCATCCATTCATTAAGAACGCTCGATGCTCCGGGAGCTTCTTCATATGCTCCCAGGACTTCAGGTTTATGTGCTTCTATCATCAGAGTCTTGTACTCTTCATCCGTCAGCCCGAACGAGTCCTGCAGATTAAAAAACCTGATCTGTTCATACGGGACACTCTTTCCAAAGAGCCTCTCCGTGATCTTCGGAAATGCTCTGGCAGTCTCACATATACAATCATCAAAATCTACATATATCTTCATACCTGCTCCTGCTTGGTCGTAATCTGATCTAATGTTTCAACCTGAGATTTATATCAGATTCAAAGCTTCTCTTATAGTGCTTTCATAATCTTTGTCTATCAGTATCACTTGATCACCTGTCCGTCCAAAACCTTCTATATTCTTCTGATTATCCTTTTTTAACCAATCAGCAATGCAATAAGAATCATCAAGTCTGGCTTCAATGTCCGAACCATGATTCAGTATGTCATCAAAATGCGCATCAATATACGCATCCGTCATTCTCACCCACAGTTTTAAATCCTACCTTCTCATATATTCGAACAGCATAATTGGCTTTTTGTACTGCCAGCGAAGCCCTCGTATAGCCCTTTCCTTTTAGCAGTGCCAGCATATTCTCCATCAATCGTGTTCCTATACCATGTCCGCGATATTCCTTGTATAGAGATATGGCAAATGACGGAGTTTCATCATCAACATGACCGTAATCATTCATGATCCGTGTCCAGACCGCCCCGATCACTCTACCGTCATCATCTGCAACGATACAATGATCTGCCACACCTTTTCCAAAATTTTCATAATACAGTTTCAGTTCCGGCTGCTCTATGATATCCCCGGCAGGCGGCTTCACACCTTCCGGAATGAAGATCGCCTCATACAGAAAATCCTTTAGCAACTCTATTTCATTCTCTCTGATCTCTCGCAATTCCATTTAAATCTTTTTCCCTTCAACGTTATCCCGAAATAGAATAATCAAATAGTTTACGGAAAAATACTTCCGCTCCCCATAGCAACTCTTAACAATCCAATAACGAACAGATGCGCCGGATAGTAGATATAGAAAAACCACTTCATTCCTTTCCAACTGCCTCTTTCGCCATTATAGTTTTTAAGAATAAGCAATGACAACAAAGTACCCATTTGGATGAGTCCATATACCTTATCCATAAAGATAAAGTATACTGCAGCGTAAATGACTGCCCATATGAACATAGTAATGGATTGTTTCTTGAAATCGCCCCGATTCAAATACAGATAGACCGGACACATCGCGGCAACAGTTGACCAATCTGACGGAAATGTGATAAAGCATATCGCTACTATAAGTAGTATTTTGGTCCATTGTGGTAAACGATCAGCAGTGAATATAACCATCAAGACCACAGACCAGGCGAGGGACCACATCACACTTGTCATATTAAAAAATCCGCTTGGAATAAAAGGCATCCCGCCGGCGAAATTATATGCAAAATGAGAGATAACCGCAAAAACAAATAATCTGCCTATATATTTTTTGACATCTCGGGTAAAATGGAATCCCTCTGCAATGAAGAACCACATGATCGGAGCAGTCAACCTTCCTATTACATGAAGCAACATTACCCACCATATTTTCTGACATCCGGGATACAAAAGCCAAGTCACATGATCAATTGTCATTGCAAGAATAGCTATTAGCTTTATTTGATTTGAATTTAAGCCTTTTTTCTTTAATGTATTCAAAGTTTCCCCTTTGTGTATAATACTGTAAACTGATTTTGCAGCCAATCTTCTCTTTTTATTTCCATTTCTATAACATTCCAAGGCTCCTTGTTCACCATTTCCCTATCTTTGAAACCAACTTTCTTATAGCAATTGTGAGCAGGTTCATTGTTTTCAAAAACACCAATTGTCACAACATCAACGCCAAGTATCTCAAAAGCGTACTTTAAACCGATCTGTAACATTTGTGTTCCATAACCCTTGCCACGAACAGAATCATCTATTACAACCCATCCAAAGCGAAGTATCTTATTATCTCCATGTAAGTATCTCATAATAAAGTGTCCGAAAACACCGTTATCATCAAATGCGATCCATGGATAAAAGTTATCAGGCTCCTTACAATCTCCGTTATTCAAGCGATATTTCTCATCAATAATATCCGCCGATATCGGGAACTCACCAAAAAGCTCACCGCCCCACTTGAGAAATACATCTTTATCTTTAATCCATCCTGCTATTTTTGCAGCGTCACAACTTTTGTATTGTCGCAACCTAACCATAATCAATTACCTCCTCTGCTATATCTTCACAGTAATCGTCGGTAACCCACAAAGATGATTGATGTATGTAGGACCGGTAATCAGTACAGCATCATAATCTGATATTTCCTCATTTTGTCATCCTGTAATCTTTTAACGATTCAGAGAGGGCGTTTGCATTCTATATTAAGATTATCTTCCGATTTGAAATGCCATTCCACTAAAATTCTCTACTGCAGTTCTGATTATCGTCTTCTTGTCCCATTCAGAATCAATGTCAAGCGGGAGAAGATTCATAAGAGTAAAATTCCTAGCTTCTCGTTCTCCTATATCTTGATTCGAATTTATCAAGAAAGAAACTCCTTCATCTATAGTCTTCGGATCGCGATACAGTATCCTGATCATTCTGCCGTAACTTGCTCATGTCAATATAACCCCTTCCCTAATCTGTTTCCGGGAAGCTCTGTTAAAGCCTGTATAACAAGGCTCCTGTCTTTCTGATTCGACTTTGCAATTGTCTTTTCCACCTCGTCAAGTTCGGTAAGGAATCTGTAATTAGTTCTTAGTCTCTTTATCAGATTCTCCGGCGTAGGAGCCGGAACTGCAAGTGTGCCTATATCCTCTGCATCCACATCATCAGGATTTCTTCCATTAAGCCATTTATCAGGATCGAAAACTGATGGTGAATGTGCAGGATGCCAAAAAATATTTCTATAATGCATCCCATAGGAATCCGCCCATATTTTCAACACCACGAGTCGCTTCAAAAGTCCTTTGTCAATCGTGTCCGAAAAAGACTTTGTCTCAAGTAGCCAATTCAAATCGTACATATCTCTTGCGGTACTGGTACGGTTTAAACGTGCTATCTTCTCGGCCATATTTTCTTCCAAGCATACAGTATGTATTTTCGGAAGTTCAAACCCATACTGCTTATGGATTGGCAGCGTAACAACAGATCGTGTTACAGGCTCCATCCATGGATACGAGGCAAAATCCAGTTTTGTCCTGAAAATTTCTCCGTCATTATACGGGCTTGAAAGGCCGATATACCATTTGTTTCTTCGCTCGCTGATAGAATAGGAAAACGGTCCAATCTTTAATCCATCTATTTCACTTATGAAATCAAGTGTCCGGTCTGCCGGATCAGAATCCGGATCATCAATCGAAAAATCCAGATCCAATGAAAAACGTCCTTCCTTGCCTGCATAAAGCTTTCGGATTGCTGTACCACCTTTTAAAGACACATGATCCATTTTCCCTTTGTCTTCCAAATATGATAGAAGGAAATCCTGCGCAATATCAATAATAGCGGCTTCCCGTCCGGGAGCACCACTCCCCGTCGGGGTATGCCTTGCAATATGACCTTCCGTAAGATTTGCATTTTCAAATTTCATCATTTCACTTTCTCCATTTCTTTTGCAGGAAAAGGCATTGTTGTATCGGAAATCATCCATTTTTCATCATTTCTTATAGAGGGATTTCTAGCTCCAAACCTGATCTTTGAGGAAGGTTTAGGAATACTGTCATAAATCGCATCTGCCGCAGCCGGGTACATTCCCTGAAGCAAATATCCTGTTCTTCTCTTTATGGAATCATTTCGATTTGATATTTCAATAAGGAGATTCTTTATTTCAGACTCATAAACTACATCCGGAAGCCACTCCATAACACTATCCCATGATTGAACTACATCCGGCTTTGTTGCTATATGCACGATAATACTTTCAGGCGAAAGGCACATCACCCCACGCAATTCTTTTGTTTTCATCTCAGGAGAATATTTATAAGCCGAAATAACCTCCGGAATTTGTCTTTTCGGTATTTGAGAAAAGGCCAATTCCTTATGTGCAGGCACTCTGTCGGCCAGTCCCAATACCCACGCTGCAGTCTGAAGACATACATAACACTCTATTTGAGGATTCAAAAGCTGAAAAGCCTTTACTTCCATCAATGGATCATTTCTTGAATATGGACCTGCCATAGCCGCCGATGCAAATTCCCATATGCCACGCTGCTTAGTCGGAAGCAGCCAGCCTGCTTTCTTAAGTCTCGATGCAATCATTGAAGGTTCCGTTAAGACACCGTTTTCTTTTGCCAATTTTGCCAATTCGTCCAGTGTCACATACGTTTTATTATTTAATTCCAAGTCTTCCAGTATCCCTGCCATTGACTTCGAGATTGTTCGTGTCAATTTATGCTCCTTTATATCATCTTTTGTTAGCAGCATTATTTTTATGACACTATATTACTATATGATATTATAAATGTAAATAGATATGAGAAAGAAAACATCCGATGTGGATCTGTTAGAAACAGAGGATGAATCGGAAGAAAACATAAAGCCACTGACTCCCGAAATGTACAAAGACCTGATCGGCTACATGAAAAAGCATCACCCCGATGCTATCCTGCCGGTTCAGATTTCCTACTACACGGGACTTCGTATCGGAGAGGTTGCCGGACTCACTTGGCAGGACATCAACCTGACCGAGCAGTATCTCACGGTACGCAGGAGCGTGAAATACAGTCCGCAGAGACATAAGGTCGAGATCGGTACCACGAAGCGTTCAAAGGTAAGGATCGTGGATTTCGGAGACACGCTTACGGAAATACTAAAAGAAGCAAAGAAACGCAGAAAACAGGAAGAGAAAGAATACGGTCCTCTCTATCACAACTGCTACTACAAGGAAGTCCGTGAAAAGAACCGTACCTACTATGAGTATTATCCCTTGAACAGAGCCGAAGAAGTTCCGGAAGATTATAACGAGATCGACTTCGTTTGCAGACGCACGGATGGTACGCTTATGAGACCAAGTTCCGTTGGAACTGCCTGCAAGTATGCATCACAGAGGCTGCCGGGATTTGAAGGCTTCCACTTCCATGTACTGCGGCACACTTACACGGCGAATCTTCTGGCAAACGGCGCTAAACCCAAGGATGTGCAGGAACTGCTTGGTCACTCAGATGTAAGCACTACCATGAACATCTACGCACACGCCTCAAGAGAGTCGAAGAAATCTTCCGCAAAGCTGCTCGACAAGATCAGCTGAAACGCCCGGAAAAAGGATTTGCCCTTATAGATCACTCATAAGGGCAAAAGTAAGGGAAAGTTCCCTTGATCACATAAGGAAAATGGGCTAAATACCTTGATTTTCAAGGGTACAAGGGATTATGGTGAATTAACTTCCGATTTATATTACGGACGCCTGCTTCGATTCGAGCAGTTCTTTGATATGAATTACAGCATCTCCCGCCT
>ODAI011892195.1_pt1 | contig 10307 bp, 8 predicted proteins | sample 1539321 | NCBI WGS metagenome assembly ODAI01 (sample SAMN02144231, study PRJEB22623) | gut metagenome | biome: sheep rumen | host: Ovis aries | place: New Zealand | reverse complement strand
GTCCGGGTCAGAAGGACAGCGACTCGCTGCCCGACTATAGTGTGCTCGACGCCGTGCTGAACCTCTACCTCGACGAGGGCATGTGCGAAGACGAGATTGTGGAGGAAGGCTACGACCGCGAGGGGGTGCAACGCGCCATCAAGGGGGTGAAGCGCAACGAATGGAAGCGCCTCCAGTTTGCCCCGCAGCTGAAGGTGAGCCCCATGAGTTTCGGATTGGACCGTCGTTGGCCGGTCAGTTGATATGAGTTATGAATTCTAAATTTTTCATGTGATGAGAAAAATAGGAAGAATAGTATTGGCAGGGTTGATGATGTTGGCGGGAATTGGAGGCGCAGCGCAGGCACAGATGCAGGCGGTGTTCGGCTATTCCACGTTCTATCTTGTGTCGGATCAGCAGCCTTATATAGAGACTTACCTGCAGTTTGACGCATGGACGATGCAGTTCAAGGAGGTGGAGGGTGGCTATCGTTCCGCCGCTGAGGTGACCATCGTGCTGAGCCAGCAGGATTCGGTGTGCTACGCCAAGAAGTACGAGCTCACGAGTCCGCTGGTGGAAAGTCTGGACAGGCTGGATTTCAGTTTTATGGATGTGCAGCGCTTTTCGGTGAAGAACGGCATTTACGACCTGACGCTCTTGTTGAAGGACAAGGGGAGCGAGGGCGAGCCGTCGGTGGTTACGGAGAAGCTGGTCATTAACTACGACGCACGCAGGCCTTCGATGTCGAGCCTGCAGCTGATGGCATCGGCCAAACCGACGGTGAGTCAGAACATCTTGTCGCGCGGCGGATACGATATGGAACCCTATGTGAGCGATTACTTGCCCGAGCAGGTCAAGCAACTCAACTACTACTACGAGATATACAATATCAACGCCGAGGTAGGGGAGAAGGCATTCCTGGCGATGGCCTACATAGAGGAGCGTGAGACGGGTCGCCGCCTTGAGGAGCTGCAGCAGGTGAGCCGCAAGAACGGGGCGGCCAGCGTGCCGGTCTATGGAAGCATCGACATCAGCGATTTGCCGTCGGGAAACTACAACCTAGTGGCGGAGCTGCGCAACCGCGAAGGGCAGACGATGCTGTACAAGAAGGTGCCGTTCTACCGGTCGAATCCCGGAGTGAAGGGGAAGGAAACGAGCGAGTTCGCCGGCACGTTTGCGGGCCGCTACACAGACGAGAGGGAACTGAACACCTACCTGGAGGCGCTGTATCCCATAGCGTCGCCGATGGAGAACACGGTGGTCGAGGAGCTGGTGAAGCATCCCGGATTGGAGGAAAAGCAGGCCTTCCTGTACCGCTTCTGGCAGCGTCGGAGCGCGATGAACCCCGAAGGGGAGTGGCTGAAGTATAAAGAGCGGATTGACTATGTGCAGGCGCATTTCAGCTACCCGCGGACGCGTGGTATCCAGACGGATCGCGGCCGTGTGTATTTGCAATATGGCCCACCGGATTTCATCCGCGACGAGAAGAACTATGTGTCGGCCAACCGTATAGGCAGCAACAATGAACAGGCACCGACGCTGTTGCAGCTGGGAAACACACAGGCGTCGGAGCCGAAAGTGTATAACGGTACATCGCAGGGGCATGTGTTCTATCTGCCCTATCAGCTGTGGCGATATAACAAGCTGGATACCGACGACCCCAATCGTGTGTTTCTTTTCTGGGACGAACATCGTTCGGGGTATTACACCCTGCTGAACAGCAATGCCCGCGGCGAGGTGCAGGATCCCGGCTGGGAGCGCCGCCTCTGCCGTCAGCAACTCGCCGAAGGTGTGGTGGGTGAAGTGGGAGAACAGTTTAACCGCGGATATTGACCGATGTACCTGCTGTCGGATATCTTCTATCTGATTGCCTACTACCTTGTCGGCTACCGCCGCAAGGTGGTGCGGGCGAATTTGGAGTCGTCGTTCCCGGAATGGGACGAACGGCACCTTCGCAGGGTGGAGCGGCAGTATTACCGTTACTTGAGCGATCTGATTATCGAGGGTGCCTACAACCTGTTCGCCTCGCCATCGTCCATCAAACGGCGCTACCGCATTGTGAATCGCGAGGTGGTGGACCGCTACTATGAACAGGGGCAGACGGTCATCTTGATGTCGGCCCATTACGGCAACTGGGAGTATATGGTATCCTCGCTCAACATGCAGTTCCTGCACCACGGAATCGGTGTGGGAAAACCGTTGCAGGACAAGCTGACGGCAGGCTTCATCACCCGTCGCCGCACGCGTTACGGGACGCAGGTCGTGGATCAGACCGATGTACGTGAGCATGTGGCCTTCTTTGAGCGCTATCATGTGCCCTGTGTGCTGATGATGCTTAGCGACCAGTCGCCCTCCAATCCTCACAAAAGCTACTGGACCCGTTTCCTGCATCATGAGACGGCGTTCCTTTACGGGGCCGAGCATTTCGCACGGCAGTACAACTACCCGGTGCTCTATTATTCGGTCCACCGCGTTCGCCGTGGCTATTATGAATTAACATTCAGTCCTCTTTGCGAGCATCCGCAGGAGGTGCCGCAATACACTATAGTTGAACGTTATGTCCGCCGTCTGGAACAGGAAATTCAATCCGAGCCACAATACTGGCTTTGGAGTCACCGCCGATGGAAACGCACTCGTCCGGCGGATATGCCTATCTTTATCCCCAATAAATGAAAAGCATAGCTATCGTCATACTCAACTGGAACGGCCGCACAATGCTGGAGCGTTTCCTCCCCTCAGTAATCGCCAACAGCGAAGGAGCTCGGGTGATTGTGGCCGACAACGGATCCTCCGACGATTCGGTGGCATTCCTCCGGCAGCAGTATCCCACCCTGCAACTGATCCTTCTGGACAAGAACTACGGATTTGCCGAGGGCTACAACCGAGCCTTGCAGGAGGTGGATGCCGACTATTACGTTTTGCTCAATAGCGATGTGGAATGCACGCCCCATTGGGTGGAGCCGGTGGTGGAGATGATGGAGCATGAGCCGCAGGTGGCGGTGGCACAACCCAAACTGCTGATGTATGACCAGAAAGACACCTTCGAGTATGCCGGCGGTGCAGGTGGTTTCATCGACCGTTACGGCTATCCTTTCTGCCGCGGGCGCCTCTTCAATAGTTTGGAGAAAGACAAGGGTCAGTATGACGACGAATGCGACATTTTCTGGGCCACGGGAGCGGCCATGTTTGTCCGTGCTTCGGTGTGGAAGGAGTTGGGGGGACTTGATGGCGACTTCTTTGCCCACATGGAGGAAATTGATTTCTGTTGGCGTACCCAGCTAGCTGGCTACCGTGTGCGCTATTGCCCGCGGTCGGTGTTGTACCATGTTGGAGGTGGCACGCTGCCCAAATCATCTCCCTTCAAGACGGAACTCAATTTCCGCAACAACCTCTCGATGCTGTACAAGAACCTGCCCGACGGTCGTCGTGGATGGGTGTTGGCGATGCGCATGTGGCTCGACCGTGTGGCTGCCGTCAAGTTTCTGATGGAGGGACATGTGGGAGAATACAAAGCTGTGCGAAAAGCCCATCGGCAGTATCGTTCATGGAAGCCTGCCTTGCGGCAGAAGCGGATGAAAAACGGCACCCATGAGGTGCCACAGGTCTATCAAGGACTCTTGCTGCCCGAGTATTACCTTCTGGGTCGCAAGGTCTTCTCGTCCTTGAAAGGACGATTCAGCAAATAATCGGTTTATAGCCAAAGGAGCAATTTGGCCAGCATGAAACCAACGTAGGTGCCGACGGCGTAGCCGAACAGGCCCACGGCGATACCTGGCCCAATGATGTTTTTGTTCTTCAAGGCACCTGCCACCACAGGTACGAACGGAGGCGAGCAGATGAGCGAGATGCTGGAAGCCAATGTCGTGTCGGTGTCGATGCGGAAAATGGCGCTCAACAGCACATGTATCAGCAGCGACCCCAAGGTGGCTATGGTGATGAAGAGGAAGATGTGCGGGTTGATATTGCCCAATGTGCCGACGGTGACCTGCGAGGCAACGGCGATGGAGAAGACCAGTATGAGGTAGGTGCCGGCCTCGAAAGTGCGTTCCATGGTGCGCACCCGTTTGAAAGAGGATGCGATGATGGACAGGGTGCTGATGCCCAAGATGAAGATGGTTTGGAACATGCGCTTCGGGCACAGTAGCGCTATTCCGGCTCCGATGGCTATGATGAGGATTGTCAATACAAGTGCTTGAGCCAGGTTGCGCAGGTTGTCGCGTCGGAAGAGACCGTAGAACAATTCGTTATCGTGGTTCTTGATATCAATGCTCCGGGTTGTGTTCATCTTGTCTTTCGGGAAGTCCGGAAGCACGAGGCGCAGTACGCGTTTGCCAAAGATGATGACAAAGAACAAATAGACGGCGCTGAGCAGGGTGCTGTAGGCGGAGGTGATGATGTAGGTGGTGTCATCGACGCCCAGGGCCACCTTGATTGAAGCCAGATTGGCATTGCCGCCTGTGTAGAGCCCAGTGAGCATGCCTCCGATGGAGGCGAATGTCTCCTTGTCGTCTCCGGCGCAAATCAAAAAGCCGATGGTGATGGCCATGCAGCAGCCGAGGATGGCCAGCAGGGTGGATTTGATGAAGGCTGGCGCCAGTTTGATCCACGACTTGAGGTCGGTGGAGAAGAGCAGCAGCGGTATGGCGAAAGGAATGGTGTAGGTGGCTATGTCGGTCTGCACCTTGTGCACCTCCGGCGTGTCGGGTATCAGGCCGGTGATGCCCAGAAGGCAGCCTATGATGTAGGCGATGATGATGGTACCCACCTTGTTGAGCAAGGGAAATCGCCACGTGAGCCACAGTATCAACAGCGGCGTGAAAAGGCAGATGGCAATGATGATAAAGGTCTCCATGGCGTCAGGCCTTGAGCCAGTCGTCGATGTGGCCGAAGACGATGTCGGCGCGGGCGGCGAAGCTCTCCTCGGTGGCGAAGGCCACATGGGGCGTCACCAGACAGCGGTTGGTGGAGAGCAACAAGTGGTCGATAGGCAGGGGAGGCTCTTTCTCGAATACATCGAAGGCAGCGCCGGCGATGCGGTTCTCTATCAGCGCCTTCCCCACGGCGGCGATGTCGCACACGGGCCCACGGGCGGTGTTCACCAACAGGGCTGTGGGTTTCATCAGGGAAAGTTCCTTCTCGCCAATCAGGCCGCGAGTCTCGTCGCACAGCGGCACATGGAGGCTTACGATATCGCTCTGTTGCAGCAGGGCCTCCAGAGGCATGTATTTTACGCCCATGGCTTTCACTTCGGGGCGTTCGGTGCGGCTCCAGGCAATCACCTTGGCGCCAAAGGCCAACAGGAGGCGGATGGTGGCGGTGCCGATGGCGCCTGTGCCCACGATGCCCACGGTCTTTCCCCTCAGCTCCCTGCCCAGGAAGGTGCCGCGGCTGCCACCTTGGCGTATCTTTTCGTTCAGGGTGACGATGTTGCGCAACAGGTTGAGCATCATGCCCACGGCCAGTTCGCTGACGGCGGTGGTGCTGTATCCGGCGGCGTTCTGCACGGTGATGCCATGCTCTTTGCAATAGGCGAGGTCTATGTGATCCAAGCCTGTAAAGGCTACGCTGAGGTAGCGCAGCTTGGGACATTGCGACAGCACGGCGGCCGGCAGCTTGATGTTGCTGATGACGGCCGCATCGGCCTCATGCATGCGTTCCACGAGCGTATCTTCGTCTTCGCGGCGGTCCATGTAATAGGTGAACGCGTGTCCCATCGAGGCGTAGTGGCTCTTTAAATCCTCAAAGCGAGCCTGGCTGATTCCGAGGCTTTCAACGCAAACGATATTCATGGTTTATGTGTTTTATTTACGTTTCTTCACCGAGAAGCCGAATCCGCCCAACTTCTCGCCCAGGGAGTAGTACTTGCCGTGCGAGTAGGCCAGGGGGCCGGCGTGGTTCAGTTGGAACTGACCTGTGCTCTTGTCGATCAACTCCTCTTCGGCATCGACAGCCACTATCTCCGCCATGAACATGTCGTGGCTGCCCAGATGCTTTACCTCCGTCACCCGGCATTCGAGACACAGCGGGCTTTCTTTCAGCAAGGGAGCCTTCACCAGTTGGGCGGGTTCGGTGTGCAGCCCCATCTCGCGAAACTTGTTGTAGTCCCTGCCGCTACGTACGCCGCACCAGTCGGTCTGACGGGCCAGGGCGGCGGTGGTCAGGTTGATGACAAATTCGCCTGTGCGGCTGACCAGGGCGTGGCTGTGGCGTTCGGGACGGATGGAGACGTAGCACATCGGAGGGTCGCTGCAGAGGGTGCCCGTCCATGCCACGGTCAGCAGGTTCCAGTTCTCTGGCGCGTCGCCGCAGGTAACCAGCACCGCCGGCAGCGGATAAATCATCGTTCCCGGCTTGAAGGCTGTCTTCATTCTGCGAATTTCTTCTCCAGCTCCTCTACCATGGCCCGCATGTAACGGTCCGTCTGGCGCAGGTTCTCAATCTGTTTGCAGGCGTGCAGCACGGTGGCGTGGTCCTTGTTGCCGCATTGGGCGCCGATGACGGCAAGGCTTGACTTGGTGATTTTCTTGGCGAAGTACATGCTCAGCTGGCGGGCCTGCACAATCTCGCGTTTGCGCGAGGTCTGCTGGATGGCATCCACAGGCAGCTCCAGGTAGTCGCACACCACCTTCTGTATGTAGTCGATGGTCACCTCACGGCTCGAACTCTGCACGTACTTGTCGATCATCTGTTTGGTCAGTTCGAGGGTGATCTGCTTGCGGTTCAGCGAGCTCTGGGCGATGAGCGAAATCAGCGCACCTTCCAGTTCGCGCACGTTCGTGTTGATATTGTATGCGATGTACTCTATCACGTCGTCCGACATCTCGATGCCGTCGTTCTGCAGTTTCTGCTGCAGGATGCGTTTGCGGGTCTCCACGTCGGGAGCCTGCAGGTCGGCGTTGAGGCCCCATTTCAGGCGGCTCAGCAGGCGCGGCTCCAGTCCTTGGAGCTCTCCCGGGGCCTTGTCGCTGGTGATGATGATCTGGCAGTTGCGTTGGTGGAGGCGGTTGAAGATGTGGAAGAAAGCTTCCTGGGTCTTGGGGGCCTTGCCTGCCCAGAACTGGATGTCATCGACTATCAGCACATCGATCATCTCGTAGAAGTGCAGGAAGTCGTTGGTGGTGCCGGCGCGGCCGGCTTCAGCATACTGCTGCATGAACTGCTCGCTGGTGACATAGAGCACCGTCTTGTCGGGGTGCAGCTCCTTGGTCTTCAGTCCGATGGCGTTGGCCAGATGGGTCTTTCCCAAGCCCACGTTGCTGTGCAGCAGCAGGGGGTTGAACGAGGTTTGGCCGGGTTTTTCTGCCACGGCGTAGCCGGCCGAGCGGGCCAGTCGGTTGCAGTCGCCCTCCACGAAGTTCTCCAGCGTGTAGTTGGGGCTCAGCTGCGAATTGACGCGGGTTTTCTGGATGCCTGGAATGACAAACGGGTCGGGTATCTCGCGCACGCCTTCTTTATTTATATTGACGGGCAGGTCGGTCAACGGGTTGCGTGTGTTGCGACGGTTGGCCGACGGCAGGGTGGTGCGCAACGGCTCCGTGGGGATGGTCTGGTCCATCACGATGCTGTACTTCAACATGCCGTTGGGGCCCAGCTGCATACGGATCACCCGTTTCAGCAGGTCTATATAATGTTCTTCAATCCATTCATAAAAGAAGGGACTGGGTACCTGTACTATCAGCGTTGAACCTTCGAGCTGCAGGGGCACGATGGGGGTGAACCAGGTCTCGTAGGCCTTACGGTTCTCCGGTCCGAGGGTGTCCTTAATCACTTCCAGGCATTCCGCCCACACTCGCTTGTAATCTTCCTCTTTCATTTTATCTTAATGCTTTGCTTTTTCAACCACTTGCACAATTGTCGTGCGTTTATCTCTGCTTGCAAATGTCATCCTTTTTTTGTGCATAGAATGTGAAAATAAAATTTGCATCTTTCGATTTTTTTGTTTAAAGTCCCCCCCCGCTCTCCACAGCCCCCCAAAACACCCATTTCCGTAACTTGCTAGAAACGAAAATCCAGCCCGGATTTTAACATTTTGGAGGAGGTAAATAATATACCCATTTTTTTCGACACTTTGAAATTTTTTTTCAAAAAAAACGCCTCTTTGCCACCTTTTGTTGATAACACGGATAGGCCTTTGAGGATTAGTCTCTTGTGTGTTGATTGTTTTTGTAGAGAGTTGGATATGTGCTAATTGCGTCAATCGTTTGATAATCAAACCCCGTTTTCCGGGTGTGCATTTCTAAGTGATTGGAAGCGTGTCGGGTTGTCGGGTTATTCACCTAACTTGGTTGATAACCGCCCTCCCGAAAATCATTTTTTTTCTTTTGAAAAAATCACATCGGGCCCTTCCTGTATTCTCCTCAGGTCATCCTTAGGTCATCCTTAAGTCATCCCTCCGTCTCACCTCCGTATCAACTCCGTCTCACCTCCGTCTCACCTCCGTCTCAACTCCGTCTCACCTCCGTTGTCTGACGGAGGTGAAGTGGAGGGGAAGTGGTGATGGGATGGAGGCGCAGCCGAGGCAGGAATAGGTGATCGGGTGCCGTCGATGTGGGTCGTTTGTCCGGACAGCGGTGGCGGGAGGGAAAGATTTGTCCTTGCGTGAAGTTTTGAAACACATGCTGTTAAATGCCCCATGGCTTGCGGGATGTCAATTTTTTTTGGTAGTTTCGTCAAAAAAGTGTATTTTTGCAATCCTTAAATAACAATGAAAACAAAAATAATATAGGCATGAAATACGATATGATTGTTATCGGCAGCGGCCCGGGAGGCTATGTGGCTGCCGTCAAAGGAGCCCAGCTGGGCCTGAAGACCGCCGTGGTGGAACGCGAGAATCTGGGAGGCATCTGCCTCAACTGGGGCTGCATCCCCACCAAGGCGCTGATGAAGAGCGCCCAGGCTTTCACCTATGCCAAGCACGCCGCCAACTACGGCGTGAAGGCCGAGGGGGTGGAGGCCGACCTCAATGCCATGGTTGACCGCTCGCGCGGCGTGGCCGCCACGATGAACAAGGGTGTCGAGTTCCTGCTGAAGAAGAACGGCGTCGATGTGATCAGCGGCACCGCCAAGGTGTGCCCGAACCACATCGTCAATGTCGATGGCACCGACTACGAGGCCGACCATATTGTCATCGCCACGGGTGCGCGCTCGAAGGTGATGCCGGCCATGCCGCAGGACGGCAAGCACATCATCGGCTACCGCGAGGCCATGACCCTCCGCCAGCAGCCCCAGCGCATGCTGGTGTGCGGCAGCGGCGCCATCGGCAGCGAGTTCGCCTTCTTCTACCAGAGTATCGGTACCCAGGTGACCTTGGTCGAGTTCATGCCCCAGATCCTGCCCAACGAGGACGAGGAGGTGGCCGCCCAGATGAGCCGCAGTTTCCGCAAGCTGGGCATGAAGGTGATGCCCAGCTGCTCGGTGGAGAAGGTTGATATCGAAGGCGATGTGTGCCATGTGACGGTCAAGGACCTGAAGAAGAACACGGAGACGGTCATCGATGTCGATGTGGTGCTGAGCGCCGTCGGCGTGGTGACCAACCTGGAGAACCTGGGCCTCGACGAGACGGGTATCAAATATGAGCGCGGCAAGATAGAGGTGGATGACTGGTACCGCACCAATGTCCCCGGCTACTATGCCATCGGCGACGTGGTGCATGGTCCCGCATTGGCGCATGTGGCGTCGAAAGAGGCCATCTGCTGCGTGGAGCATATCGTCAAGGGCGAAGCCCACAAGGTGAACTACAGCAACGTGCCCGGCTGCACCTATACGGTGCCCGAGGTGGCCAGCGTGGGTCTCACCGAGAAGAAGGCCGTCGATGCCGGCTACGAGGTGAAGGTGGGCAAGTTTTTCTTCAAAGCCAGCGGAAAGGCCACGGCGGCAGGCAATACGGACGGCTTCGTGAAGATCGTGGCCGACGCCAAGACCGACCTTATCCTGGGATGCCACATGTGCGGCGACAATGTCACGGAGATGATCGCCGAGGCTGTGGTGGCCCGCGAGAAGGGGATGACCGCCCGCGAGCTGGCGCAGGCCATCCATCCGCACCCGACCATGAGCGAAGGTGTGATGGAGGCACTCGAGGCTGTGCACGGCGAAGCCATCCACGGATAGAGAAAGATGATCCAATCGTCAAAGCGTCTTAAAGTTAAAGCGTACTTAAACCTTACCCATGAGTATATTCCCATTTACATACAAGAGACTCAGCCGAGACATCGTCGTCAGGGTGAGCAACCATTTCTATTACTCCGACTTTGGAGTCCGCTTTGACGGCAATGAGGCAGGTGCTAGCCGTCGCTTTATCTGCACCGGCACTCCCGGCACCGGCTTTTTCG
>ODAI012321097.1_pt1 | contig 10309 bp, 7 predicted proteins | sample 1539321 | NCBI WGS metagenome assembly ODAI01 (sample SAMN02144231, study PRJEB22623) | gut metagenome | biome: sheep rumen | host: Ovis aries | place: New Zealand | reverse complement strand
GTTCCCCTGGACGATCCGCTGGGCCAGGCCCTCCGCCACGGCGCTCTTGCCCACGCCCGGCTCGCCGATCAGCACCGGATTGTTCTTCGTCCGGCGGATCAGGATCTGGATGATGCGCTGGATTTCCTTTTCCCGGCCGATCACCGGATCCAGCTCGTTCTTTTCCGCCGCCGCCGTCAGGTCCCGGCTGTATTTGTCCAGCAGGCTCTTTTCATCGTTCCCGCTGTTGTTTCCCTGCCGGCCGCGCACCTGGGCAAAGGGCAGCATCCCCGCAAAGCCGCGGGGCGCCTCCTCGTTCCCGGCGTTCTCCCGCATCTGCCGCAGCAGCTCCTCCCGGGCGCCGGACAGGTCCACCCCGGCCCGCCGCAGCAGCGCGCCGGCCACGCCGTCGTCGTTGCCCAGCAGCGCCAGCCACAGGTGCTCCACCGTCACATAGTTCTGGCCCAGCTTCCTGGATTCCAGCATGCTGTTCTCCAGCGTCTTTTTTGCCCGGGGACTCAGCTCGATCCGGGCGCCCGCCTGCCGGCCCCCCTCGGGGTCGTTCAGGGCGGCAATCTCCTTCTTCAGCTCCTCCGTCACCGATTCAAAGCTCATCCGTTCGCTGACGGCCTTCGGCACGGAGGCATTGCTCTTCAGCAGTGCCATCAGGATATGCTCCGTCCCGACATAGGGCTGCTGCAGGTCCGCGGCGATCCGCTGGGCCAGGGCCAGCGTCTGCTGGGCCCGCTGGGTAAAACGTCCGAAAATGGGCATGGAAAATTCCTTTCTGTCCTCCCCGTTCCCGTTGGCCTTAATAGCGTTGAGTACGGTGTTAATCAGCCGGTTCATGCCGCCCTTCATCAGGTCGGCGTTCATCCGGCTCATGCAGTCCGCGCACAGGTGCCGGACCGTGGTTTCCTCTCCTGCCACAACAGAAACGGTAAAGTTCGCTTCGTTGGCATGGCACTCTTCACACAGCATCCGATTGTTTCTCCTTTTTTGTGTGTCATTGGTCGCGCAGCGAAGATCCGGAATGCGTTCCCGCCCGCCGGTTCAGGCTTTGTTCCGCGCGGCGATGGTCATCAGCATGCTCTTCATCATCCGCGCCCGCAGCGCTCCCTTCAGTACATCCGGCACCGGAATCCCCAGCGCCCGGGTGCTGACGGCCGACGCCATCAGCGACGCTTCATCCGCCGTCACGATCCGCTGCTCCTTCAGCTGGCTGATCAGCCGCAGGCACTCGTCCTCCTCCAGGGAATCCCCGATCCGCTCGTTCACCAGGTACATCAGCCGCTGGCTTCCGCTCTGGACCACCCGGACGATCCGGATATATCCGCCGCCGCCCCGCCGGCTTTCCGTCAGGTACCCGTGATCCGGTGAAAACCGGGTGGCCAGCACATAATTGATCTGGCTCGGCGCGCAGCCGAAGTATTCCGCCAGCTCGTTCCTCTTCAGCTCCACCTCGGTGGATTCATCGTTCAGCAGCGTCTTGATAAAGCTTTCGATAGAATCACTCAATCGCATAATCCAAGCCCCCTGTTCGTGCCAAGGAAGTTCTCTGACTTTCTTTGACCTACAGAGTATAACATATTCCTTTTCTCTTTTCAAGGGGATCTTTCCCCTGCCGGAATCCTTTATTCCCCGAACGGGATTTCCTGAAGTCCCAGCGTTTCCGCCGCAGCCCGGTGCAGGTGGGCGTCCTTCTGGTGAACGTACTGGACCGAGGAGGGAATCACTTCCCCGTCCGGCCAGCGGAAAAGACCGTGCCCGTCCGGATGCAGCCCGTAGTCCGCCAGCGTTTTTCCCTCCTCCGGAATCAGCACCGTCAGCCGGTTTTTCACCCGGTTCCCCAGGAAAACGGTAAACAGGCCCCGCTCCGGGTCCATGGACACATGGTTCCCCGTAAACCCGCCGATCCCGAAGGCCCTCCGGCCCATATAAACCGGGATTTCCGAATGGTACTGCTCCGGATGCCGCACGTAGCACTGCATTCCCAGGTGCTGGGTATAATGCCCGTCCGCCCGCCGCCGGCCCGTCCGGTTCACGGCCATCTCCCGCAGCGAGTCCCCGCGGACGATTTTTTCATTCAGCACGGCCCGGCAGAAGCGGATCATGTCCCCCATCGTGGAAAAGAGACCCGCGTGTCCGCACAGGTCCCCCGTATCCCCCTGCAGCACCGCCGCCTTCGGGTCATGGGGGATTCCCGGCTTCAGCCCTTCCCGCAGGATGTACCGCCCGCCTTCAATCCGGTGTTCCCGGTCGTAGCTCTGGCAGTCGCCCCTCCGCTCCTCCGGCACCCCGGCCCAGGTCTCCCGCATCCCCGCCGGCTCCAGGATCATCTGCCGCACGCACTCCGCCAGCGGCTGCCCGCCGGCTGCCTCCGCAACATATTTCAGCACCATGGCCGGAATGTCGGAATACGCCCGGGGATCCGGCTGCGCCGCCGTCCGCACGGCAAACAGCGCCTCCGCCGCGCTTTCCCGCCCCGGGCAGGCGTCCAGCCGCACCGGGGTCTTCAGCGTCACCGCGAAGGTCATCAGGTCCATCACCGTGCAGTCCTTCAGGCCTGCGAAACGGGAATCATAGTAAAAAACGGACCTGCCGAAATCCAGCAGGCCGTCCTCTTTCATTTTCATCAGGCACAGGCCGGTAAACAGCTTGGTCACGCTGGCCAGGTCAAACACGCTCCGCTCGTCCGCCTCTCCGTCCAGCGCCTGCACCGTCCGGTCCGCCGTGCCGCAGGCCACGCCCAGGGCGCTCAGAATCCGCGTCTCCCGGGTAAAGTACCGGATGCCTTCCTCCAGCAGCGATGTGTTCATGGCTGTCTCCCCGCGATCCGGGCTTCCCGCCCGGCTTCTTATTCAACTCCGATTCTCGTGCAGGCCACCCGGCCGTTCGCCAGGTCCGGCAGGTGGTGCCGCGCATGGCCGATCACCACGGTGGTTCCGCCCCGGACGCATTCCAGGGCGTATTCCAGCTTGGCCCGGGCGCCGTTGGCCCCCGCCCGGCTGGCGCCGACGCAGCTGTTCTGCAGCTCCCGCACCTTTTTCTCGACTTCCTCAAAGGTCTTCCCGGTCACCTCCCGGACCAGGGTGTCCGGTTTGCCCGCCTCCCGGTAAATGCCCTCCGTGGAGGTCATCAGCACCAGCAGCCGCGCCTTCACCAGCCCGGCGATCACCGCGGCCGTCTCGTCGTTATCCACGCATTCATGAACCTCGCCGCCCAGCCTCCGCCGGGCCGCCAGCTCCATCTTCCGGTTTTCCTCGTCGGATACCGGGTCGTTGTAGTTGATGATGGGAATGGTCTTCTGCTTTGCCGCCCGGATCAGCAGCTGCCGGATATGCTCCCGCTTTTCCGGGTCGTTGAAGTGCGTATGCTCCACCAGGATCTGGCGGACGCCGTATTCCGGCCGGATAAACTGGCGGTAGTTCTGCATCAGGATGGCCTGTCCCTGGGCGGAATAGTCCGTCTTGTCCTGCTCCGGATCGCCGCACAGCTCCTGTCCGGTCCGCTTGATGTAATCCAGGCGGCCGATCTCCGTAGCCCCGCTGGTCACCCAGATCATGCCGGGCTTCAGGTCCGCCCCCAGCCTGGAAATAATATTGTAGTCAATCTCCCGGTCCTCTTCCCGGATCAGCGCCATGCTGCCGATCTTTCCCACCAGGTCAAACCGATATTCCATCATTCTCTCCTCCGCCCGTCAGAACCGCTCCTGCACCAGCCTGATCAGCGTATACACCGCCATGTGATATCCCTGGTTGTTCCGCACCGTCACGTCCGCCAGGCTGCGGTAAACCGGCTCCTGCTGGCGGTAGGCCCGCTCGACCTCCTCCAGTCCGCCGTCCCGCAGGTCCGGCCGCCGGTCCAGCTTGATGTCCCCGAGGATCTCCTCCAGCGGCCGGTCAATCCAGACGATCCGGCCCCAGCTGCGCAGGATATGCCGGTTCACCGGGTTCATCACCAGGCTGCCGCCGGTGGAAATGATGGCGGGCTTCCTCCGGGTCAGGTACACCAGGGCGTTCGTCTCCGCCAGGCGGAATTTTTCCTCCCCGTATCGTTCAAAAAACTCGTTCACCGTGCAGTTCGCGCTTTGCGCCACGATGGCGTCCGTATCCGCGAAAGGGGTTCCTGTCTCCCGGGCCACGCGCTTGCCCAGGCTGCTCTTTCCGCAGCCCTGCATCCCGATCAGGAAAATGTGCCGGTCCGGCATGGCGGTTTCCCCTCCTTCCGTTTCAAATCAGTGCGTCCCTTTGAATTATGCATGATTTCCCGTTTCCGTCAAGTCTTCGGTTCCGTCTGCCGCCAGCTCCAGCGTAAAGCGGAAGGCGGCGCCCTGGTCCGTGTCCAGCAGCCGCAGCGTCTGCCCGTGCATATCCATGATCCGTTTGCAGATGCTCAGCCCCAGGCCCGTGCCCTTCCCGGAGGTGTGTGCCCGGTCCGCCGTGAAGAACCGGTCAAAGATCTTTTCCCGGTCCTCCTCCGCCACGCCGATGCCGTTGTCCCGGACAGTGATCTCCGCCAGTCCGCTCCGCACCCGGGAGCTCAGGGTGATCCTCCCGCCCTCGCCGGTAAACTTGATAGCGTTGTCCAGCAGGTTGATCACCACCTGCTCAATCCGGTCCCGGTCCGCCCGCACCCGGCAGGGATCCGTCTCCGGCTCGCAGGCGATCTCGATCTTTTTCTCCTCCACGTCCGCCATGCGCCGGATAATGGCCCGCCGCAGCATTTCATTGATGTCAAAGTCGGTTTTCTCCAGCTGCACATCGTCCCGCTCCAGCCGGCTCAGGGCCAGCAGGTCGTCCACCAGCCCGCTCAGCCGCCTGGATTCGTCCGCCACCAGCCGCAGGTATTTCGGCTGCTCCTCCTCCGGAATCACGCCGTCCGCCATGCCCTCCGCGAACCCGCGGATGCTGGTGATGGGGCTGCGCAGCTCGTGGCTCACATTGGCCACAAATTCCCGCCGCCCGGCCTCGATCCCCTGCAGCTTTTTCGTCATCGTGTTGAAGGCCCGGCTGACCTCCCTCAGTTCCCGTCCGCCCCGGTCCTCGTCCACCCGCAGCTCGAAGTTCCCCTCCGCGATGCTCTCCGAGGCATCCCGCATTTTCCGCAGCGGCCGCAGGGCCGACCGGACAAACAGGAACACCGCGATCCCCGAAAGGATCAGCACCCCCGCCGTCACCGGGATAATCACCGCCAGCACGCCGTTCAGCCCGGATTCGATTTCCTGGGCCTTGGTCTGAATGAAAACCGCGCCGCTGACGTATCCGTTCTGCACAAACGGCACGCCCACGGTGAAGGTCGGCGCCTGCCCCTCATCGGAGCGGATCCGGATGCTCTCCCCCCGCAGTACCGTCCGCAGGGCTTCCGTCACCGCCTCGCCCGACAGGGAGCGCACAAACTCCGGATCCTCGCTGTAGGCCGTCTGGATGTTGTCCATCACATTCCCCATCCGGTCCACCACCGCGATATAGGCGCCGAATTCCCGGTTCACCTTGTCCGCCTTCGCGTTCAGGTGCTCCCGGGACGCGCTGCTCTGGAAATAGCTCCCGAAGGTGCTCCCCGTCAGGTCCGACGCCAGGTAGGCAATATCCTCCGCTTCGGAAATCAGGTATTCCAGCCGTGCGTCAATCTGCTGGTTCCGCAGCGTAATCCACCAGATTCCCGAAAGGCAGACCGCGGTGATCAGGATTGCCGCCATCACCACCGCCATAATCCGCGCAAACATCCGTCCGTGACTCCTCGCTTTCTCAGACGCTGAACTTGTATCCGACGCCCCGCACCGTGTACAGCGACCATCCGTACTTCTCGCTGTCTGGCAGCTTTTCCCGCAGCCGCTTGATGTGTACGTCCACCGTCCGGCTGTCCCCGAAGAAGTCGTATCCCCAGACCTGGCTCAGCAGCTGCTCCCGGGTAAATACCTGGTTGGGATGGGAGGCCAGGAAATACAGCACCTCCAGCTCCTTCGGCGGCACCTCCAGCTTCTTCCCGCCGTAGTGCACGTCGTATTCCGCCAGGCTCACCGTCAGCCCCGGCCAGGCCACGTCCGCCTGCTTTTCCTCCTCGCCCCCCTGGGCCCGGCGGAGCACCGCCTTGACCCGGGCCGTCATTTCCTTGCCGTCAAAGGGCTTGGTGATGTAGTCGTCCGCCCCCAGCTCCAGGCACAGCACCTTGTCAAAGGTCTCACCCCGGGCAGTCACCATGATCACCGGGATGTTTCCGCTCTTGCGCACGGCCTTCAGCACTTCGTATCCGTCCATTCCCGGCAGCATGACGTCCAGCAGGATCAGGTCCGGCGGCAGCCGCCGGAATTCCTCCAGCGCCGTGTCGCCCCGGTCTGCCACCCGCACCTCAAAGTTCTCCTTCTCCAGGTACAGCTGCTCCAGCCGGCTGATATTCGGATCGTCGTCCACCACCAGGATGCTCGGTTTGTCCTTCATGTCCCAATCCTCCCCGTCCGCCGGCTTACCGCAGGGTCACGACGGTCACCCCGTCCTCCCCTTCCCCGTAAACGCCCCGGCGGAAGCTCTTCACATGCTTGTTTTTCCGCAGGTCCTGCTGGATGCCCGCCCGCAGGATCCCGGTTCCCTTTCCGTGGATGATGTACACCTCGTTCAGCCCCGCCAGCACCGCCTCGTCCAGGTAGAGGCTCACCGCGCCCAGGGCTTCCTCCAGGCTCATTCCCCGCACGTCGCATTCCGGTTTGACCGTCCGGGTCATCATCCCGGTCTTCGCCTTGACAGTGCTCTTCTCCGGGGCCTGGGCCGCCTGCAGCATCCGCAGCTGGCCCAGCTTCGCCTTGAATTTCATGGCCCCGGCCTGCAGGGAAACCTCGCCCTTCTCGTCCGGCGCCGCCAGCACCGTGCCCTCCGCGCCCAGCGTCAGGATTTTCACCCGGTCGCCGGGCTTCACGGTCTTCGGCGCTTCGCTGTCCTCCGGCGCCTCCGTCCGCAGGCCCTCGCTCATCTCGTCAATGCCGTGCTCCAGCCTTCTGCGCAGCTCCGCGGCGGATCCGTCCCCGGCGGCGTTCTTTTTCATCCGCTTCAGCTCGGAGATCACCGTCTCGCTTTCCCGCCGGGCCTGCTCCAGGATCCGTTTGGCCTCCTCCCGGGTCTTCCGCAGGGTCTGCTCCCGCCGCGCCTCCATCTCCCGGCGCAGCTTCTCCGCCTCGTCCCGCAGCCGGATCGTTTCCTTCCCGGCCTCCTGGGCAATCTGCCGCTCGCGCTCCGCCACCTGCCGGTGGTACTCCGCGTTGGCGATCACGTCCTCAAACCGCACGGCATCCCCGCTCATCAGCTTCTTCGCCGCGTCGATCAGGTTTTCAGGCAGCCCCAGCCGCCGGCTGATCTCAAAGGCGTTGCTCTTGCCCGGCACGCCGATGGAAAGCCGGTACGTGGGCCGCAGGGTTTCCACGTTGAACTCCACCGAGGCGTTCTCCACGCCCTTGGTGGTCAGCGCAAAGATCTTCAGCTCGCTGTAGTGGGTGGTGGCCATCGTCCGCACGCCGATGTGCAGCAGCCGCGTCAGGATGCTCTGGGCCAGGGCCGCGCCCTCCGTCGGATCCGTTCCGGCCCCCAGCTCGTCAAACAGCACCAGGTCCCGGGGCGTCACCTCCCGCATAATCCGCACGATGTTCGTCATATGCCCGCTGAAGGTGGAAAGGCTCTGCTCAATGCTCTGCTCGTCCCCGATATCCGCAAAAACCTGCTCAAACACCGCCAGCTCCGTCCCCGGATCCGCCGGCACCTGCAGCCCCGCCTGCGCCATCAGCGTGAAAAGGCCCACCGTCTTGAGCGTCACGGTCTTGCCGCCCGTGTTCGGCCCGGTCACCACCAGGGTCGTGAATTCCTTTCCCAGCCATACCGTTTCCGGCACCACCTGCTCCGGGTTGATCAGCGGATGCCGCCCCCGGATGATGTGCAGGTATCCCGCCTGGTTCATCTTCGGCTGCACGCAGGAAAAGCGCCGGCTCAGCAGCCCCTTGGCAAAGATGAAGTCCAGCTCCGAAAGCTGCTCCACGGTCTCCCGCATCCGCTCCGCAAAGGGCGCAATCTCCGCGCTCAGCGCCGCCAGGATCCGGGCGATCTCCTGCTGCTCCCGAACCTCCCACTGCTTCAGCTCGTTCCCCATCTCCACCGCCGCCATCGGTTCAATGAACAGCGTGGCCCCGCTGGAGGACTGGTCGTGCACCAGCCCGGGAACGCTGGAGCGGTATTCCGCCCGCACCGGCAGCACGTACCGGTCGCCCCGCATCGTGATGATCGGGTCCTGCAGGTATTTCTGGTAGGCCGCGGAATGGATCATCTGGTTCAGCTTTTCCTTGATCCGGTCCTGGGCGCCCCGCAGGTGCCGCCGGATGTTCATCAGCTCGCTGGAGGCCCGGTCCGCGATTTCATCCTCGCTCAGGATCGCGTCCGTAATGTCCTTTTCCAGGTTCCGGGCAATAAAAAGGCCCTCCGCCTTTCCCCGCAGGATCGGCGTGTTCTCCCGGTCCGTCACCAGCGCGTCCCGGGCCGCCCGGGCCGCCCGCAGCATCTCCGCCGTGTTCAGCAGCATCCCCGCGCTCAGCGTCCCGCCTTTCTCGCAGATGCCCAGCGCCGGCCGCACGTCCGGAAAGGCAATCATCGGATGCGCGCCGATATACTGCAGGATGACGGCGGCCTCCTCCGTCTCCGCCTGCCGCGCCATGGTCTCCGCCAGGCTGTCCGCGGGCTCCAGCTTCCGGCACATCTCCGCGCCGCTCTCCGTCAGAGCCCCCTCAGCCAGCATCTCCCGGATCCGGACAAACTCCAGGACCCGCATCGTCCGTTCACTGATCATTCCAAAATCCCTCTAACCTCTTGAGGACGTGTCCAAATCTATGATTTGGGTAACACGTCCCATGCTACAGCCGTCAAAACCGCCTTGCGGTTTTGGTAACGGCGATCGCAAACCTCTAAAACCTAACCTCTGCAGATCAGTCCTAAAGTACCGCCCTGGCCCAATGACCTCCCGTCGCCTCCATCCCCGTCCGCTCCCGGCGTTCCAGCGCCCGGAACACCCGTTCCGCCTCCTCCGGGCTCTCCGCCGTCAGCTCAATCACCGGGTTCCGGATGCCCGGCCGGTCGGTCCATTCCGTCGGCAGCTCATTCATCAGCCGGACCCGGCAGCCCTCCGGCAGCCGCTGCCGCAGCAGCGGGAACCGGTGTCCCTGCTCGTCCTCCAGCTCGTTTCCCGCCAGCGCCTCCGCCTGGTGCGTGTCGCACATCCGGCATTCCCGGTGCCCGTCGGTGCATCCCAGGGCCGTCCGCGCCGGGCAGTGGTGCAGCAGCATCAGCTGCGTCCGCCCGAAAACCGTCACGGCCACCGGCGGATCCCCCGCCGTCAGCGCCGCCAGCTCCTTCCCCGTCAGTTCCGGGGAAGCCGTCACAAATTCGCACCCGGCCTCCAGCAGGAAGGCCGCCGCCTGCCGGTTCATGACCGGGATCCCGCTGCCGGCGGCATAGGGCACCGGCCAGTCCGCGCCCAGCTGCCCGATGCTTCCCAGCACCGCGCCGCCGATCCGCTCCCGGTATTCCTCCGCCAGCGCACGGATCATCTGCAGCGTGCTCTCCGTGCAGACCCGGGGAATCTGCAGCCAGTCCCCCGCGGGCATGCGTTCCAGCAGCGCCCGCAGCGCTTCCTCCCGCCAGTCCTCCGGATCCCATATCACCCGGAATCCCTTTGCCCGGGCGGTTTCCGCCTGCGCTTCCGTCCGCACGATCACCATTTCCGGCAGCGTCCGCCGGGGCAGCTCCGCCTCCGGCAGCTCCCCGGGTTCCCTGTATTTCGGCGCGAAGGCTTCCTCCCGCGCCTTTTCCAGCGCCTCCAGCGCTTCCCGCCGGATCCGGTTGATCTCCGAAACGGGCACAAAGGCCCCCTCCGTCTCAATGTCGATCCGCCCCGGCACAAACAGGGTCTCCCCCGTCCGGCTCAGGTTCTTCCGCAGCTCCTCCGCCCGGGCCGGACGGGTCCGGGCCTCCGCGACGGTCTCTCCCCGCACGGTCACCTCGTTTTCCCCGTCGGAGGCCGTCAGCGTCAGCGGCTCCCCTGCGGCAGCCCGCAGCGCCAGGTCCGCCCGGACCTTCCGCCCGGGCATTTCGGCGGCCTTCCGGGTCTGCTCCGCGTCCGTCATCCGCCCGACCGCGCCCCCGGCCTCCGCCACGGTCCCTCCCCGCACGGTCACCTCGTTTTCCCCGTCGGAGGCTGTCAGCGTCAGCGGCTCCCCGGCAGCAGCCCGCAGCGCCAGGTCCGCCCGGACCTTCCGCCCGGGCATTTCAGCGGCCTTCCGGATCTGCTCTGCGTCCGTCATCCG
>ODAI010878431.1_pt1 | contig 10309 bp, 3 predicted proteins | sample 1539321 | NCBI WGS metagenome assembly ODAI01 (sample SAMN02144231, study PRJEB22623) | gut metagenome | biome: sheep rumen | host: Ovis aries | place: New Zealand | reverse complement strand
GGACGTGGCGCGAGATTTGACCTACAAGATGTTCATCAATGATGAATGGATCAAGAATCTTAACGAGAACTATGGACTTCATTTAAAGCGCGCGAACGAAGTGGAGACCTTGGATGAATTCTACGAGATCCTCTCCGCCTTCAAGCAATATGACGCCAATGACAATGGCAACCCGAACGATGAGATTCCTGTGACTTCGAAGTCTTTGCAATATTTACGGAACTACATCCTCCAAGCCTATGGTTACGTTTCTTATGGTCCAGAGATCCGCGATGATTGGAGCCAATACGATTACGTTCCGTTAACCCCGGAATATCGCGAATATCTCAAATTCGCCCATCGCTTATATTCCGAAGGTTTGCTCCATGACAAAACCTTCACGATTACCACCGATGCCCAAATGGCTCAATACGGCATTCAAGGACAACTTGGCTGCTTCGTTTCCGCTGCCCCATATATTGTTACGGGCTACGAAATTGAAGATCAATATACGACGATCGCTCCTGTCCGTGCCGCAACCTATACCGGCAATAAAGTACATACGCATCTAGGCTATTTCGTTCCTGATGGCGCTTGTATACCCACACGTACCCCCTATGTCAGGGAAGTGGCGCGCTTATTGGATATCCTCTATAGCGATCTAGGCGCTCAACTTATTTCCTATGGCGTCGAAGGTGAGAATTGGGATTGGGACGATGAAGCGCATACCTCTTGGACATTCCATGTTCCGGAGAGTTGGGTTGGTAACCAAGAACAATATCGCGCGACGATCACGCCCAACGTTGGCACTGGGGCTGCCTTATATTGGAAGAACGATTTCGTTGGGAAGATGAACGATGAAATCATCCATAAGCTTAACGAGCAAAGCTCGATCTATCTTCCTTATTTGAAAATGGCCGAGCCTTATGAAATCAAGCTCAATTATGCCGAATATAACAAAATCACCAAAATCAAAGCTGCTCTTGACCCTCAACTCGAATACATGGAATGTTGCTTCATCAAAGGACAAGATGGCTACGATCCCAATGACGACGCTTCCTATCAAAAATACGTTTCGAATTTGAAAGGGTATCAATGCGAAGAATTGCTCCAATGCTATAACGACGCGTTGAACCGTTATAACGAAAGGAAAAACGGATGATGAACCTCAGAAATAAATTCGTTTTCCTCTGTCTCTCCGCTTGTGCGATGGCTTCTTGTGGAGCGGGAGAACCCACTTCTTCCTCTATTTCGCCTTCCACGGAAAGCAGCAGCAAGACTTCTTCTGAAGAACCCACTTCTATTTCCTCTTCGGAAAGTTCGACCTCAGAAGAATCTTCTTCAAGTACGATTCCTTTAGAAGAAGTGACCCGTGAGGAAGCGTTAGAAAGCCTTAAGGGTCGTTATAGCGAGAGGATTACTACAAGCGAAAAGATTGGCTTATCCGATTTGTCGCGCGTTGGGGTAGATAAAGACGCCTTGGATAACGAAACGCTTTATCCAACGCCAGAAGAAGGCGTTACGGTGTATCGCGTTGAAGATTATGAAGTCTCCGTTAATAACACGAATAATTCCAGGGCCTTGCAAGCGTTAGTGGATACTCTTCGAACCCAATCGGGAAAGAAAGTTATTTCCTTTGGGGAGGGGACATATCGCTTCAATAGTGCGATCCAAGTCACGAACGCTAGCGATATTTATTTCCTCGGCCATAACACCAAATGGGTCTTGAATGCCTGGACGACTTATTTGTCTTTTTCCGGAACCGAGAACATCCACGTGGAAGGATTTACCTTCGATATGGATCCTTCTCCTACGGTGGCTGGGACGGTGAAATCTTATAGCTACGACGCTAGCGGCAACTGCGATGTCGTTTTGTCTCTTCCGGAAGAATTTGATTGCTCAGCCTCCGCTTATACGAGCTGGGATCCTAATGGGAATTCTAATTACACGGGCTCCTTCATGGAATGCATCCGCGATCCAATCTCGGGTAAGCTTTCCCCTGACCGTAATAAGAATCTCTTCTATAATTCCACGACCAGCGCGAATAACTTCGGCATGCTGTCGATGACTTATAGTAAAGCGGCTCACGAATTGACGGTCAAACTCAACAAGAAATTCCCTTATTGTTCTTTGAAAAATCCAACCATTGGGGGCTGGGTATCCGTTGCTTATACGATGTATGACCATTTTGGATTCTCGTTAACCAAAGCCAAAGACACGTATTTCGAGCACGTGACGACCTATGTTGCAGCTGGCATGGGATTAAGGGCCAATGCAGGTGAGAACCTCTATCTCAATCATGTGAATTTTATTCAAGATCCAAATTCTGCGAGGATCATGACTTGCACCGCGGATATTATTCATACCTGCGCGCTAGAAGGCGATCTCCGCATTACGAATTGCATTTTGGAAAGTTCTCACGATGATGCGTTAAATATCAAATCCTTCTATGGAAAAATCACGAGCATCGTCAAATCTAGTCGCGAAATCACGATTGACCAGACTCAAAATGAATGCGCCATCCGCTTTGAAGAAGGGGATGATATCGATTTCTATGATCCAGAAACGATGGAATATATTGACACGTACCACGTGGTTTCGTCTACTTGCTCGGGCACGACCTATCGCGTCATTGTTGATCGAAGGCCCAATAATCTCGTAGAAGGCTATAGCGCAGGCAACGATACTCGCTCTACCCGCATGTATTTGCACAATTGCCTGATTCAAAATAAGCGTAATCGCGGAATCTTACTCCAAACCCGTTATAGCGAGATTTCCCAATGCACCTTCCATAACGTCATTATGGGCGCGGTCCAAATGCTTTCGGTTGGCGATATCTTCCGTGAAGCCATCGCTCCGAAAGAAATCATCTTCAAAGACAACAAGATTGTTCGTTGCCAAGGCGGGGATTTATCGATCTTCGCTTATGGAACTTCCGGCAATAGCGTCGCTGGAGCGATTCGCGACATCACCGTCGAAAACAATTATTTCTACAATGGGCCGACCTCCGCGATTACCACGCGCTCTGTCAACGGGCTTAGGATCGCCCATAACCTCATGCATTATCCAGAGCTTTCTTCGCGTTCTTTGATCACTGTGCGCCAAACCCTTGATGCCACGATTGAAGATAACCTGGCTTATATTGACAACTCTTATTCCAACGTGACGATGGTCACCGAAAACGAAGGGTGCTCAAACATCACCCAAGCCAACAACGAAATCATGGGAGGAAGAAATTAACATGAAGAAAAGAAACGTTGCCGTTTTAGCCGTTTCCGTCTTGCTCGGCCTTGGTGCTTGCGGATCTGGCAATGAAAGCAAATCCGCTTCGACGGAAGAGGCATCTTCTGATATCAGCACCTCAACTAGCAGCGAGGAAGTGACTTCTTCGGAAGAAATGGGCGTTGAAGAATTAGGCAAAGCCTTATCTTCCTCCGCCTACGCCGATGAAGAACTGACGGGGAAAAATAATTTCGGTTTGTCTCATCCGGAAAAAGTTGGCGTTGAAGTGGACGAAGAAACCTTCTTCGCTTCGGAGAAAGAAGATAGTCAATATGAAGCGGGACGTGTCATCAATTTCTCGGAGATTACTCTAGAGGACGCGCGCCAATATTTTGAGTTAGACGCGCTTGATGATTATCATGCTGCTCTTACTTGCTTTGAAAAAGCCAAAGCTCTTTCTGGGGATGATAAGGCCATCAAAATCAATTTCCCCGAAGGAAAGTTAAACCTTGATGGCAGCTTCTTTGGAGGAAGCCGCGCCTTCGAATTGACAGGGCTAAAAAACGTGGACATCGTTGGCCACAATACAGTTTTCAACATTCAACACCGCAATTTGAATTGGAAAGGATTCATGTCCTTATCTTCTTGCGAAAACGTGATGATGACAGGCTTTTCCATCACTTCCGAAATGCCTTCAACTTTGACAGGCCAAATCACGGATATGGATGTTAACGCTAGAACAAGCACCATCAAAGTGGATCCCGTGTTCAATCCGCTTGTCGAAGAATTGCTTAGTAGCAACAAAGAGTTATGCGAATATCTGGAATTCGATGTCCGTAGCAAGATTCCTTTGCAAGGCGGCAACATCTTCGATCGTGGCGCTTTCTCTGGCTACTCGATTTCTGGCGATGCCGAAAACGGATATTCGATTGTCGTGACTTTCAATACGGCCATCGTACGCTCCCGTAATTCTTCTTACGTTGTCCTCGCTTTCTCCGAATATGACATCTCTGCAATGTCTATCGATCAATGCACCAATGTCATTCTTGAAAACGTCAATCTCCATCACGCATGCGGCATGGGCATCGTTTCTAGCAAAACTAGAGGTTTGACCCTTAACCGCGTCAATATCGCTTTGGAAGAAGAAAGCCATTCGCTAATGACCTGCACGGCCGATGGCCTCCATTTCAATGAGATGCATGGAGAGGTCAAGGTATTGAATTCTTTGATCGAATACACCCATGACGATGCTTTGAATATCAAACACGGTTATTGGTATCGCGTTTCTAACGCCGATAATTCAACCAAATCCCTTTCGTTGACCAAGATGACCGGCGCTGTTTCCGCTCCAGAAGTTGGGCAAAAGGTTATGGTCTATAACGAAGATACGTTTGAAGGACATAATCCTACGGCTGGGGCTTATACCATCACCGAGGTTACTGCAACCGCGGCAGGATACGATCTCAAAGTCCACGAAAGGATGTCGGGAGTCAACGATTGGGGTTCTTGCCGAGCCACTCTTCTTACCGATACTCCGTCTTTCACCTTCAAAAACAACATCGTCCGCAACAAGAGGAACCGCGGAATCCTCGTGCAGGTTCCAGGGGCTATCGTTGAAAACAACACCTTCCAAAACATTGGTCACGGCTCCATCCAAGCCGGATCCGCTCTTGACCAATTCAACGAATGCACTATCCCAGAAGGCATCACCATTCGCAACAACAAATTCATCGGAAACATCTTCCTCCAGCCGGAACCTCTTTATGGCGATATCAGCGTCTTCGCTTTAAGCAAAAACGCGAGCGTCGCCCCCAAAGGAACCGTCAAAAACGCGGTGATTGAAAATAACTTCTTCACCGCTAATGGCAACGCCGCCATTTGCTTCCGTGGGGTTGGCAATTCTTCCATCAAAGAGAATTTCTTCTACGAGTGCTGTAAAAACCAGATTTCCGGCGAACAGAACAACTGCATCTTCAATGCCTATAATGCCGGGAACATCGATTTTGCGAACAACTATTCCCATTACACCTTAGACCTCGGGATGAGCGGCATCATCCTTCAAGGCCTCTCTACCGAAGATGACATCCACCTTGTCGGGAACACCGCCATCGATTTCTATCGTTCCAAAGATATCGGACCAGACAAAGATATTGCCTTCGTGTCTTCTTCGATTGCCTTTGATGGTGACTTGGCTGATTGGAATGGAGTAGGGGACGACATCGAATTTATCGCCGCTAGCCTTGCTACGGGTGACGAAATCGCGATCGAAGCCGTCAAAGAAGAATTCAAAATTAACAAGGCCAAGATCGCTTCTTTGCCTGAAGGCATTGCGATGGCATTTGACGTCTATGATAACAAGCGCGACGTCAAACCCTCGGCTTCGTTCTGGACGGGCGATTGCATTGAAATCCTTGCCACGACCCTCTTGGATATGCCTAGTGCGGACATGCAGGTCTACAAAAATAATGGTGGCGTTCTCCAAGCTGCTTTCGCGCCAACCTGGAGCGCGAGCAATTATGCCACCATCGCCTCCGCCCGCTCGAATGACAAGTATCTCAACAAAGAAGGCGACCTCCTCGTAGGATGCCAGTCCACAGACACCTCTTACACGATGGAATTCCTTCTCCCTTATTCCGTTTTCCCGGAATTCAAAGAAGCCGTCGATGCCTCCAAACGCATCGGCATCGCGATCGTTGTCGCTGATAGCGAGCGCGAAGAAATTGGTAGAAAACGCGTGCAGGTCGGGAACGTCCCGCACTTCGTTGAAAACTATAAAACGAAGTCAGAAATGATGCCGCGTTATCTATTTGAAAAAGAAAACTAATAATTTTGATTCAGAAAGGAGTGAAAGCATGAAGAAAAAATTATTAAGTATCGCTCTTCTGTCTGCTGCCATGGTGATGGCTAGCTGCGGCAAGAGCGGGTCCTCAACCTCCGACGTGCCTTCTACAGAAGAAAGCAGCAAGACGTCCGAATCGAGTGAATCGGAAACTTCTTCCCTCGAACCTTCTACGGAACCAAGCTCTTCGGAATCCCACGAATCTACGGAACCCGAGCCGAGCTCTTCCGAATCCGAAGAATCGTCCGAGTCCAGTTCTTCAATTGAAGTGACTGACCCGGTCATCGAACTTTCCAGTGAAGAAGACATCACCGTCACCGCTGGGGAAACCGTCGAATTGCCAACCTTTACGGCAACCGATTATGATGGCACGGATTTGACGGCATCGGTCGAAATCGAAGACAGCATCGATTCGGGAACGATTTTGGAGAATGGCGCTTCCTTCTCTTCCAAAATCGCCGGCACCCACGTTGTCAATTACTACGTGGAATCCTCGACGGGCCTATTCGCTGAAAAGAGCATCAATGTCGTCGTTAATCCTGTCACCGCGGAAAATTATGACATCACCGACCATAACGACCCCGCGATCATCACATCTTATGGAACGTTCAAAGAGAACTTCGCCGCGGCCAAACGCAACAAGTTAGGCATCAGCGATTCCAATGGCGCTACCCATTATTCGGCCACGGCCGATGCCATTGCTGGCAACTCGCTTATCATCGATGCCAACAAGACGGCTGGCAGCGCTGCGCGCCAAGTCTTCATGAACGGGCTTAACGATGCCTTCTTAAGAGGAACCCAAGTCAATTACACCTTGGAGTTCGACTATAAGTTCATCGCCCATGAAGGAAATTCGGGAGACGTGTATGCGTCCATGATGTGGGACGGCTCCGATGGATTGAACGTCAATGGTCTTGTTGCTGACGGAGAGGTTCATCACTTCGCTCACACTTGGTCTCAAGTCGCCGTTCCTGAAAGTGGCAATGCCTGGTTCTCCATTTGGAAACTTTCCGTGGTTAGTGGCGAAGTCGTCTTAGCCGTTGATAACGTCGCGATCACCTCGGAAGAATGCCCGCAGGCAACCAACTACAGAGCAACCGTTGAGGAATTGACTTCTGAAGATGGCTTCACCTACGACATGACGAAAAAGGCCTTCACGTCTTCCAATGGTCTAATAATGATTACGGCCAACATCAAAGACGCCACCGTCCGCGATGCTTTGGTTGCAAGCACCTATTATGGTGATAACTGCCTCCATTTGACTGGAGCCGACGATCACAAGATCGATGCTTTCGATGCGAATAACCTCGTCGCGGGCAAACGTTTGGTCCTCGACTTTGTCTATTATTCCGTCAATGATGGTGGCTTCCACCTCATCATGATGGGCCCGGGCAATCCGACCTTGGACACCTATGTCACCAAGACCGATCTCGGTAGTGGCTTCTATCGCGTCCAGCTTGATTACAAGCTCCCCAATGGCGCCTATCAACTCAACATCTATGGCCACAATAACCCGAACTTCAACATCTACCTCGGGCAATTCAATGCCAAACTCGTTGACCCCGAACCAGAACCCGTGCCGGAAGAAGAACCTCCAGTACTCCTGAGTGATTTCTATGGCTGCGATGATGGAAATACCGCTGCCCATACTTGGGATGGCAACGCCAGGACCTTTACGATGGATGGCTCTGCTGCCGATGCGACCCTTTGGTTCAGCATCTCTGCCGGAAACATCCTCAAAGCCGAAACCAAATACATTTTCTCCTTCGTTTTGACTTATGGAGATGATGTCGTTTCTACCGACGGTCTCTATCTCCGTTACGATAACTCTGCCTTCGATAAGTTCGAATCTGCCCCTGTGGCGGGAACCTCCCAAACCTACAACATTTCCAAGACGATGCCTTCCGATGGCGGATTCTGGGGAATCTATGCCAAAGGAGTCAGCGGAACGATCAAGGTTTCTGCGGTCACCATTACCGTCGATAAAGCTACCGTGCTCGCTGCCAATTCTTTCCATGGCTGTGATGGCAATAATACTCCTGCCCACAATTGGGACGCCGGGACCCATGCGTTTACGATGGATGGCTCCACTTCCGATGCGACCCTTTGGTTCAGCATTACTGCTGGCAGCTTCCTCAAAGCCGAAAAGACCTACAAGATCAGCTTCACCCTTGATTATGGTGCATCCTTCTCTTGTGGCAGCGTTTTCCTCCGCTATGGCAGTGAATTCGATAAATTCGATGACAACCCCTCTGGCAAGAAGACTTATGAGATCTCCAAGACGATGGCTGCTGATGGCCAATACTTTGGACTCTATATCACCAATCCGAATGGCGGAATTATCGTTTCCGATGTCCGTGTCGAAGAAGATACGGGAGTTAATTATGTAACCTCGCTCTCTTCCTTCTATGGCTGCGATGATGGAAATACCGCTGCCCATACTTGGGATGGCAACGCCAGGACGATGACCATGGATGGCAGCTCTAACGATGCTACTCTGTGGCTTTCTATTGGAGCCGCTTCCCTCCTCAAAGCCGAAAAGACCTATGCCATCGAATTTACCCTCGGCTATGCCGAAGGCTTTACCGGAACCAAACTATGCTTGCGTTACGATAACTCCGCTTTCGACGATTTTGAAACGAGCGTTCCTCAAGGAAAGTCCGTTACCTATAAAGTCACCAAGACGATGCCATCCGATGGCGGATTCTGGGGAATCTATTTCCTCCAGTGCACGGGAAGCGTTACCGTTAGTTCCGTTACGATCACGGAAGTAAAATAATCGCATTTCCAACGGGTGGCGCTTATCTTCGGATAGGCGCCGCCCATTATCGAGGTTAGTTATGATCCAAGGACAGTGGTATGAAAGGGCGCTTAGCAATAAGGAGCGTCTTTTAGACGATCTTTATTCCTACCCATCCGTTTTTGAAAACGACGGTTCTTGGCCTGGCGATTTTATTGGAAGAGCGATTCTTGGTCTTTCCTCCTTGTATTTTGCTTTAGATGGCGACAAAAAAAGCCAAAAGGAAATCAAAGAGCACCTTGAATTAATCTTCTCCCATTTGAATGAATACACGAATCAGGATGGCTATTTTGGCCCGGCTTTCCGAGGAAATAGCTATAACGAGCAGCAATTTTCCGGGAATTCCTGGTATATCCGCGGGCTATGCTCATATTACGAAATCAACCACGACAAGAAAGTTCTTTCCCTAATTAAGAAAATCGTAGAATCCTTTTTGCTCCCGGTTTCTTCTTGTTATGAAAATTATCCGGTTGAGGAGCGTTGCAAAGACGGTGGTGTTTCCGGACACATCATCATTGATGACGCTTCCCATTGGATGCTTTCTAGCGATGTCGGCTGCGCCTTCATCTTGCTCGATGGCTATGTCGCCGCATACGAATTAACCCGGGACCCTCGTCTAGAGAAAGCCATTCGTCACATCATCGCGACTTACGAGAAAATCGATTACAAGAAGCTGAAATTCCAAACGCACGCAACCTTGACTTGCGCTAGGGCGATACTACGCTTTTTTGAGGCAACGGGGAATTCCCATTACCATGATTTAGCCAAGTCGATTTTCCGTGATTATCTGACTTATGGCTTAACTTTGGACCATGAGAATTACAATTGGTTCGGCCGTCCGGATTCTTGGACGGAGCCTTGTTGCGTCATCGATTCTTGGATTTTGTCCAAATCGCTTTATCGCCTAGATAAGGATCCTTCCTACCTTCATTTCTACAATCTGGCTACGACGAATGGCTTGCGCACATTCCAAAGATGCAATGGGGGTGCGGGATGTTCTACCTGCGCGACCGACGAGTCCCCGATGATTGAGATGGCGGTTTGGGAAGCTTATTTCTGCTGTAGCATGAGGCTTGGCGAAGGCTTCCGTTATTTGATGGATAATGTTGTTTTTGAAAACGATACTTATTTCTTCTATTTGCCCGCATCTTATCAAAACGAGGATTTCTCTCTTCAATTTGAAATCAACGAAGATCAAGCAATTCGTCTCTCTTCGAAAAAAGATATCCATCTTGCGATTCATGTTCCTGAAGGTTTCAAGCTAGAAGAATCTCAAATTGGAGAAGTCAAAAACGGGATTCTTCATATTGATGCAACGCCTGGCTCTTATGAACTTCCTTATGAATTAATTCCCCATGAAGAAAATGGTCTTCATTACGTAGGTGATCTTCTTTATTCTAAGAAAGAAGACGGCTCTTTATCCCCCATCTATGATTCGCGAAAATACGAAAAAAACGAGATTGAAGAGC
>ODAI010415255.1_pt1 | contig 10309 bp, 6 predicted proteins | sample 1539321 | NCBI WGS metagenome assembly ODAI01 (sample SAMN02144231, study PRJEB22623) | gut metagenome | biome: sheep rumen | host: Ovis aries | place: New Zealand | reverse complement strand
GCCACCTTGATAATTTCATTTACCATATTATCATTTGATTGGGACAAAGCATTTATTTCTTTTTCTGATGGAAGTGTAAACCATGGTTCTACATCTTCATCAGTCCATTTTTCTTTTGTCTGTCTGGAAAGTGTGTAATCGCGTGGAAGTTCAGGACCGTTCGGAATAAGAAGGTTTTCGTTTATTACAAGGCCTTCTTCTTCTACCGGCTTTGCCTTTTTCTTTTTTGCAGAGCTTGCGGCTGCGGCTAAAAGAATCAGGCATAAAAGAATTACTAAAATTAGACTTCCGGCAAGGATTGCAAGCTTTTTATTTTCTTCAATCCATTCTGTAAGAGTGTCTACAATTTCAGAGATTTTATCTTTTATTTTTTCAAATAATTCTGAAAAATCCATCCTTATTTTTCTTTACCTTCCTTGTTTGCGGTTATTAACGCTTTGGAGGACGTGGTGGTAAAACAACTCCTTCTTCATCAGGAACATCTTCATCGACAAAATTGTCTTGAGAATGATCTATTTCTGCTCCTCTTTTTATATCCTGGTCCAGACGAAGGGCAATAATTTTACTTACGCCCGATTCTTCCATAGTAATTCCAAGCATTGTAGAGGCACCCATTACAGTCTTCTTGTTATGAGTAATTACAATATACTGACTTACGTTTGCAAAGCTTTCGAGTGTAGTTACAAAAGAAGAAACATTCTTATCATCAAGGGCAGCATCAATTTCGTCCAAAAGACAGAATGGACTAGGACGAACCTGGTAAGTTGCAAAGAGAAGGGCAACCGCTGTCATTGTTTTTTCACCACCGGAAAGCAGGGCAATATTTTCCAGTTTTTTTCCTGGCGGCTGGGCATAAATATCAATACCAGAGGTTAAAATATTTGTAGGATCTGCAAGTTTAAGCTCTGCACGTCCTCCGTTGAAAAGACGTCGGAACATATTATGGAAATTCTTTTTAATCTGATTATAAGTTTCCAAAAACATTTCTGCAGATTTTGATTTAATTTCTTCGCTTACACGAACAAGATTTTCAAGAGATTTTGAAGTATCCTCGTAATTAGTACGCTGACGTTCATAACGTTCTTTTACTTCATTGAATTCCTCTGGAGCCATAAGGTTTACGCTTCCTAAGGCAGCAAAATCTTTTTTAGCTTCACTAAGCTTTTCTCGAATATCAGCTGCTGGAGTTGTAATTTTATACATTCTCTCTTCGAATTCCATTAAATCTCTGGAATACTGGTCCTGGAAGTTTTGCTTAATATTTCTAATGTCGTTGTCTGCAGAGTTTAAAGAAAGTGTTAAACGCTCATACTGTTCCTGACAGCGGTTTTGTTCCTCTCGTTTTTTATCAAGAGTATCGCTTTTGCCAGAAACGCTTTTATTTGCCTTTGCAATTTCTTCATCCAGAGAATTCATTTCGTCTGCAAGCTTTTTTCCTCGATATTCAATTTCAGCCAGCTCGTCCTGATAAGTAATTATCTGATCTTTTATTTCCTCTGCATGTTTGTTTTCTGCATAAAGCTCATCTTCTGTTTCGTGCAGGGTTACCTGCTCAGAAGAAAGCTGTCGTGAAAGCATAGAAATCTGATTTTTACTTGCATTTATCTGCTCCTGCATCTGAATTTCATTCATGCGAAGCTTTTCGAGCGTTTCTTTATATTCATCAATTTTTTTAGAAAGCTCAGAGTTTTGACTATGCAAGTTTTCTATTGTATCATTAATGCCTTCAACTTTTTTTACATTGTCATTAATTTTTGAATCAATGCTTCTTTTTTTAGTCATAATTCCTTCTGGAGAAAGGAATTCTGTAATAAATGCAGGAGATGCTGCCTGATATTTTTCAAGGGCTGTTTTTAGAGTGTCTATCTGATTTAAGGTTTCTTCAAAAGCATTACATGCTTCATCTGCGGCCTTTGCCTTCTCGTCTGTCTTGTTTTGAGAAGCAATATCCGAAAATATATTTTTACGTCCTTCAACGTAAATGCGAAGCTTACCTAAAACTGTATCAAGTTCTTCTTTTGCAATTCTCATTGCTGCTTCTGAAAAGCCAGCATCCTTAAGCTTTTCATCAAGCATGGAAACAATATCTTCGGTAATAGAAGCGAGCTCGTCCTGGAGCTTTGTTCTTTCGGCATCAAGCAGGGCAATTTCTTCTTTAAGATTTGCTGCCTGTCTGTCGTTTTCAGTTATCTGAGAACCACTTTTTGTAATGTTATCTCTGAAAGAGTCTATGTTATTTCTGATATCTTCAAGCTGTTTTGTTTTTCCGTGCAGAGCTGCATTATTTTCATCAATTTCATCCTGAACGGAATCTATTCGGTCTTGAATTGTATTTTTTCTGCTTTCCAAAATCATTACTTTTTCGTTGATTTTAGAAGCTTCCTGGTTTTTCTGTTTCAGAAGTTCAAGCTTACCATTTTTTTCCTGGCCAATAGCTAGCAGACTTGCCTGTTTTGAATAAAGCTCTTCCTGCATTGCTTTAACTTTATCCATGTTTTCAGAAATGGTATTGTTGATTTCTTCTATTTCTTTACGAACTTTGTCTCTTCTTTCCTGAACTTTTAAAAGCTCCTGTTCATGTCGAGTTTTATCCTGAACAAAATTTTTAAGACGAAGCAGGGTAAGGTCCAGCTCATAACTGTATATTTCTTCCTTAAATTTTCGATACTTGATTGTTTTTTCAGACTGCACCTTTAAGCTGTCGTACTGACGCTTAATTTCGTTAAGGGCAATTTCTATTTGAACCATGTTCTGTCGAGTTTTTTCAAGCTCTCTTTCTGCTTCTGCACATTCAGCCTTAGAACGACTGATTCCCGCTGCCTCTTCAAAAAGATAACGACGGTCTTCTGGTTTACTTGAAAGAATCTGGTCAATTTTTCCCTGTTCCATAACAGAGTAGGCAGCTTTTCCAACACCAGTATCCATAAAAAGTCGTCGGATTTCTGTTGGTCCTGCTGGTCTTCTGTTTATAAAATATTCCTGATCACCAGAACGGTAAAGTCTGCGTGTAATGGCAATTTCTTCTTCATCCAAAGGTAATAAGCCCTTGTCGTTACAAAGTGTAAGTGTAACTTCAGCTGTGTTAAGGGCAGAACGTCGTTCAGTTCCATTAAAAATAACATCTTCCATTTTTTCAGCACGAAGATTTTTTGAGCGGTTTTCTGCCAATACCCATTTTATTGCATCTACTACGTTACTTTTTCCACAGCCGTTTGGTCCTAAAAGAGCTGTAATTCCATCGGCAAAGTCTATGTGAGTTTTATCTGCAAATGATTTGAATCCTTGAATATCAAGACTTTTTAAAAACACTTTTCCCTCTTAATAGTACAGTTAATAGTCTATCAATTATAACGAATTCAGAGCTTTATATCAATTATTTAGAAAATGTAATCTCCCTTGATGATTTTTTCAATCATTTCTTCCTTTGGCATTGGTTTTCCAAACAGATAACCTTGTATTCGATCGCAGCCAATTGAAGCCAGAAAGTTGCATATATCTTCTGATTCAACGCCTTCTGTTAAGGTTTGCATTCCAATTTCCTTTGCCATAGATACAATACTCTTAAGAACTGCTTTTGTTTTTGTACTTGAATAGAAATTTCTTAAAAAGCCCATGTCTATCTTCATAACCTTAAAATCATAAAGAGTAAGGCTGTTTAAGCCCGAATACCCTGAACCAAAATCATCGAGCCAGAGAGAAAAGCCCTGTTCGTTTAGTTTTGAAAGCTTTTCTTTAAGCTGAAGATTGGATTCTGCCAGGGCACTTTCTGTTACCTCTATGTGAATCATATTACAGTCAAGCTTATATTTTAAAAGATTATCCTGTATAACCTTATGCACGTCCATTAATTCAAAATCAATTCTTGAAAAATTTACTGACACCGGAAAGGCCATTGAATACTTTGCTTTAAAATCTGAAATATCTTTGCATACTTCTTCAAGTATAAAAGTATCAAGCTTGTGAATTTCCCTGTATTCTTCTAGAATTGGAATGAAACTAACCGGAGAAATCATTCCGTAAGTTGGGTCATCCCAGCGGGCAAGAGCTTCAAAACCGCATAGCGTTTTATTTTTTGTCATTGCAACCGGCTGATAGTAAATTTTTATAAATTTTTTTGCAATTGCGTTATCAATATTGTTGATAATATATTTTCTGCGTTCAAAATCAAGATTCATCTTGCTTGTATATTCACAAAAGTTTTTATCATATTTCTTTTTAATTGTATTGCAGGCATAACGGGCATAATCGCAGGCAGAATTTATATCTACATCTCTTTTATTTGGAGTGTAGGCACCCACTTTTAGGCTGAGTTTTATTTCTTTATTACTTGTCTCTATTTTATTTCTTAATATATTTATGATATCAAAAGCAAAGTCCTTCATAGCAAAAACTACAAAGTGGTCATCCGAAAATCGGGCTACCGGATATTTTTCAAATGAATACATTATAAGATGTGCAATTGCATTTAAAAAATGATTTCCCTTTTCAAAGCCATTTTTTTCATTGTAATTTTTAAAGTTCTCAATATCAAGAAAAAGGAAAATATAGTCTTTGGGATTAACCTCGCTGTTTTGCAGATATTCAGAAACTGTACTTTTAAAGGAATGCATATTTGGAATGTCGGTCAGTTCATCGGTAATTGCAATATTTCTCAGGTAATCATTCATCTTTTCTATGTTTTCGTCTTTTATAGCTTCTTTGAGCTTCTGATAGTACATATTAAAGGCTGTCAGAAGAATAGCTATCCAAATCATAAAAAGATTTACTTTTGTTGCATACGTAGCCGGAATTGTATTTGAGTAGAGAATATAAACGATTGTAAATGAGGCTGTATCAATAAAAAAGGTGATTAATGGCCGCCATAAAATTAAGTCGATTATAAAAATTTCCATTGTAAGGAAGGTAATAATTTGCTCTCCCTTTTGATAGTCCATGTAAGAAATATAAATTCCAAAAATAATGCACATGGCAGAAAAAACAGAAGTAACAATATAGCCAAAAACTCTATTATGCTTTTTATTTTTTACGACTTTTAAGGAATAAATTAGAAGTAAAATTGCCCCCAGCAATAAAATTGTATAAGCTGAAATGTGAGAAAAAAGCCAATCTGAGCTTCGTATTTTTATTCCTGTTATTTGATTTATGATAGTGCTGATTATCATAAATACTTCAAGAATGGCTATTATTATCGAAACAATTATACTGGATTGAGCATTGGATTTATCAAAAAAATCCTTCATAAAAGGTGTATATTTTTCAAGACCTAAAGTCCTTTTGAGTGAATACTTCATGATGATTAATTATAAATCTCATTTTTAAAAAAGACAAAATGTTTTTGAAGCATTCTTTTACTAAAAATTCTAATTTTATATGTTTACAACTAGCTTTAGAATATTTAAAACTGTCTTTTCCCAGTTAAATTCTCCGGCCCAAAGAATTCCGTCAAAAACAACCTTTTCACGAAGCTCTTTATTTTGTGTAATTTCTTTCATTTTTGAAGCAATTTCTTCTGGTTTTTCTGTATCACAATAAATAACAGATGTTCCTCCAATTTCTTTTAAGGCTCCTTTTGCAGAAGAAATTACCGGAATACCGCAGGCCATTGCTTCAAGAATTGGAAGTCCAACGCCTTCGTTTACTGAAGGAAAAATACAGGCTTCTGCTGCACCATAGAGCTTTGAAATGCTTTCAGCGGGAAAATAGCCTGTTAAAAAAATATCTGTAGCAAATTTTGATTCAAAGGCAGCTTTGTGAATTTCTTCAGCATATTCTCCATCGTTGCCTGCTAAAACCAGTCTGTGAGCTTCCTGTGTTTCTTCTTTAAATATTTCAAAAGCCTTTATAAGCTCCTTGTGTTTTTTCAGGGGACTTGAAAGGGTAGAGGCATAGACAAAATATGGTCGTTTTATGGCAAAGGGAGAAAGCTCTACTAAGTCAGATAAGTCCAAAGCCGGGAAGAATAATTTATGATCTATTCCACTGTGAATAATATGTATTTTACTTCCATCTATACCAAGCTTTTCAAGATCATCCTTAATAAAGTGAGAAGCAGCTATAATAATCTGTATATTTTTTAAGCCTTTTAGAATGCTTTTTTTTACAGAAGCCTTCTCATTTTCTAAATCGACAGAAACAACTGTGTTTGCAATTGCTATTCCTTTGTGATTTTTAAATTTTACTGGTAAAACTCTTGTAACTGCCGGGTAAATTACTGCATCATAATTATTTTTTTTTATAAATTTATAAATTTTGTGCTTATGCCATTCTCGCTGGCTCTTAAGATTATCTTTAACCTCTACAGACTGATAGAAAATTTCTCTTCCTGAAGTATAAGTATATTTATCTACCTCAGTTCCAAATAATTCAATGGAAATATCTGATAAAGAATTATTTATTTGATTATCGTAATTTTCTCTTTGTGGTAAGTTTGAAATAAAATATAAAATATAAGCGCCAAAACCTGACTTAGCATGGTCTGTGCCCAAGGTGTCAATCGCCAGCTTCATTTTCTTCCTCTTCCTGGGTACAGGAAACTACCTTTCCTTTATAAATTTCTTTAGGATATACCGTTAGCCCAAGTTTTTTTTCAAGAGCTGAATAACGCCTCATTTCAAAGGCATCTCCAATTACTACATTAATTCCATTTTTTCCAGCCCGTGCTGTTCGTCCACTTCTGTGAATAAAAAAGTCTTCGTCGGAAGGTAAATCCATTTGTATGATATGACTGATATCTGGTATATCAAGTCCTCTGGCTGCAAGATCGCTGGTTATTAAAAGCTTTTCCTTACCGGAGCGGAAACGATCTATGGCAGCCTTTCTTTTTTGTTTATCAGTTTTTGCATGCAGAGCAGTACAGTTTATTTTTTTATAAGTGAGTTTGTTATAGATATTTTCAACCTGATCTGCACGAGATGTGAAGATTAATGCTTTAGAAGGATTCTCTGCATTTATAAATTTTCTTAAGGTTTCTATTTTGTCCCGGTTTTCTGCGTATATAGCCCAGTGTGTTATTCTTTTCCTTAAAACATCTTCCGGGGGCATTACAATATTTTTTGCATCTGCAAAAAATATTTTTGTCTGCTTATTCAGTGTTGCTGTACAGGCAATAATCTGAGTTCCAGCCGGCAGGCATCCTCTAAAATCTGAGGTGTCAGCAACTGCTTCTTTTTTTACAAGCCTGTCTGTTTCATCAAAAACTGCAGCAATAAGACCATCTAACTTAAGTTTTTTTAATCTGATGAGTTCTACAAGACGGGCAGCTGTGCCTACTATAATTTCTGGTTTTTCTTTTAGGGTTTCAATCTGCCGTTTTATGGGAGCACCGCCAATAAAAAGAGCAGTTTTTCTATCACTCACAGATTTACAGGCTGAATTTATTTGAGAGGCAAGCTCAAAGGTTGGTGCAATAATTATTACACGAACCTTTTGATGGTCATTTAATTCTTCTATCTTGTTTAGAAGAGGGAGTAAGTAGGCAAAGGTTTTTCCAGTTCCTGTTTCTGACTGAAATAAAAGGTTTTCTCCTGCAAGAATTTTGGGTATTACCTCAGTCTGCACAGGAGTTGCAACCTTTATGGCAAGTGCATCTAATTTATTTGTAATTACTTCTGATAAATTTGAAAATACATCTGCCATTTTATAAGTCCTAAGCACTTTCTATAGCGTTGTTATCTGATTTTATGAGCTTTTCAATGTTCTTTTCTTTACCCTGTACAATCTTTTTTGTAACGGTAAAGGTCTTTTTTCCTTTGATATCAGGAATTTTGAACATTACATCAAGAAGCATCTTTTCTACAATTGCTCGAAGTCCTCTGGCTCCTGTTTTCTGACGAATTGCTTCATCAGCTATTTCTTCTATAGCTTCCTTTTCAAAATTTAATTGGACATCATCAATTTCAAAGGATGCCTGGAACTGCTTTGTAATTGCATTCTTAGGTTCTGTAAGAACGGAAACCAGGTCGTCACGAGTAAGCTCCTTAAGGGCACAGGTAATTGGCATACGACCAATAAGCTCTGGAATAAGACCAAATTTTACAAGATCATCTGGAGTTACCTGATTAAGAAGCTCCATTTTGTCTTCTTCTGACATCTGGCCAATTGAAGAACCAAAGCCCATTGCATGAGAAGAAACTCTCTGTTCAATAATTTTATCAAGACCTACAAAGGCTCCTCCTAAAATAAAGAGGATGTTTGTTGTGTCTATCTGCAGCATTTCCTGGTTTGGATGTTTTCGTCCACCCTGTGGTGGAACGCTAGCAACAGTTCCTTCTATAATTTTCAAGAGAGCCTGCTGTACTCCTTCGCCGCTTACATCGCGTGTAATAGAAGTATTTTCGCTCTTGCGGGCAATTTTATCAATTTCATCAATAAAGATAATACCACGCTCTGCAGCTTCAATATTTCCATCAGCTGCATTAATCAGCTTTAGTAATACGTTTTCTACATCTTCACCAACATAGCCAGCTTCTGTAAGGGTTGTGGCATCTGCAATGGCAAATGGTACCTTAAGACGCTGAGCTAAAGTGCGGGCAAGCAAAGTTTTTCCGCTTCCGGTAGGTCCAATTAAAAGAATATTAGATTTTTCAATCTTTACTGAATTTTCATTTGCTTTATGAACTGCAGAAACAGACATTCTTTTGTAATGGTTGTAAACCGCTACCGAAAGTGTTTTTTTTGCCATGTCCTGACCAACAACATAAGAGTCAAGATAGCTTTTAAATTCACTTGGGGTTGGAACATCCTTGAGTTCAATTGGTTCAATTTCTGCTTCCTGCTGCTCCAGAATTTCCTGACAAACTGCAATACATTTATCGCAGATATAGGTGTTACCTGTAGGTCCAGTTATAAGCTTTCTGTCTTTTCCAGCTGTGTTTCCACAAAAAAAACAAAACTGATCGTTTGGATTTGAATTAAAAAATTTCATTTTAAAGTCCTTATCGTTCTTCTGTTATTATTTTCTAGAAGGCATTACATGGTCAACAATACCGTATTCAGAAGCTTCTTTTGCAGACATATAGAAATCACGTTCAATATCTTCTGCAACTTTTTCTACTTTCTTTCCTGTATCATTTGCAAGGTATTCAATGGAAAGTTTTTTTAATCTGATAATTTCTTTTGCAAGAATGCTGATATCACTTTCCTGACCTTCAACTCCACCTCGTGGCTGATGAATCATAACTCGGCTTGAAGGAAGGGCATAACGTTTACCCTTTGTTCCCCCGGCCAGAAGAATTGCAGCCATGGAAGCTGCCTGTCCCATACAAATTGTCTGGATATCACATTTTACATACTTCATAGTATCGTAAATTGCAAGTCCTGCTGTAACACTTCCTCCTGGAGAGTTGATGTAAATGCTTATATCTTTATCTGGATTTTCTGATTCAAGGAAAAGAATCTGTGCAACAACAAGGTCTGCCATTGCGTCATTAATTTCTCCGTCAATAAATACAATTCTGTCTTTTAGAAGTCTGGAAAAAATGTCATAGGTTCTTTCTCCGTTTCCAGTTTTTTCTACAACGTAAGGAACTAATGTATTCATGCTTTCGTTCATAATTTTTCCCCTTTTATTATTTACTACATATTATAATATAGTGAATTTTTTAATAAAAGAATATAGAAATGATAAAAAAAGGCGTAAAAAAACGGTGGCTGGACAATGTCTAAACCACCGTTTTTTAGATATTCGGGTCAAGCCCGAATATGACACAGTTTACTGTCAAGGTATCACCACGACTCATGTCAAAGTGTCGGCTTGACACCTGTCATTGTCCGGCTAGACCGGACAATCATTTATGCATTCATTGAATTGAAAAGGTCTTTGAATGAAATCTTGTCACCTTTAGTAACTTTAACTTCCTTGTAAAGCTCGTCATAAAGCTTATTTTCTTTAGTATCATCAATGAGGTATTCTTTAGAACGAGGATCTTCATAGTGCTTTTTAACCTCTTCTACAGTCATTCCACCTTCTTCTGCAATCTTAGCATACTGAGCTTCAATTTCTTCTGGTGTAACGCTGATATTGCGGGCACGGATAAGGCTGTCTACGATAATGCGGCTCTTAAGCATTTTTTCGCTGTCGCCAGTCCACTGTTCGAGCATAGCTTCCTTTGTCTGACCGCTTGCAGCAATCATTTTGTCCAACTGTTCCGGAGTTGTCTGGAACTGCTGAGCCATCATTCTCCAGCGGCCGTCAAGCTCTGCCTGAAGCATAGAAGCTGGAATTTCTACAGGATTCTTTTCTACAAGCTGTTCAAGAAGGGAATTGTTTTTCATTTCGCGAACACGGCGGTCTTTTGCAGTTTCCATGTTC